>Ga0224511_10000324_pt1 | contig 21281 bp, 7 predicted proteins | sample SF_May12_sed_USG_2_FD_169988 | JGI IMG/M metagenome (GOLD analysis project Ga0224511, IMG submission 169988) | Sediment microbial communities from San Francisco Bay, California, United States - SF_May12_sed_USGS_8_1 | ecosystem: Environmental > Aquatic > Marine > Sediment | place: USA...
GACTCGGTGTGCAGAAGTAACACATTCGCTTTGGGTACGAGAGGTCCCGGGTTCAATTCCCGGCTCCGACAACGGTTTTTATGTTTGAATTTTTGTCTTGTTCTTGGTATTTGTCACAAAATTTTGCAATTCCTTTTGCAATGTTAATTTATTTAGTGCACTGAACATTTTGCAAGATTTGTGATCGATTATAAGGGTATGAAAATACAGACCATCTTTATGTCCTTATAGCATCTTTAAACCATTACTTTTATTTGTCTTTGGTTGGCGTGGGTAGAGAGAGTAAAAACATTCTTTGTTTTTCTCAAAAAAATATTGAGAATGTGTGAGGTTTGCTATAGCTTTAAACTGGTTTAAACCCCTCAATGAAACTTATTGACCGTACCAAATCGGTAACACTGCGTTTTTTGTATTGTTTTTATAAGCTTGTTTTTGTACGGGCCATTTTGTCATGGTTTCCTTACACTTGACCTGTTTACATTGTTTACAAACATTTTCTTTAAACATCTCTACAATTTATATTGTAATCTGGAAACAAGGAAAGTCTCAGATTAATTTGAAATCGTCAATGTTCTCTGTTGTAATACCACACATATGCAAACAATAATAAGTTTCAATTAGTTAAACATGTTAAGATTAAAAATGGCCCTCAAAGAAAACATACAATGTGTTCTGTTTAATGAAAACCTGTAAAGAATGCAGTACAAACGTAATGAACCCTTACACATCAATAAGAATTAGCTACAGTGTAAATCTCACAGGAACAAATTACCACCATTGAAACATATTTTATATTGTAAAACAGAATTTACAAGTGTGTATACAGATGCATATATACTTTTATAATCTTTTATTTTCATTGCAACTAGAATGGCATGAAATACATTCAAAGCCCTCATGAAGTAAAACAGAAACACATATATTGAAGTCATCACTGTTGTGTAAATAACAACTACCTAAGAAGACGAGTCAATAAGTATTCTACGCCTAGACATCATACAAATTACTTTTGCGGTATATTTATGACAATGTGATGTCGATGTATCTGCTGATATGAACTGTTGCCAGACTTTTCTAATGAATATAGATTGTGGAGTAAAGACATGTTTTCCTCAGTCAAATTTGCAATATGCGGCCTATCGAACAAGCTGGACATCTTGTAGAATATTGAACAGAAAAAACAACAGAAACAACTTATTAATAAAATGAGTTAAACTGTTTATTTAAACATAGCATAGCATTGATAGGAACGCAAATGTTCCGTTTCAGCGCTTTCTTTTGTAATTAAGATGTCAAATTGCTGCAATTTTTATTTTGCGTTGCCGTACAAAGTGCACTTCCTTTATCCAATATATTTGCCGGACGTTGAAAATGTATGACAGCACCTGAAGATCTTTTATGCAAAACCGGTTGTGTATTTTATTACATACGTTTTGGAATATTTGAACAAGTGTATGTCTTGCTTTATCTCCGGAATACGAAGATATACTTTTAGTATAATTATGATATTTATTTGTGATATTGTTTGTAAGTTTACATAATGAATAAAATGTCAATAACGTATGTACATAAAAGACCCCTTGTAACCAGCAAAACTCCTACACCTGTAACCAATACAAATATGTTTGAACCGTTGTTACCGACGACATCCACACATACTTAGAATCCTGGTATTTCAACCTAAGATCATATGTGACCACATTTGCTTATTGTAGTAATAGTGAGGGATAAATGCCAATTTGAACTACCAGAAGATGGATGACTTTAGGTTCAGTAATAACGCTCCAGGAATGCATTATTTATTGGCTGGGATTTTGGAACTTTTCTAGCTGCATTCTCATTTCATTGAGATTCATTCTTTGTGTTGCCTTGTAGTCAGGTTCTCGCCTGATATAAACAGATTCATTCACTAACTGGAACTTTAGGATCATGGAGTGTACATGTAATATTATGTTGTTTACATTTGAAAACGGAGTTCCGCTCATTCGAAAGGGAGCATCAGTGGTGTGGCATCATTCATTATTACTGATAAAGATTCAATAAAACCGAGGCTGCTGTTTTCTCGTGCAGGCTATGCTTCCTGAGGGCTTTCCCTTTCATCAGTTTAATTCAAACATATTTTCGTTATATGATCCGCTGTCATTATGTCTTTATAATTTGATGCACAAAAGCAAATCTGATAACGACAGTAAAAGAAAGGTCAAGACAGCGTCTCGCAGTATGGCTTTTCAGACTTTTGTTGTATTGCGAACGTAGCAAATATAAAATTTGCGTGGAAATCCAGATTGCTCTTGTAAAAAAGTCTATAATACATGTACGAGGGTTGTATGATAAATTCATGGACTTTTGTTGCTATTTTGATAGTTGCTTACTGATTTTCATGAAATTTACAGAAAAATATAATTAGTATGTGTTTAACATAAAAAATTATATCTTACTAATTATAACTTTATTTTTGCAACTTAGAGGATGCCATTTTGCAACCATGGAAACATCTACCGGAGCACTTTGAATTTTTAAACATATTATCATTGGAAACATCTAGAAAAAATAATGTTTGGTAAAGTTCTTACTTTAATCTGTTTCATGTGCTTTAAATATGTTGTTTTCTTATCACATAAGAATTGTTAAAAATGTTTGACAGTACCTTTGTGCTTATATATAAATAAAACTTTAATGCAGGCAATAGTGAAAAACTGACGTCAGCAAGGTTTTGGCGCATTCCAAATGTTTGCCTTATATGGAAAAAAAATCATTTTTTCCTCGTGAGCAACATTGTTTTGGCATTAAATGGAAATATGAAGGTGATGAAACCAATGTTGTACTTTGCTGAAACAAATTTGAGTAGTTTTATCCACGTGACCACCAGATTTACTGCCCTTTGCCAACCTTATTCAGCTAAAGATTACTGACAGGAAAATATGATCTGATATGCCTAAGATTTCATTGAAAATAACATCCCGACAAAGAAATAAAAACTCAACTTCATAATTTTAATGACAAAGGTAATTGTTATTAATTCTAATATATAAATCAGAGTCTCAAATGTATTTTTAAATCATATTTTTAGAGAAAAACACTCCGTATTGACATAAAACCCCGTCAAAATTGTGACGTTTTATGCGACGTCGTGCTCCGCATCACGTTTATGAGCCATCTTAAAATAGTCATAACTTTTTTATTTTTTAGAGTTTTTACATGCTGCTTTTTATTGTATGTTTGCGACAAGTAAAGGAATCAAATTAAATAACTTTGAAACATGTTTATTATCTGTTGTTTTTACTATAAGCAAAGTCCGCGAATTTATCATACAACCCTCGTATAACTCTCATTTTCAACAAATGACCACATTCGAATGACGATGCAGACGAGTAAAACCTATAATATTATGGTTTGAGATTATTATTAGATTTTTTTCCTGTCTAACTTTGTTGTATAAACAATAATAATAGAAATATTTAAAAAGACCGTGTGTTGGTCTGTTCTTTAAAATAAACATACGGCCTTTTTCTTTTATAAACCTAAAATCGTCGTTCCCAATTTTTCCTTTCTTTGTCATATTCTTGTGAAATCCGATATATCCACACAATGGTAATCATTGGTGTCTGGACTTAGGTCTGTATAAGAGAGCATTAAAATCTTATACGAGTAATACAAGCAACCCCAATGGGAAAAGTTTCCCAAATTGATGGTCTCGTAGAAAATTACGGTTGTCGGTTCTACAAATATGATGTATTGGCTAGGATTAAAGAGCCGTTGTTAGATTTTGTCATACCATTGATTAAATATTTGTTTATTAAAAATGTTTGTTAATTCCAAACGCTTTGGAGTACAAAGCAAGGAGCAGCCACTCTCTGTGGTTTGATCAATTATTTATTGTTATAATTGGCTAAGGGAATGAGTAAAAATCATAAACGAACAAAAAGTAACAACTGAACCGGTAAGAAGTGATCTCTTGAACATAATAATATCGTCTGACATATACATGTATGTGGAAGTCAGCCAGGAATGATACGTGTGCATCAGAGAAACCTAAATTAACTAGAACCTTTCAGCGTGACAAGATAATCATAATGTACATGAACGCAATCTTATTTCTCAGAAAGTATAAATTCAATAAGACAAGAACTCACACGAGAATACATACTTCGGTCTTAAGTGTTCAATACGTGTTGGTTGTGGAGAACAAATATACATTAATTGCTTTGAATGAAGGACATAGCCTAACATTTATTAAACATAATTATACAAACTGCATAATGTAAATGATGCATGAAACATACACAAATGCAATACAGTTTTGTAATGTTAATCATCATGGAAACATGTTCTTTGGGTCATAAATCAGAATACAAATGGTTCATCTTCTTCGTATCTTCATAATATAAACACCGTCTACTATTAAAAACAATTTTCATGATCTAGTTGACAATAACAGAAAATCGTAAAACTATTGAATTCTGTACTTAGATGGGGGTACTAATTGATATACAAGTCCTCTTGTTTGGGCGTATTACTCTGTGTATTAGAGTTTGATATACACATATATACTGAATAGACCCTGTACCTCTGAGATAGTTTAAGTTACGAATGGAAAACTGCGTAGTCATTATTTCTGGTATCAGAGTTTATGCGTTGATGTTAAGCTTTTGTGTTACTCAGCTTTTAGGCTAAATCTCTTTCTGATACAAAGCAGTTTTCAGGTACCCGGTGCTGTAAAACGTATTCGTTTGTCAACTGTTCTCTGTGGATTTAAGGCGACTTTATTGGCATTACTTTTAAGTATCATTTTAATATGTATACGATTAAGTCCTAGGGAAGAATGGTTTGCATCGGAGAATAACAGCTTCAGTTTTACTTAGAGTGGTCATTAATGGTTATGGATGATGCAACGCCACTGAAGCCCCCTACAACACGAACATATCTTTTTTAAGTCGAAGTCAAACAAAACATATGTATTTTATATTATAAAAGATGTCTATACTTTCTTTTTTAAACTTAAAGCAATAGACAGTTCCGCAACTGTCAATCAATATTATTTATAACAGTACATGGTCAATTTTAATCCAATAGATTAGGACTATATTGTCAAGTGACAAACTGACCTAGAAAGCATACCTCCTGTTTTTGGATAAACATTATCAAAAGATCAAAGAAAATCTACCGCACTAGAAGGAGCTTAAAATTGTGAAACTATGCATTGTACAATATGTAATTTTATTTGTGGCATTGAGGGATATATACGGTTGTGATGGCATTCACATGACAAATGAAAACGTATTTCGGTTTATGCCAATATGCAACATAGTCTGCATCTTTAACAGGCCTAGTTATCGAATAGCTAGAATTTTAATTTCCTGTTAATCTGATGTAGCGCTGCCAATGTTTATGGCCCTCTGTATTGGACCACAGGATGTGAAATGCCCAGCCAGGAAGATTTCATTTTAGAGACCCATGAAAATTATACAAATGACGTTGTTTCTAGTTATGTACCGAGTTATTAGGACCACAGATAAAAGTACAAATACAAAAAAAGGAGATCAATCTTTTCATATTTACAATTTTAAATTCGTTATGTTTGTATTCATGCAACTAACACTGGTGTACTGTTGTTTTAGCTTATTTGTATATATAAGTATTTACAGAAAAAAATGAAGATGATTTTTTTTTAAATATTTGTATTTCTTATAATTATATATATTTTAAATAACAGATTATTTTAATAATCTTTATAAAAAAAGCTCTCAAAGAAAACCTGCAGACATCAAAGAGTAATCTGATCTCCATTAACGGGTGAACAAATGCACAGTGTATTGATCACCGTCTGATATGATCATTGTCAATCGACAGATCTTAATGGGGGTCAAACAAAGAAGGGTTACACTAGGCATTTAACTTTGGGATAAAATACCATTCATCTACCGGCATTCATCGGATGCTACATTGCCGAACCGTAGTTCGACTGGCAAGAGTCGGGGCTACGCCGGCTCTCCTCCGTGACACACCGTGGCCAAGCCGGGAGTCACTGTATTTCTACCGTGGACACAGCTCATGTCGGTTTGCTATGGTTTCGCCCGGTGGTCTTACGGTGGAGAAACGGAAAAAGCCGGCGTTGTTTCGCACCCGGTGCGTCCCGGTGAGTCCCGGAGATTTATAATTTTTTGAAACCAACAGGGCCATATCTCGGTGAACGCCGGTTCAACACGGTGTATCCCGATTCAATGCTGTGCTTGTCGGTGTCGCTACGGTGTAGTCGCGGTGGGCCCCGGTGTCCACACCGTAGCGATGCCGGACTATAATCTGGGACAGCATGAACGAGGCTTAAACAAATATGTGATAAGAGATTTGCTTCTGTTGCACATACAATGGACACAAAGCAAAAAATCAGATACAATCCTCAAGTTTCAGGTTTCCGTAATAAACTCGACAACTCATGATTAGTTATGTAATTGTTATAAGAACAAAGAAGAAGCAAAACAGGCTTCACGATTTGTTGAACAAATACCTTATTTTAAAGGAGCACACCTGCTGTTTGTATGGCAACTGTGCATACCAATCGTCGTTTATAAACTTATGAAAGGGAAATCCCTAAGGAAGCATAGCCTGCATAGGAAAATAGCAGCCTCAGTTTTATTGAAGCTTTTCCTCGGTGGTAATGAATAATGCCACACCACTGACGCCTTCTTGCGCATTAACGGGACTCTAGTATCCAAATGTAAACAACATACAATACATAAGTTATATCATTTATAGTTTCACCAACTTGCAAGGGGCTCAAATTAAGAAGCCATAGTGGAATTGGATACATTTGTTTATGAATTTCATTAAATTGTACAGTAAGGTACAGTATGTAACTTTAAACTGTATATTAAACACTTTGTAAGATACATACAATTCTATTTACAACAATACCATATATTTACAGCAAATTTTATCGCTATATAAAGGTAATCTCAGGTGTCTTGATCCTAGACAAAGGTCGTGGATTCAAGCGAAAAACCTTGCAATGGATGACATACCATCCGGCACCACTCCAGACATCGGGCTAGTCCCTTTAGAAATGAGCGAGTTAGATCTAGTTAACAACCTAAAATATGCGCAGTTTTTATGAGACAGCTTATGAGAATGGATCGAAGGACACATGACTATGAACTGGCTTCAGACTTTGTAAGAGTAACAGTTTCCATGTATACATGTATATTTTCCTTTTTTCTGATTAATTGTTATTTATGGAAAATAATATAATTTGTGTTGTTTTACCTGTACACTTTAAATTAAAATGTGTTTTGTGCAGGTCACAGATACACCACAAATGGCTTGCGGAACAATTCATCCGACCACCGGCATACCTTGCAGGGGTGCAACAGAAGCCGGCTGTGAGGTGACGGGCCTGGCTTTGTTGTCACCTTCTCGTCTGCTGGTTGCGGATAGCTGGAATAGGTCTGTGAAGATCGTGAGCTGCGATCCGCGAGATGCGGGTGTTTTGGGTTGTATTACCTTTCCGCAAAGTCCGTTTGATCTGACAATCACTCCTGGTGACGAAGCGGCTGTTACATTTCCAGAAACAAAAGAAATTATGATTATACAAGCTCGCAACGGCAGTCTGAAACAGAAGCAAATTCCCAACAGCACAAGAAACGCAGTTTTCAACATGTATAATAACTGTTATGGTATTCATTGCAGAAGCAATCGTTTATATGTTACTTGTACCGAGGATAGAAGCAGCTATGGACGTGGTTATGTTGTGGTACTTAATGTCTCTGATGGAAATAAGATTGCAGAGTTTCGACACGAAAAAATATGTGGAGCAACCTATGTGACAACAGTCAACGATATGGTGTACGTCAACAGTGTGAAGGGACTTGTTGAAATAAGGAATATATTAAATGTAGGTAGTCATTTCGTGTCGATTCGAGAATAATATGCACAGAAAAAAACGCATAATGCGGCTACCGATTAAAATAAAATGTTTTATTACATGTATATGTACACGATTAGGGGCAAGTGGTTATGTATTTTATGAATGAATGTAACTTTGGCGCAATGCCAGATATTTGCGGTGCTTGTTCGTGTTATTAAGATATCATAGTAGTAATAAATAATTTAATCAAATCAGTTTTAAGAAAAGAGGGGTAAATTTTCTTTATAAATGTCTAGGCTTTGCATGTAACATCCATTTGTATTTTCATAGTAAAGAAAGAATGAGTGCAACTAGTTTCTAAGTTTCTTCTTTTATTACAAAAAAAATGAAAATATGACTACAAAAATCACATCACTAAAGATAACCTAAACACCTTAAAAGACAAGGAATTCGAACGACGACCTTTACTACCGTAGTCAAATGCTATTACCACTACGCAATCGAGGCAGTTACTGAACGAGTATGCATTTGAGCTGTAAAACATTTCCAACGTAAAATATACATCAGTAAACAAACGTATATAACACTTTGTTCCGCATGTTAAACTAGAAGCTGTTTTTCTCAACATTTCAGCATGTATTTTTATAAGTATACACCTTTTTCAGGATTAGTCACTTAATCATGATTATGATGTCGCGGTAAACAAGTTTGGTTTAATATATAGACACAAACGATGTAAGTTTTATATCAACATTTTTAAAGGAAAGTGCATACGTTGTTTCATGTAAAGGTGCTTACCTAATAATATTTTAAAAAAACTTTTTCAGGACGAGAACAAATCAAAAGTCGTAAGCACGTTAAATAACGTGTATGGAATTGTTGCCGTGGACGGCGACGTCCTGGCATGCAGCGAGGCCAAGGCTGGTGTATACCGGACCTTATCATTTGGCAGTAGCCTCCGTGGAGCAGTCCTTGCAGTGAACCAACCAAGGGCCGTATGCTTCTGTCCAGACTCCAGGCGGCTTTTTGTCAGCCAAGCCCGCTCGTGTGGGAGCAAGGCAGACAGTCTCACCGTTGGAATGATATAGAGATATCCATATGTGCTTTTAATACTTAATAATTGGCATGAGGCCAAGATTTCATTTTATATTGATTGTTCCTGATTGTGTGTCACAGGTCCTACTCTGAGGTTCTTAAATACGTAAAAGCAATAAATTATGAATAACGACTTACTCTGATCTCATAAGTGTGTAAAACGGCCATTGATAATGATTATGTAGAAATATTATTTTGCTCCTTTTAAAATATTATACATTGAAATGGTTCCATATCTGCAATGTGTTTAACTGACTAACAAATCATCTAATTATACTTTTTTGAACACGATGTAAATCAGGTCTATTTATACATGAACAAACATCGACAGGCAGACGTTTTTACGTGTTTTTGTTAAAATGCTTATTTATTCTGTAGTTTGAACCTCTGCATATAAAATGGCAATATATCGCAAAACGAAATTGCTATTTATGTTCAAGTAGTTATACATTCAAATATTTTATGAACTGCATCATTTAAAATTAGAGTGGTCTTCCATAATAGCAAGTACATGTAGTCGTATGTACTTAAACACAAATCTCACTTAGAAATTTAGAAACTTTGACGCGGCGGCCGTCAAGTATCCATTACACGTCCGGTCCTTCGGTTTTCATCAAACGGATGTTGAATAGTAAAGTGAAGCCTGTAGTTTCTCCCGGCAACATGAATCAAAAACACAAATAAGGACCTTAATTTAAACTCAATTTGACTACAGCTTATGATAACAATGCGATCGAACAAATGACAGGTTGACACATCTGCCTAGCAGAGGTCCCGGATGCGATCATTTCAACTTCAATGTGTTGCTTATTGCACCGGAAGTTCATGCTCATTTTATCGAAATGACTTCTTCCGTAACGAATTACAGCACATTGAAACAACTGGATTCGGTATTGGTAAATATGATTCTGTAACTTATACTTTACTTTCTTGCAAAATTTCGTGTTTGTAAATCAAACGGTTACCAAGCTATTCGACTTTTATTTAGTGGCGGTATAGAACTATTGAGTAGTGTAATTGTACATTGTACAGATAAAGACAACTTTTCTTCAGCCAAAAAGCATTTTGCAGGCACAAAGAAAGAGTTAGACAATATTTAAATATATATGAGAAAAATTATTTCTTTGTAAACTAGTTCTAACCTGCAAAGGATGTATTATTCAGAGTTCTGATATGTTTTAACAATATAATAATATTCCTTTTGTCCCTATAGTATCTGTATTACATGCGTGTGTATTTTAATTTGCATATTCTTATTTTTCAAAATCACCACTGATCATAAGCAACAATGATGTGGAAAATGAGTTTGGCAGCTTATGTAAATTTTCCTTGGCGTTCGCATCACCTTTGTAATATTTATTGTTTATTGTTGAATAGAATGTCATTTTAATGTGGATAAATGATGTTATCAATCTAGAACAAGTCCCAGATCTATGATCAATACAAACACATTTGAACCGTTGTACACGATGATTTCCACAGATACATGGAATCCTGGTATCTCAACCTTAGTTTATTTGAGACCATGTGTGCTTAGAGTAATTTATGGGATAAATATCAATTGCCACCACTAGAAGATTGGGATTTAGGATCTTTCCAGACCGAATTTGGCCAACCTTGTTTTATTTGTGTTGCCTTGTAGTCAGTTTTTCGTATATTTATATACAGATTCATTCAGTAACTGGAACTTTAATCAGATGTTCTCTTCTAAAATATATGCCTCTGTTTTTTTATATTTAAAACAGTATTTTTGAGCGCAACGTTTATTCCAGTATAATTCATTCATAAATGCTATAAAGGCTAAATGCTCCAACTTTATTGCCAATATATTTTAATAGTTCGATATAAGAGGGCCCAAGCTATGGCGGCAGTGAAGAATAGGCGACTCTATTAATGTATTGCGAACATAAATGAAAGCAAAATGGAAATTCTGAGTAGCAATTCAGATTGCTCTAAACGAATCAGCAACAATTTAATCCCATTCTGGTTAATGACCACTTTTGTATTGCCGATATAAACATGGTGATGATGTGTCTTCTGCTCTGGATTGTTCATTGCATCATACAATAGCAATACGTTGCAAAACTATGGAAATATTTATGTTGAGGGTTCCATGGATTCAACGATTTCATAATATTTACCATTTTAAATTTGAGTGGTCTTGCACAGTAACACATGCGTGCATTTAAACACAAATTGGACTTAGACATTCAAATACATCAAACTTACTCGTACACAGCTTGAAAAGTCATATTATACTCGCCTATCGGCGACTTTTCAAGGTGTATACTCGTCCAAATATATTCCCATATTACACAGTAAAATGTATAATAACCTATAATTATTGGTTCCCTTTTTAATCCTCAAGTTTTCCTAATGCTGTAAGAAATGTTTTTTAAACCTACTTTATACTATAATACTTTACACTGTAAATCTGTTTTAGTTCAGTCGGTAGAGAATATGCCTGCATTTGAGTGCTTACGGTTCCAGCCGGGAAGGACAAACTGTCTCCGTGATGATTGACACCAGATTAAGCGCTTTCTCTCGTTCGGTTAGTGACTCATGTAAGGAAGTAATCAGTCGCTTGTGTAGTAAACAGGTTTGTGTAAATGAACACATGAACGCTGGGTAAGTGGACTGACCGCCGTGAGTTAATAGTTATGGTGTTGAAAGACAGATATACAAACTGTTATAGCAATTGTATACCGGAGTGGGTTTGTTAACTAAAGCATTTAAATTTTACAATGTTAAAAAAGGAACCCCTATTAGTAAACGTTCCTAAATTTTCTGGTACTAATAAACGGTTGTCAGTTTGACAAATTAATGTACTGGCTAGGATAAAGAAGCTCTCGTTAATGATTCAATTCCTTTGTTAAGTATAAATGATTTGGAAACTTCACAAGCTTCGGGATACTAAAAAAAATGCAAACGTGTTCACGGATTTGCTAAAATATTTATTGTTAGAACATGCTATAAAGAATCTTTAGTAAAACGGTGTAAACATATGAAGGAAAAAACATATTGAAATAAAAAGAAGTCATCCCCGAATGATCTTAATGTAGTCTGTCATAAACATGTTGGTTGGAAGTCAACCAGGAGTGGTAAGTAGGCATCAAAGCAGCCTACTTTGACTTCAATCCAGCGTGACAAGATAATCATACTGTTAATGTTCAGAATCTTATTGCTCAGAAAGAATATAATGCAAAAAGACATGGTAGCGCATGAGAAAACGTACTTCCGTTTGATATGTTCAATACTTGTTGGTTGTGGAAAGCAGATATTGATTTATTTCGTTGAGTGGAACACATTGCCTTACATTCGTTTAACAGATGCAAACACATACACAATTTAACTAATGTTTTGTAATGTTACTTTGATCGGCATGGATAACTTGTTCTTTTTGTCGGATCAGAATATCAGACAACGAATAGTACAAAGTTTACGCAGTTTCTTCACTGTATTAGCTCCGTGTTATATTTACAAAAACACTATTCAAGATCTAGGTGACAATCAATGTAAGACGCTCGTAAACAAGTGGACACTTTACGTAGACAACGGTTCAAATTGGTGTAAATCAGGATCTTTTGTTGTCGTTAATTGTTTTCTGTATCAGAGTTTGGTGTACATACATCTTGAGCATTGATTACTGAATAATTATATACCTCTGAGACAGTTTAAGACACGAATGGACCGTGAAGTCATTATTTCTAATATTAGAATCATTTGATTACGTATGTGTTTAAGTTAAGTTGTTGCATTGTTTAGCTTTTTAGCTAAATGCCTGTCTGGTTCCAAATAATTTTCAAACAATCCTGGTTTTTAGCTATAAAACTTATTCACTTACGAAATTTTATCTGTTGATTGTTCAAATGCAAGTTAATTGACTTTAAAGATGCTATGTCTGTATCTTATAGGTCAGATTTCTTTACATCTTTCATTGTAACCATATTTAAGCAGTGAAACTTACTCCCTTAAATAAAAGAAACTAATATAGTTATCTATGCATGTAAAAATATTACACAAAAAAATGAATTTGTTAAAAATGTTTGACCCGCAAGTTCGGCTTTGTTTATTTATGTTTCGACCCATTGCGTCGACACGGTTAAATAGCTTGACTACCACCACTCTCAGTTTACTCGATGGGGCAGAAGTAACGCATCCGCTTTGGGTACGAGACGTCCCGGATTTACTTCCCGGCTCCGGCAACGGTTTTTATGTTTGCAGTTTTGTCTTGTTCTTGGTATTTTGTCACCAAGCAATTTCAATTCATTTTGCAATGTTAATTTATTTAGTGTACTTAACATTTTGCAAGATGTATGATCGATTATAAGGGTATAATCATACAGTCCATCTTTATACCCTTATACTTTAGCATCTTTCGTGCAGGCTATGCTTCCTGAGGGCTTTTCCTTTCATGAGTTTAATTTAAACCATTACTTTTATTTTTCATTGGTTGGCCTGGGTAGAGCGAGTAAAAGCATTTTTGTCTTCTCCAAATAAATGTTAAGAATGTGTGAGGTTTGCTATAGCTTAAAACTGGTTTAAACTCCCCAATGAAAGTCATTGACCGTACCAAATCGTTGACTCAAAATTTCTTTGAGAAATCGTTTTAAGAAATCTAAAAAATGGGAAAAAGAAACACACACAAATTTGTTATGAATGTATGTTACGTCATGTTATTCTGCGTGTTTTGTGTTGTTCTATGAGCTTGTTTTTGTATGGACCATTTTGTTATTGTTTCCTTCCACTTGACCTGTCTACATTGTTTACAAACATTTTCTTTGATCATTGCAACTAGAATGGCATGGAATACATTTTAAGCCCTTATGAAGTAAACCGAAAAAACTATTGAAGTCGTCGCTTTTGTGTAAATAACAACCACCGAAGAAGACGCGTCAATAAGTATTCTACGCAAAGACATCTTACAAATTACTTTTTGCGGTATGTTTATGACAATATGATATCGATGTATCTGCTGCTATGAACCGTTGCCAATATTTTCTAATGAATATAGATTGTGAAGTAGAGACATGTTTTCCTCCGTCAAATTTGCAATATGCGGGCCCATCGAACAAGCTGGACATCCTGTAGCATGTTGAATATAAAATAATACAATAGAAACATCATATAAACAATATGAGTTAGAGTGTTTATTTTAACATAGAATAGCATTGATAGGACGCAAATGTTCTGATTTGCGGTGTTGTTATGCGCTTTCAGCTCTTTCATTTGTAATTATGATATCAAATTGGTGCAATTTGTATTTTGCGTTTCCGTACAATGTTAATTTCCTTTATCCAATATATTTGCCGGACGTTGGAAACGCATGACAACACCTGAAGATCTTTTATGCGAAACCGGTTATTTAATTTATTACATATATAGTTCATTAAAAATAAAATACTAGAATACAACATACGTTTTTGTTTATTTGAACAAGTGTATTTCTTGCTTCATCTCCGGAATTTGTATAAGATATATATATATATTTGTCATATTGTTTGTAAGTTTACATACTGAATAAAATGCCAATAACGCATGTACATAAAAAACCTTTTTAACCAGCAAAACTACTACACCTGTAACCAATACAAATATGTTTGAACTGTTGTTTCCGACGACTTCCACACATACTTAGAATCCTGGTATTTCAACCTAGGATCATATGTGACCACATTTGCTTATAGTAATAGTGAGGGATAAATGCCAATTTGAACCACCAGAGGATGGATTACTTTGGGTTCAGTAATAACGCTCCAGGAACACATGATTTATTGGCTGGGATTTTGGATCTTTTCTATCTGCATTCTCGTTTCATATTTGCCGTCTTGTAGTCGGGTTCTCGCTTGTTCATAGACATATTCATTCACTAACTGGAACTTCAACCAGATTTCCTGTTATATGTTCCGCTTCTATAAAGACTCGTGCTTTCCGCAATATTTATAAGCCCACTTTTTCATCAATCATGAATATTATAAATGTTTGGTGCTCCTGTTCATTGCCATTATGTCTTTATAATTTAATGAAGGATAGCAAATCTTATAACGACAGGGATATAAAGGTCGAGAGATCTGCGTGGCAATCCAGATTGCTCTAGCAGAAAAATTCTATAATATAACTCTCATTTCAAACAAATGACCACATTCGAATGTCGATGGAAATTTGGTGTTGATGTGTTACCGTGGACTGTTGTCAATACATGCTAATAAGTGTATAATTATATATGTGGATATAAAGACCTTTTCCCCAGTTAAATACGGTATATGCGATTTAATTCTATAGAAAACTAATCCGACAAATACAACTTAACTATTTAAATTGTACATGGGAGTGTCGAGTGCATTAAAACATACTAAACATCGGCTCACAAGACAGGTAAAACCTGTGATATTATTGTTTGAGATTATTATAAGATTTTTTTCCTGTCTAACTTTGTTGTATCAACAGTATAATAAAAATATTTAACAAGACCATGTTTTGGTTTGTTCTTTAAAAAACATAAGGCATTTTTCTTTTAAAACCTAAAATGGTCGTTCCCAATTTTATCTTTCTTTATCATATTCTTCTGAAATCCGATATATCCAAACAACGGTAATCATTGGTGTCTGAACTTAGGTCTGTATAAGAGAGCATTAAAATCTTATACGAGTAATACAAGCAACCCCAATGGGAAAAGTTTCCCAAATTGATGGACTCGTAGAAAATTACGGTTGTCGGTTCTACAAATATGATGTATTGGCTAGGATTAAAGAGCCGTTGTTAGATTTTGTCATACCAATGATTATATTTATTTGTTAACTATAAAAAATCGTTTGTTAATTCCAAAAGCTTTGGAGTACAAAGCAAGTAGCAGCCACTCTCTGTGGTTTGCTAAATTATTTATTGTTATAATTGGCTAAGGGATTGCGTAAAAATCATAAACGAACAAAAAATAACGACTGAACTGAAAGGAAGTGATCTCTTGATCATAATAATATAGTCTGACATATACATTTATGTGGAAGTCAGCCAGGAATGATACGTGTGCATCAGAGAAACCTAAATTAACTAGAACCTTTCAGCGTGACAAGATAATCATAATGTACATGAACGCAATCTTATTTCTCAGAAAGTATAAATTTAATAAGACATGAACACACACGAGAATACATACTTCCGTCTTATGTGTTTAATACTTGTTGGTTGTGGAGAACAAACATCCGTTATTTTTTACTGAAAGACATTGCCTAACATTCATTAAACAGAATTATACAAATAACATAAATGGTGCAGGAAACATTTACAATTTGATTACTGTTTTGTAATGTTACTTTGGGCATTATAGGAATTGTGTTCTTTAGATCAAATCAGTATACAAATGGTACAGGGTATTTTTCGCTGTGTAAGCACTGTGTACTTTTCATACAAACACTTAAGATCCAGGTGACAATAAAGGACGCTCCTTTACTCTTGAATTCTTTACGTAGACGAAGTTACTAATTGATGTACATCAAGTCTTCTTGCTGGCGTTGGTTGTTTCCTGTATCAGAGTTTGATATACACACATCTTAAACATTTACCACTAAAAAGACCCTGTACCTCTGAGACAGTTTAAGTTACAAATGGAACGCTGCGTAGTCATTATTTCTAGTATCAGATGTATAAAGATTTTATGCGATAAATTTTGTATTACTCAGCTTTAAAGCTTAATCCTTGTCTGATTCAGGACTCTTTCAAGAAATCCGGTGCTGTAATACGTATTCATTTATAAAGTGTGTGGATTTAAGGCGACTTTATTGGCTTTAAACCATAACTTAAATTTATCATTTTAATCTGAGAACAATGACAGTGGTAATGGATAGGGAACGCCACTGAAGCCCCCTAAAACATGAGCAGAACGCTTTTTAAACCAAAGTCAAACACACAACTACATTTTATATTATGAAAGATGTCTATATTTTCTAAAGGCAAACACACACGTGTAACTTTGTGTTTTGTGACAGTTTATGGGTATGTAAGATTGTGGATTGTGGCGGCCCTTACAAGGAGGATACTGGCAAAGATTGAAGTTTTATTTAAGTTTGTTTATAAGTCTTCTTTTAACCCTTATTGTAGCTTTATTTGCCATTTATTACATTAATAATATTTTATTGCAAAACTCGTTAATTTTATACCAATTGTACAAGAAACATTCGATAAATGAACACATTCCAACAGCAGAATAACTGTTTCAGAGAAAGGGCAGCCTTGATTACTCCACTATTAAAATAAAACAGTTATCTTTTACAATGAACAGATTATTATAACATGGAATGCATAAAGTAAACCAATATGACTTTTACCTACTAGAGACTTTATACCATTCTTGTATTTCAGACACCAACTCTAAGATGTAAAATTACTTTTAAAAAGCATTTAAGTATTTTATGAATTATTATTATATTTTAAAGCATTTGTCTCAACAATTACAACACAACAGTAAAGAAAACTTCGATCGCAAAACGTTTAAGACTACGCGCGCGCCACACGTGCTTTCCTTTAATATTGAAAGGTTATGACGGCAGTGTCTTTTATGAACGCTCTCGCCGGTAATGAGTCATCCACGTTTGAGAATTATTACTAATGTTAAAACAGCACGTATTTGTTTTTTGACATGCAAGCAAATAATAAATGCACTCGTTGAACGATGACAACGATATCTCACAGGTAGAGGTTTGTGTCCAAGAACAGTATTTTTTGTTGTCATGACAGAGAACAGTTATTATAGCAATCGATATTTTATAAGCGTGTTAAAAACGAAGACATGTGATTTAAACATAAATACCAATTGTGTCTAAACTATTAGCATGCACCATTAGCACCCGCATTGTCTCAAACACTTTAAGATATACATGTACATTAAACTGTTACGACGAAATATTTCGGTTAATTGAGTTTATGAACAAAACAGATTAAACTATATTAAAAGTTAAAAATGAAAATTGGCAAAAGGACGATAAACAGAAAGTATCGCATCGAAATTTCGTCCGCGATTTATTTAACGCATCATTATAACTTTTATAACGATGTCATGGGAGTAGAAGTAAAATACACTAGATGAAAGATAATTTAAATACCTTTCAAACATACATTGATGATTTTAATATTAACTTATCGAAAACAGCGATAATTAGGTTTTAAGTGGACATATATCAAATTTTGCCGGCACTTTTCACTGTCGCCAATATCTATGCGTGTGGCATTTATTATCGGCTGGGTCCGCTATGTGTTTAAGGGTTAAAATTTGTCCAAAATCATTTAATTGTTGTCTAAATAGGTTCATAAACGGTCATGAAATAATTTTATAATGACTTCTAGCATTTTGGCTCCAAATAAAGACAGTTCTCTGTTCCATGTTTATTCATTCATTAGGACATTGTATTTTTGTTAGTTTTTTTGTGTTACTGTTCTCGTGTACAATATTTTTGATCCCGCTACTGATCTCACTTGGAAACAATGCATTCATGTATTTTTCATATTGCTGTTTAAGTGTTTATTCACATGTAGCCGGAGTTTAAATATGTTACTAAGTGTTAAGCTGCCCCCAGTGCACATTTTCATTCTAGTCAGGGACATCATGCAAAGTCCATTAGTTTTTATGCTGAACAGAAAAGAACAATGACATTGAATATGATCAAACAACTGAGAAAATTATACGTTTAGCTTAATATATGCTTTCTTACGATTATCAAAAGGCAAATGTTTTAAAGGTTGTGAGTCTTGCCATAATTTTGTTTTGAATTTGAACAGTGGTATACAATTTTTTTTTAAATCTCCCATCCCTCGGCATTTACATTAGTTGTGACATTTATGGTACAATATCCATAACTATTCTGTATATTTCCATGTGTACCTTTTGCATAATATTACATTTTAACTTTTCATATGAAGAGATATATTTTATATGTTTTACATACATTACAGTTTTGATACTTATAGTTTAAAAGTTTACGAATAAATGTTCACTGAACTATGTTTTATTATTTTTCTTGTTTTTATACTTAGTTATCTAATATGTACCCATAACCTTGCCAAGTTATATGTACCCAGAACCTTGCCAACTAATGTGTACCCAGAATCTTGGCAAGTAATATGTACCCAGAATCCTTGCAAGTATTGCCTATACAAGGCCAAGTAATAAATGTACACCGGCAAGTTATAACTGTACAATTCCAATTCCAATTATGTATTTGGTGTGCATAAGCATAATATCCCAACCAAATTTGAAACAAGTAACCAGCCCAATTGCTCCAGCTACCAGAAATAGCCCTTCACTTGCGAATACATGACAAAAAATGTAAATCTTCACTTTTCAATACTAATTGCTGGAATGTATATGGGCATTTCACCGGTTAAGTTTGTCAGTCACATTTTCTGGATACATGACCAACATTCTCATAAACCAACATCTTTCCAGAATTGTTTTATACCAAAACGGCCTCTTGAAAAATATTAAATGTTTGTGATGACTATTCAGTACCTTAATTCCTTTGCTTTTAAACGCTGTGGGAACGATGTTAGGACGCCACTCTGGTGTGACAGGGGTTTTGCCTTATCGATTTTTAAGAAAGATATTGGTAACAAATGGGTATATATCACCACTTAGGTAACATAAATTGGTTGTAGGAGGAGAAATAAAAAAAGTATCAAATTTTGATTTAATTAACAATGTATTAGTAAACGTAAAAAACAGCAACATAAGCATGCTCTAATAAATGCAGAACTACGTACACGTGCAGCGTATTTTAGGAAGCTGTTATGACACAAACGTATGATAAAATCTTAATACAAGCATGCTTTGTTACGGTTTGCTTAATATATTTTTAATGCTGAATATAAGGTAATTGCATAATATTTTTTGTATAAAGTTTTTTTCCCCAACACTTTCATGTCGATGAACGTTTATTTCATATTGATAACGTCCCAAAGTGCGTTTTATTCTTCTGATGTTAATAGTCAAGAACTGTTTGTTCAATCACATTGCGACAACATAAAGACATTACAGATGCTGTATATTGACCATTTAAAACTCGAACATCGGGAAAAACTGTCCTGCCATACCTGAAGTACATTCAATAAGCATGCAAATACAAATGCTGCGTGACTCGAGTGAGGGAATTGTCCAAACAAACGACTGGGGTTGCTAGCAGCAATGTGGCTCAATTGAATGCTTTTCGTGCATTGTAAATGTGGATGTTTACGTCAAGAAAAAGTCGGTATTACGGTAGCTTTACGTGATACATGTAATAAATATATGTTCATATTCTAAATATTTATTATCTTTATTATTATTGTTTAAAATAGACATTTGTTTTGCAATTTATGTTTTGTTTTTGCACACGAAAAACAATCAAACGTTTGTGAATTTAAAACGTTGGGTTAAGTTCTTAAATGATTATGTTTATCTAAAATGATGAGTGTATGGTTTGAAAAGAAATGCTTTTAAATAGTAGTACCTTGAACAAAATATACTCAAAATTTTATATTACAACAAGTTTTCATTGATTCGGAATATATCTGCAAGAGTATAATGGGCAGTTTTGAAGTTTTCAGTAGTGTATACCGGCGAACTTGTTATTGTCATTGGGGTTTGAAGTGGCACTCATTACTGTTCGGAAACAATCGTCAGCTAGTTCGGGTGTTTGCGGTTGTTTAATCGACAGTCGAGTATTGGATTTTATCTCATAAAAAATTATTGACAGGCACAATGATAGATAGAAGTAATTAGTACAGCGGTTTGAGTGAGCGCCTGTCATACCATCGGTTAGGGTTCGAATACCGCTAAAAGAAGTTTTTTATACCTTTTTGCTTAGTTGTGTTTAATGCGCATATTACTAATGACATAGTCTTTTAGTGTCGTTTTTAATATAATTTTTTTTTAATTTTACATGCTCAAGGCCATTCTTCTGATTCGTAGCCATGTTCAGCTCTCAGTGATGTACATGTACAAGTATTTGAAGCTACTATGCGATTTCAAACCGAAGTTTATTGTTTTAATCGTGAAAATTTGTGAAAACTCACCTGTCTCATATAACAGATTCAAAATAAGAAACGCATCTGTTGGGAATCGATCATAAAACGTCAGCGTGACAGCGCATCACCTATACCACAGGCCTCAAGACCCGGCGCCCCCCCCCTAACGGCCGCGGACCTATGATTTTTTATGCCCAAACCGCTAAATTTTCTCAATATTTTTTCGATCGCTTCGCTCGCGATACATTTTAAGCAGAATTTTAATAGAAATAGGGCCAAAACATGCTGAAATAGGACTTATACTTCAAAAGTTGACACTTTCAATGATTTTTCT
>Ga0224511_10000325_pt1 | contig 21222 bp, 9 predicted proteins | sample SF_May12_sed_USG_2_FD_169988 | JGI IMG/M metagenome (GOLD analysis project Ga0224511, IMG submission 169988) | Sediment microbial communities from San Francisco Bay, California, United States - SF_May12_sed_USGS_8_1 | ecosystem: Environmental > Aquatic > Marine > Sediment | place: USA...
CGAAATCTATTGTATATGTGATAACGCTTATCACAAACAGGAACCATGCTTTCCATTGTTTAAACTAGGTCAGATTGTCATTTTACCATAAACCTATCAGCCATTGGATTAAAATTGACCATGTACCATTATAATTTATCCTGATTGACAGTTGTGGAACTATCCATTGCCATGATTATGCTTTAATTTTGCTATAACAAAGATGTGTGATATGATTTATACGTATTATGTATTATTATTATTATTATTATTATTATTATTATTATTATTATTATTATTATTATGCCTAAAAATCGGTCGATTGACATTTATGTGTATGACACGAATTTATAAACACCATTTAAAATAGTTTTACAATCTTTCCTATTTTTGCATTAATATCCCCGAACACTTCTTTATTCACAGATAATTACGTATAAAGAATATTTTCCATCCATATTCAACAAGAAGACAATGAAAGAATACAACCTGACGCTGGGAACTAGCGGCTACGTCAGGCAGTATCGACGCCATGTCAACCCGACCATATCAAACGTCTTCGCTGCTGCTGCGTTCAGGTGATTAAGCAACGCGTAAAAAGGTTTTATGACATTCCATGCATGGCTTGTGATAATATTTATCTACACATTCTAAAATGTGTTGGTGTTTCGTTTGTAGGTTCGGCCATTCCCAGATTGCAGACTACATTGCGACATTGAACAACAACTTTAAGATGATCGAGAAGGAGCCAATCGAGGAGACTTACCACACGCCTCACATGGTGCTGTTTGAAAAAGGCAAAGCTCTTCCTGGCATTGGCCGCTGGCTGGCTGCTGACCCCACACCACTTGCGGACGGGTGCGTGTGTGTAGTAATGAAGCCACGTCTTTGTGTTACTTTTACAGTTTGTTCTGGCATCAATTATACGTCACTGATAGTGTATGACCCATACATGTAACCATCCACAGAACGCTATAAAATTATGTTTGCTTTTCCGGTCTATAACTTTGTGAGTGCTTGCCACCTAATAAGTAATTATGTTCAGCCGTTCAATGACTAATCCTTGATGAAAAGGCAAAACACATCAGATCTTTCAATTAATCTATAAAACAACATGTTACATGGCATGTGGTGTATAATAAATAAGCTGGTTACATGTTTTTAGTGAAGATGCGCACAATTAAGTTCCGTAAAACGAAAATGCACCCCAGATTAAAATAAATGCAGATGGTATGATTAAGAAAGACGTCCGTGCTTGAACCAGTCGGCTGATTAACTATAATTAGTACTACAACCAACAAATATAACTGAGGTTTGTATAAATATGTTTTCTGTACCACACGTTTTCATGACAACGTGCAGCCTGTTTGAGGCCGGGACGCGGGATAAGCTTTTTTTAGACAAGAAGGGCAAGAGTCTGGACCTTGCTTCCCTCAACATACAGCGGGGCCGGGACCACGGACTAGGCGGATACAACATGTGGAGGCTGCACTGTCGTCTAGGTTAAAACATTATATTTTTTCACAATAATATATGTTTACCTTTTACCACAAGGATTTTTACTTCGTTCATTTACTTTGCGCTTTATATATTGATAGAGTGTTTGTTCCATTCAATAAACTTTAATTTAATAATTACAGACAAAGCGACGATGAACGACAGAGGTGATTTCTTCATGCCCGATCACACAAATGATCAAACCAAGAAACTGCAGGGTGTTTACAGGTAAACATCCCTTTATGTATACATGTAAACCTGTGTGTAATACGTGTTATCAATATTAATCAATATTTAAAGTTTTCAAGATATGAAACGCAATGCAGTAAATGCCGTTTCAATGTAAGGTTTTGTATTTCGAATTAATTTAAAAACTGTATTACAAAATCTTTTAAACAGCATATTATTGATTTTTTCTCAGCATACATAGACTATTAAAGGTTAAAGTTTTGAACAGTAAAATAAAGTTTTGACTAATTTGTTTACACATTGATCGTATAAGTGTCTTGGAAACAGACACGTGGATGATATCGACCTATACACGGGCGCATTAACAGAGACGCTGCTCCCCGGAAGTTCCGTCGGGCCAACGTTCGCATGTCTCCTGGGCCGGCAGTTTGATCGACTGAAGACCGGGGACCGGTACTGGCACGAGACGCACAAACCACACTTCCGTTTTACTCCGGGTCGGTCATAACATTCAGTAATGTATTTAACAAGCGTTGAAAAGTACAATACTTATGTAATTATATGTCTTCCGGGATCGGCAATCTTGATGTAAATATCAATACTTATTGTAGCTGGATCATTTGTTTCACACAGCTGATTCATGTGAGGAAAGCAATCATTCGCTTGCGGAGTAAAATAGTTGTAGTAATGAACTCGGATCCGGTTTACTGACAACCGTGTTGTTACTGTATCTGTGTTGCAAACAGCGAACGAGCAATATAATTTAAACTAGTCTTATTTATTTAAGGTCGATTGCGAAACAAGTTATCCCAACTTATATTAATCACTCTCGACCGCTCATTCCGGATGGTGTCCATCTCTTTTTTGAACGAGGTATGAGAGGAGAGAGAAGCCAGACCTGTCCTTATATGCTAAGCGCCAAGCAAGGATGCATCTGGTACCATTTTTATAACGTCGTTGGTATGACGCGGTCGGGGATCGAACCCACGACCTCCCGCTTACGGGGCGAACGCTCTAACCACTGAGCCACCGCTGCGGTAGTGCAGCGAGCAATACAAACAAACAACCAAATAATAATGTGTATCCTGTGTTTTCTTTCACAGACCAGCTGCAAGGATTACGCAAAGTCCGTCTGTCACGTGTCATGTGTGACAACTACCCAGAGATCAATACCCTTCAGCCGGACGTGTTTGTGGTTCCGGGAAAGTAAGTTCTGATATTACTTAAAATTGTGCCCGCCGGGTTAGGTCAGTCAACAGAGTGCTGGACTTAGACATCGAGTGTCAGGGATTCGATTGCAACTGTGTGCGACAAACATTCTCCTCGTCTGCTGGCACAAGACATTGGCATTAATTTAAGTGAAGGTGTTCTTGTTATATAAGAAAGCAGTACGTCACTTTCTGAGTTACGAAACCAGAACTGGTTATTTCCAGAAACGTGGGTGGGGTTGACAGACCGCCGATACATATTAACCTAAATCAGTGTTGAAAGCTCGGCGTTTAAACAAGCAAAGAAACTGCAACATCTGGTAAAAGTTATGTTCTATGTAACAATATGAAAGACAACAACCAAAAGCATTTAATTAAGTCATTGGATCACCCTTTTACCATCCTAGGGTCCATACTTTAAACTAATAACCGACCAATCGCTTGTGTGGAGATCATCTTTTTCTTTTTACTTCTTTCAAAGCTAAAGTAATTATGGCAGATGTATGGTGGCTGATTTGTGCCATGTCGTATAAGCACAAATCAGCCACCATACAGATGTATGTTTACTAGGGTAAGTATGTATGTACTCACGTAAGTGATCACGTATAATTATGTCGGCTCAGCTTCCGTAGAACAGAATGAACAGGTGTTTTATCGCCTTAATGTGGTTTCAACAACGGCATTATTATCTAACAAACACACATAAACATACAGACATAATCGATTAATAAACTCGTACACACGTGTCTTTTGTACCCTTATTAGTTAATCTACTATTAATTATTTAAATTGATTTATATATCACACAAATATATTGTTTAATTTTTCAGGGGCAACGAAAGGACAGAGTGTACCAATCTACCAGCTATCGACTTGTCTAAATGGAAAGCGTGTAAAAAGCCGAACCGAGATGGGACGCCTAACTTCGCTAAGGATTGCTAAATTAACTCACTCAGAGCTTGTGTTGTCTCATGCGTATTCTGAAATAGACATTTGAGCATTTCGTTATGAATTATCAACCTTAGGGGGTACCACATGTGTGTATGAACGCTTATACAGTTAAACCTCAGTTAGCGATCACCTGTATTAGGCAGCCAACCTGTCTTAAGCAGCCAAACAGAAGGTTCTCGAACGGTAACTTTGTTCTGATATTCACCTACAATAAGCAGCCACCTGCCTTAAACAGCTATTTTTGTGCTCTCCTTGGGTGACTGCTTAACACAGGTTTGACTGTATTCATAATCAGTCATGCTTACATGTGTCGGTTTAGTCCGATGATAGTGCTAGTGACAATTGAATTATATTTTATTTTGAATTTTATAAAATGCATGGTTAAAGGATGTCCATTCACTATGTTTAAATTGTGCATGACGTCAATATAAATACGCTATTTTATTGTGGTGCAGTGTTCAATGCATTTCGGCAAGTAGTTAGATCAAGTGATACATCTTTAAGTTGGAATTGTGGACCATCTGTAATTTGCAGGTACATGTGTCTGTAAATAAAACGTTTTAAGTGTATACAAAACAGCTGATGTATATAATTGTCACATGCAATGGACGTTTAATATATATAATTATCAGTCAATTGTCATATTAAAATAAAAGTAGTTTTCAATCTTGTTTATAAAATCAAATAAGCAAAACCTGTGAAAAGCGGTGTGGTGGATAGTCTCTAAATGGCATATATTTAAATAAAATAAAGTTTTTTTAAACTTCTACCTAGCTGAAAAGCTATGCATCCAATACAAATACATGTATACTACCTTAAAGACTGGTGCTTAGTTTGAAAATCGTTTGAAAGTATTAGGGAATGGACCAAAGGCTTTTACTGTCGACATTATTAATATCGCCACTAAAAGAGAAAAGTATTTAATAATACACGCTAAAGTACTGTTTAGTAGTTTAGTACTATACTAAAAAGGGAAAGGCATTCATAAAAAATGTTGTTCGCTGATACATACATTTAGAAAAGTTAAGGACCAACAATTGACGTCTGTTTTGTTACTGTGCTTACTGATATCAGTACCTGCATTTGTAATTATTATATTTCAGTACACACTGTGATGATAAGGCTTCCTTATTTTGACCTGTATTGCACAGCGTTTGCTTTATTCAAGCTTGCTATATAGGTGTTTTGACGATTATGTTTTAAAAGTTGTCCTACAGTTACTATTTACGAGTCGATTAACATAATAAGAGTTGATCGTTTTATTATGTTATCCAGTTCATTTGTTTGTGACACAATACTGTGCCACAGGTTATAGGCATTTAATGCTATTGTGCTTATTGTAGAAGTTATGTCAGTATCCTCTGAGAGGATACGAAGAATGTGTTCTTTCTGCTTGCCGAAAAACAGTTGTAGTGATTTCATTATCATTAGATTACATACATGTACATCTGCTAAATGAAAGAGTTAAAGATAAACTACAACATGTAAAACACAATAGCTACATTGTAATAGAAAGATATATTTGATTTAACAGTATTATTGCTAAAATCAACACGGCGATTATAATTGTAGATGGGATTGCTACCGAAAAGATTTTAGAAACATAATCTGAACTAAGATCTAAAGGCAACTAAACAATATTCATTCTGTAGCATGGGTTGTCAAGTAATATCAATTTGTTTCGATTTCAAATTTTCTTGTCTGTTTTATTCCATTGTACTTAGACACTAGAAAAGCTGTATGGTAGCATATCGTTCCCCGAATTTCAATTTAAAGACGTTGTTTACAATGATTTGGATTTCAGTGCTGTGATTTATCTAGTTTTAAAGATGAAATTTTTAAAATAGTATTGAGATAAATAAAATGGTAACTGTAAACATACAACTATGTTAGCCTTTATCAGATTATCTGAGCTGTTATAAATAATAATTTATGACATTGTCAAATGGAGCCTTCTTAACGTAACTCAAATATGTAAATACGTAAAGATTGTAACACATTTAATGATGTGTATGTGTATATCTAAACATCAACTCATTCATGGAGACTACTTGCTGTTGTTAGGCTTGACACACACGGTGTGCCGATGATCCTGCGCCACGTGCGGACGGATAGGATTGGTTCTATTTCCGTGTGCTTTCTTCAAAGGCGTGGCAGTTTTGCCGACAAATTTGATTCACGTATTTCTGTTTCTGTCAGCCTTAGTCCTGACACACACGGTGTGCTTTAGCACATGTGCTTTTCCCACCTAAAACATACGTGCTTAAAGCACATCGTGTGTCCGACCCTATTCACTGCTTCAAGCACATGTGCCTTTTCCGAGATAGGAACGGTTCTATTTCCGTGTGCTATCTTCAAAGAAGTGTCAGTTTTGCCGACAGAATTGCTTAAGCTGTTTGATTATTTTACTTACATGATAAATGTTGCGATAACTTGGAATAACCTTTTTATAAGAAAGTTTTTAACACAATTTTGACTTTCTTTTAAACTGAATATTTAATTGACTTCGGTATAAAGCATTTTTGGAAAGTTTTCTTAAAAAATACTTAAACAATGATGTTTTGAAAGAATTTAGGCATCATAAATAGCAGAACACGCTTAATCTACAGTAGTTCATTGATGATACTGCAAATTATTCATTAAAACAGTGTTTTCCATACGAAGATACAGCAAAAAAGTTATTTTGTAAAAGCATATGAGTTAAAACATACCGTGTGTGCACCCATTGACATAACGATTTCGTCACCTGCCCATCAAAGCCTATGTGCTTAAAGCAAACAGTGTGCGCCAGGCCTTACGCTTGACTGGATAACGGCATAAGTTTGGAATATGTGGGAACTCAAAAAGTTTATAATAAACGGTCTAGACGGTTAAAGCCATGCAAGTAGCCTGAATGGAAATAGAAGATGCTACACCATTTACGTCACCTAGGGTAAGAGCGGAAAAAACCCTCTAAAATCGAACAAATAAAATTTACAACCACCGAAGGCCAGAACATATTAACTGCATAATGACGTAGTCACATTTAAATTACAAACCTTTCTGAAAAATACACACAGCCTTAAGGAGCCATAATCAAAATGGTAAACGTCGGCAAGTTGTGTTAAATGCTTTGTCACATAGATCATCACTAAATTAATTTGCACAGTCTGACACAGTCTTTCACCTCAAATTGACTTACTATTGCTGACAGAACATTACAGAAATATTATACTTAATAAACAGTGCCAAAACTCACAAAAGATCGTTTTTCGAAACACATGTATTTTGGAACAAGTAATTATAAATTAAACACAGCATGACAAAACGAATAAATTATTATCGGTAAGACAGGACGCAATCAAAATGCCTTTTTCAGCAATCTGTTGAGAAGTTAGGCGTTCCATCCCGGTTCGGCTTTTTGCACGCTTTCCATTTAGACAGGTCGATGGCTGGGAGGTTGGTACACTCTGTCCTTTCGTTGTCCCTAAAACAATATCAAAACAGGGAAGTGTCAGGGGGTTATTTCAATTATCCGCTTTAAATCAGAGGTACTGGAAAATTGTCTTAAAAACAAAATCATGACCAAATCACCACATTTTGCCGGGACAGGAGTTAATTTAACGACCATTTCTTGATATTGCGAACTGTCACAATGTATCTCCTCACGATGTTTTACCTAATCATTATATTATAAATTGAAAGAGGTCAAACTTCAGAATAATAATTTACCTTAACACACAAGACGTACGACGGAGCATTAAGCAATTCGAAATATTATTCGACGCTTTACAAAGCGGCATACCTAACGTTCTTATAAAAACGATACGCTGGGCAACGTGTTGTAATTAAACTGATGAAAGGGAAACCCCTTATGAAGAACAGCCTGCATGGGAAAACAGCAGTCTCGGTTTTTATTGAAGCTGTTCATCAGTGGTAATGAAAGATGCCACACCACTGACGCCCCCTAGCGCATGAACAGAACTCTTATTTTCAAGTGTAAACAACATACAATCCATGATCCCTGAGGACCAGAAACACACACTTAGTTTAATCTATACTCACTTTCCTGGAACTACGAACACATCCGGCTGCAGCTTGTTGATCAGGTAGTTATCACACATTATCCGAGACAGTCGAACCTTCCGCAACTCTTCCAGCTGGTCTGAATTCAATATGATCATTGCATTGACTCGTTACAGCAAACACATTTGCGGGTAAATGTTTTATTCATACAACTAAAATGTATCGGTAACCAAGCTGTGTGCATCTTTCATTGTTAAACAAAAATGTATCTTACTCAATATTCGGCTAACTTATTTCAATTTAACGGACCCGTGGTGAAGCGGAAGTGTTGTTTGTGCGTCTCGTGCCAGTAGCGGTCCCCGGTTTTTAGTCGATCAAATTGCCGGCCCAAGAGACAGGCGAACGTCGGCCCGACAGAACTTCCTGGCAGCAGCGTCTCTGTCATTGCGCCCGTAAACAGGTCTATGTCGTCCACGTGCCTGTCGCCATACAAATCACAAAGAACATAACTATTAATATCGTTAGTTTATATTGGTCGGTATAAAACCTATGCAATTGTATACTCATATGTCTTTAGTATTTATTTTGTGCCATATCTTACAATGGTGCTTGCACTTACCTTATGTCTTACAAAGTTTAGAATGCACATGGCTGAGACCTGTAGTTCGTACCTGTAAACACTTTGCAGTTTCTCAATCTGATCCTTGGTGTGATCGGGCAAGAAGAAATCCCCTTTGTCGCTCATCTTCGCTTTGTCTGCAATACGAATTACTATTAATGCATTAAAAGATTACACAATAGCGATGAATATACTCAAAATTAAGAAACTAGGCACATGCACGTTCGGTAAATGTAAAACTTAATACATAATATTTTACTAACCTAGACGACAGTGCAGCCTCCACATGTTGTATCCGCCTAGTCCGTGGTCCCGGCCCCGCTGTATGTTGAGGGCAGGCAGGTCCAGACTCTTGCCCTTCTTGTCCATAAACAGCTTGTCCCGCGTCCCGGCCTCGAATAGTCTAAAAATTAGTATACAATATTGTGTTGTATGGATGTTTGAAATATCTTCTTTTTGTGTTGCTTTTATATACAAAATACAAAACCATACGTATAAAACCGCGACGCCTAGTTCAAACATAGTTCAATAAATATTATCTTTATCCTTCAATTATTTATTTACCTCACTGGGATGCACATGGTATCTAAGAAACAAGAACATACCTATGTACACTCCAAACAGTTCAGCAATATAACATTGTCCAGTATTGTTTATGTATATTTTACATTAGTGAAAGAGAGATTACATTGGTAAGCTCAAACAATAACCGACATCAATATCTTCTTTTTACCTGTTTTAAGCGGCTTCAAATAAGATAATAAAAATGATAGGTTGCCTAGTATTCAAAATAGAACTCACAATAAAATAATAGTCGATGTCTAAATATTTTTAAGTGTAAGTTTATCAGCAGATGGGTATGCCATGAGTGATAACGAAATAATATCAGTAAAATGAAGCCATAAGCAGATTGTCCCAAGGTCCTACCCGTCCGCACGTGGCGCAGGGTCATCGGCAAGCCAGCGGCCAATGCCAGGAAGGGCTTTGCCTTTTTCAAACAGCACCATGTGAGGCATATGGTACGTTTCCTCGATTGGCTCCTTCTCGATCATCTTAAAGTTGTAGTTCATTGTTGCAATGTAGTCTGCAATCTGGGAATGACCAAACCTACGAAAGGAATGAAACACCAAGACATGTTAAAATGGGAACATAGTTTAAATGAGAAAGAAATTAAGCATAATTTTTGTTATAAATCACTGTTGTCACTTTCCGACGTCACGTGTGTACGAAATATAATTAGTATGTGCTTTATTTACCTGAATGCAGCAGCGGCAAACACGTTTGAGATAGTCGGGTTGACGTAACGTCGATACTCTTTAACGTAGCCGCTTGTTCCTAGTGTCAGGTTGTACTCTTCCATTGTCTTCTTGTTGAATATGGACGGAAGATATTCTTTGTACGTTATTATCTGTGAAAGAAATATTGTTTATAGGTCTGAATGCAAGCGGATATTTTAGAACTACATATGGTATTCCAACAATTAAAATGTTTTTATAAAATCCCGTTATATAGAAATGCTGTTCACCAATACAAAAGTAAGCATTACTTATAGAACATATATGTAGGACTTTGGTATGGGTACAACTATTAACTGCTGGTAAAACAATTTTATCATTGAATATTAATTGTTATAATTTCAAGAACAAAACAACGAACTCCAAAACGGAAACCTGTAGTTGCGCGGCGATGATGCGGCGGGCCTGTTGGAAGACCGTTTCGTCATCCCAGTGTTGGTTGATGGCGGCCAGCTGGTTCGCCACGCGGTTGTGTTCCCTCATGAAGGTCGTGTGCGTCCAGCCCAGACCGGGAACCACGTTCACTCTGGCGTCACCTTAAGGACAAAATTAGTTTGCTTGGTGTCTTAAAATATCACTAGCAGCACGCATGGATAACCAACATTAATTGAAAAAGGACAATGATCTTTCACATGAACAGTTGTTTTCGTTAAGTCATATTTTCTTCTTAATCCTATGCGTGTTACGTGCTTAATGTTATCACAAAATCATCACAGGGTGCAAATGATGCGTCGCAGGTTGTGGTTCTCAACGAAGTCACGTTACTCAACATAAAATTATGTCAAGAGCGTGATCCTCATACTGAAATTGAATTTTACCTCGATGAGAAACATATACATTAAAAGTGGTCTTCGTTTAGCACCACACGCCTTTTAATGTATATGTTTCTCATCGAAGTAAAATTTAGTTTGAGGAGGAGAATCACGCTGTTTACATACGTTTTCGCTGAGTAACAACTACATGCCTTCGTTGAGAATCACTACCTGTGACGCTTCGTTTGCAATCTTGTGACCATTGCCTCACCTGCATGCATACAGAAGTCCCCCTTGTTTTCGTCTGCCACGCATGCGTCATTGTTCTTCTGTGGCGGCAGAAGGTCTTCAGAGTCACCAAATGCTTTCAGGCACCCTTCAATGTACATTAATTAGCCATAATAATTTGCAAACTTTGTTAACCCAGATTAGTCAAAGGGACGCTAGAAAATTGAGCAGATAGGTTAAATAGTTACCAATAAAACTATTTTTATAGTTCTTCTAAAAGGCCATATATTTACATATATAGTACCGTTCGAAAATTTTCTCAATTCCATGACCTCTTTCTCTGTTGAACCGTATACAGCAGAACCGTCAATAAATGAGGTCACGTGGTTCATTTGTTCTCGAAATCCTGAAATGTTACAATAATCTGACAAAAAGGTAAAGCCCTAATAAAGCATGGTATGCATGCTACAATAGCAGCATCGGATTTATTGAAGATGTTCATTAATGGTAATGGAAAAACCCAGAGCACTAGCCCATGAGCGTTACTCTATTTTCAAATGTAAACAACTTAACATTTGTAACCCAAGAGCACCAGAAAAAATACAACTACACAATGACGTAGTATGGAGCGACATTTTTAAGCCACCACACAAGCAATTAACAGCAGCTGTGGTAAATTGAATTAATCTGAGATGTGGGGAAATTCTTCAGCAAGCATAGTCTGCATAAACAATAGAGCAAACTCATTTTTTTAAGCTGTCAAAACTCTGAAGTAACAAACATTTGCAAAGAAGTAGTTTAAACCCCAAAATCAAAAGTCTAACATCATTTACGTGTTTTATACAAATATCTATAATTGTGACAAGCTGTTTAATATAAATGATGTAGATTTTTTGTAGAAATGTTTATAAGTCTTATTACATATTTCTGTAACAACTTCCAATAATGAAACTTAAGATGTCCAATTTTGTATAATGAGCATTACATACATTCTTATCATTTTTTACTTATCTTTCAACTTCGCTAATTTATAATCATAACAATCTTTTGATTATTTGAATATTAAATGCCTTTTCGTACAACGATAAGAACGTTTGGAACATGATACCAGTTAACATACGAAATACGTTATCTATTAAAAGTTTTAAGGTAAGACCTTTGTAATGGATTCACATATTTGCAGCTAGGAAGAGATTTTATAAACCTTTTTTATTAAAATATATGCCATTTTAAGACGATCCACCGCACAACTTTTCTAAGTTTTTGCTTTTTTGATATTATAAACAAGATGGACAATTTTCATTTTATTCATATTTAAGGGAGGTAATAAGGTGTAAAATTACTTTTCTTTAATTTAATTTAAGCAAATATGTGTAACTTGCATTTTAAAAAGATTTTTCTACGGTTGAAAAATAAAAGCATAATATATATCACATTTTAATGAAAAAATCATGTTTAAAGTTTTGATAAAAAAAATACAAAGGCGTATGCTTCATAGTCCATTACACAGGTTTTACCTTAAATCGTTGATAAGAAATATCTGTTTCAGAATCAAACAATCTAGTAAATTGTTATTTCTATGTAAGATATGCTGATATTATCTTCTCTTTTTAAGTAGTTGTTTAAACTTATTTTTATACATATTGCTGTATAAATTACTCAATGTTTATTAATTATAAATACTTAGTTCTTTTATAATACTATACTTCACTGTTGACATTTATGATTATATGATTACTACCATTATTAATATTAAACGTTGTGGTGATATGTACGCATGTTTTGATATTTTTTGCACTTTTTTAATTATTTGACATTCTTGTACTATTGATCCTGTATATATATGTAGTCCTGTATATTGTTTTATGTTTTGTAAACTTGCGTACTGTTCTGCCATATACTTTTGTTCTCGTAGGACTCTTACTTATTTGATTTAAAGAAATAAACTTATCAGTGTACCGGCTTAGGGATTCAGCAATGCAACCATGATTTGTAATGATTGGTGTGCTCAAGTGGCCTACCAGGAAATATTCCTAAACATAATATGTATCGGTCTTAGTCTCACAATATTACGCGACAAAACTTGCAACCGGGCCCTTACTAACGATATAATACGCAAATTTAAATCTATTTCACAAATGTGCAATGCATACGATTCGTTATTCAATGGTTTATAACTCGCTTAAACATTCTTGAAAAATACTTACTGCACACATTTATTGACACAAACTGGGTATTCTAAAGTAGGCATTGCTTGTTTACTTATTTCCGTTTAGGTTTATGGACTCTAAAGATAAAGCTTTGTAAAAACAATGAAATGACAAAAGTTGTCAGCTTCTTTTTAAACCCGTAACACTTGTTGATTTGATTATAGTGTGCATCATTATGTGGAAATATATGTATAACCATGGTAACATATAAACCACCAACAAACAAACCTGGCCCACAATCTTCGTTGGGCGAGGGCGCGGAGCGAACAAAGTTCATACACGCGGTGTTGAAGTAGGGATCGTCTTCCGGAATTTCTATCGGGAAACACTCCGGCCTACATACGCAAAGCATGGATTCGACATATAAGAGGCCAAGCTTAGAATGTCACGACCATAATGTAATCTTTTAAAAACTAAGATTTTAACTTGTGTAATAAGTAAACAGCAACTTGAGAATTGAATATTAGAAAATAAGAAATAAAATTAATCAAACATTACTTTTCCTTCAGTTCATTTGTTGAATGTCAATAAATACATGTACAGTAACATTGCTCCCGAAAATGGAATATAACATTTAATAATTATCAGGAATTTATTTTATCTTAAAGCTTTAATGCTACATTTTAGCTTACCTGTCCTTCGCGTTTTCCTCACAGCATTTTATGGCACTACCATCATCCTCTAAAACAAAATAGGCAAAATATAATTCATTCAAAACAGTAAAATCAATGTCAAACAACGTTTTCAGTTACAGAAAAACAAAATCTCTTGACTTAACACAATTTAAGCAGAAGCTGTTCCTTCACACGTGAATTGACCACATATTTACGAACGAAAGTGCATACAAGATCAAATATCTCTTCTAAAGTCATGCATCAGTATAAAAATAATCATGTTTTATGCTTTTGAACAATCATTATAAAGCATCCAAAATCCACTATCCAACATTAAAATTAGCTTGATGACAGTAGAAGATTTGTTGGGAATTGTGATATTTCATAAGATTAGAGAAAATGAATTGACTTAGATTTTGCGGTAATGTGTGCTTTGTTTAAATATTTAACCTATGTTTGTCTGGAAAGAAATATAGTGGTTGGTTTTGGATGAATACATTTGATTGATTACAACGTGGATTGTTCTGTTATTATAGTGAAGTAATTACATCAAGTGTACAAACACCATGCTGTTAAGGACAAACTAAGACAACGCAGATACGTCATAAATGACACAAGAATTATAAACCTTTCAGGACTGGTGTGGCCACAATGTCGTGATCCAAAAACTGTCCCCACTGCATCACCATCATGGTGCGGTCGGCGTTACGCGGCGAGGTGCCATCTACACGGTGTACACGGTTGCTGATCACGCGCGGGCTTGGCAGCGGTTGGCCCAGCCGGTCACGCTGGCGCGGAGTGTCGATTCCTAGTCAGAAAATGGCATGTGTCACACTGCGTATCGAGATAATAGGCAAATGTATATGTAGTTTAATAATTTCAATGTTAGAGCTAACAGCTTAAACTCGCCACTCACGATACTTTTAAATCCCTAATGAAGTTATAATTAGATACATCGTGATTCATGATTTAATCAAACTATTTTGTCCTCTTCCATGGAATAGATAACCCAATATCATAATGATTCTGTCTACACCACATACTATTACTTTAGTTCGTAGTCATATTGCATACATGTTAAAAGACAGTGGTCAGTTCTCAAAAAGTATCTGTCCTACCGTCGTCATACATGGCGGGGATCTCTCGCAGCTCAGGGGCGAACGTGGCACCCCAAGTGGGATGTCGGACGTTGTTGCACGATCCGTCATACGTACGGTAATAAGATCTCCGGTCGCACTTGGATCCCTACAGCGTACATTTAGAAAATTAAAGAATTTTGTCATAGCACAAAGTCAAATCAGGAGGTGTATTGTATTTTAATATGTAAGGAGAAAATATGTTATGCATGGAATTGGTCTGCACTGCTAGTGTATTTATAATTAAAATAATTTTAATAAAAACCTCATGGAATGCACTGCAATTGTACTTATACTGGAATATTTTATGGCTTATTTCGTACCTCGTAGTTCAAAGGACAATATTCTTTGAAGCTCTTTTTCCAAGCATTTAAATACCGCATGTTGACTTTAAGTCGGTGGGTGTCAATCCCTTCCCTTGAATGAACAAAGGAGTACAAACATAGTCTTAACATATATAAATATCATGAAAGGCGATCAGGAAATCCATAAAAACGCCCGTTGTCCAAATGTTACCACAATGAGAAATGAAACATTAAGCGTGTGTAAGTATCAACAACGGTGTTGTGTAGGCGTGAAAAAACACCGTTTAATGTTGCTTGTGGGTTACGTGTTATTTTAAAACAGTAACAAGATATCCGTCTGGATATAAACTATAAACTAGAGCAACTTATTTTTTCCCGTACATAGTCAAATCATTGCACAAAGTCTGGTTCAGTTGTCCTTAAAATCTGACCCATGTAAGAAGCCCTCAGATACTTCTGCTGAGTAGTTTAACATAGGGGTGTTTGCTAGGTAAGCAGACCGATGTTACCCGACCAGTTCTAACCATTGTTTAAAACGGCGTATTGATCACACGAATCAACACGATATTACGTAAAACTTGTATTTAGTGCCTGTGTGGTAGCTGTAAAAATTCTCCCCGTACTACATCATTGTGTAGTTATAGTTGTCTGGTCCTCGGGGATCATGGAGTGTACATGTATGTTGTTTACATTTGAAAATGGAGTCCGCTCATGCGCTAGGGGGCGTCAATGGTGTGGCATAATTCATTACTACTGATGAACAGCTTCTAATAAACCGAGGCTGCTGTTTTCTCGTTCAGGCTATGCATCCTGAGGGTTTTCACTTTTATCAGTTTAATTTTATTGTAACGTAATTCTTTATAAACGCAGCTGGTAAAAATATGCGTGTATATGTATTTTGTTTGTGATACAATTGTAATAGTGAGTCAATGGACGCTTGTAAGGTGGACTGACGGTAGTAATATTAACTAATATTTGCAAATAATGAAACAAACAAATAATTTACAAACTTGTAAATATATTCGTATAAATATACCTGATTGCGTTATTATATACATGTACATTAGTTGTTAATAACAAATTCAACAAAAAAGGCAAAATCTAGTAACAAAGATAAATCAAAATATGTATTCCTAATAGATATACTTGCGTGTATATCATTTGATACATGAAATGGCAAAGTCGTTTTATACGATGTTTTACATAATGTACAGTTTACCAAAAGCACGTTTTCTTTGCCAATCATATCCATTTGTTACTGGGTTATGTAGCGGGCAAACACAAAATATTAGAAACAGTTTTTAATGTCAAATTAAATGCAACAAATAGGTACAATTGTTTTCTTTGCCATTACTCACGCGGTTGTAAGGTCCTTGAGGGCTTCTAGCTGGATGCTGGCAGCCTTCGCTCGTTTGACGACCCCTTGAGTATTCTCACCAAAGAACATACTCTGCATATCATCCGCATCTTTTTCGTTACCTATTGCAGTAGGGTAATGCTACATGTGTATGTAGTTATGAAAATAGTGAATAAGAACGGTGGAGTAAATATTAGTGACCAAACCTTCTATTAAGCCTAGTTCACCCCGCCCCAATGCATAGCCCCGGTGCGTCCCGGTTCTTTTAGCTGTAGGAACGTGATGAACCAGGGGCCAACACGGCTTATCTGATTACATGTGGCTCTTTCCTGCGTCGCTACGGTGGTGGCCTCGGTTGGCCACGGTGTACAAACGCGCCAGGGCTGTAAACCGGGACAGTGTGATCTAGGCTTTAACATAAGTTTAATTATATTTATTACTCTACATGTATTCAAAAGCTATTCGGTGTCTAATACTTTTGCATTATTACTTGTCTTTTTGTAGTACATATGTTATTGAGATGAACGGCATATTCAAATATATATATTGCGCAAGGCAATTAATCACCTGTATTTGTTTTCATGGCTTTATTCTTTTTATCCCGGTCTTCTATAGTGGTCTGCGCTTTAGCCAGTATGTCGTCTGCCTCCTGTTTTGCAGTTCCCATCTTGCCCTCTACCCAATTACCCACCAAACACAAGAATGCCATCGCGAAGAGGTGCCGGGGTTTCATCTGTGATTCATTTTTTTTTAAGAATTTGAGTACCGATGACTAATTAAATTACATTTGTTATACTTATAGTGAGCTTGTGGGAAATTTTAGACGGGAAAGTTTTAAATACGTTTAACATCACTGCATTTTTATACACCAATATAATATAGTTAAATAACAATAATTTAAGATTACTATTGGACAATCTTAACTCTCCGGAACGGTACACATTTTGGTTTGTAAAATACATTGCGATACAAATCAAAACGTGCACAGTACTACACACTCTTTGTCATACCTGTACATCATTTGTTAATCACTAGCGAAATAATTAAATAGTGTTGATAACTAATAATTGTAATAATAACATTTACAATAAGAATGAAAGATATATACAAAAAAGCTTACCTTTAGTATAAACAATTAGACCTCCCCTTGCTAACAAACCCGTGTTTCTGTTAAAAAACTTCGTTCTTGACAACATGTTACCAGTAATACATACACGATCAACCCCATAACGCAAGCGTTAAGACGATTATATCCGGACAGTTCTGGAGACAAAAATCCCGATTAGTGAATGGACGTCAGTTGTAATGATTGATGTTTATCACTGCTAAGTAAATATGTTGCAGTTTACATAGGTCACTAACTCAGATGGTGCAATACAGTTTTATAAACAATGCTGTTGTTGTTTTCCAAAGGATTCAGTTAGCATAATTATAATATAAAATTGAATTTGAATTGTCAGTATAATAACGAAAAGTCAAATATAAATTGAATTTTTGTAAATTGGATCACAAACAAAGATAACAAAGATTTGTTATAATAACCGGTTATTCTAATTTCATAATAAGATGTTTTATCAGTAAAAGAAGACCATGATTCAAGCGTTTAAAAACGGCACTGTATGTTCGCTGTAACCGGTTTTGTAAAAATGGAAAAATGACGATATTTACCTAGTTTGTTGTTACCTCAGTGTTTTTGCACAATAAATACTTCAAGAATATATGCGTCATGTACATCTTCAAAAGATCATGGAAACAGGTCTAACATAGATACTGCTGGTTTATTCATGTGACAAATTAGCAGTTTTGTGTTGTTCATTCCTCGATCCATGTCGATTTGAGGTTTTGTTGGTTGGTAAAAATAGTGTTCACCAAATGTCAATCATCTATGTAATCCCAAAATTATTTTACTTAATGATTATAGCCGTTTTTATTCCTTACATATTTGCATTTACATGTTGTCTGTCATTGTGTGGCAACACGTGTCATGTTTTACGTTAAAGACTTAGTTTTTTTCTTACTTCCCTATAGAACATCATTCTTTGCAGTTTTGTTCTTCGCTTTAGCTAGCGTGGTGCCAACTATAAAATAGACAATAACTTTGAATGCATTGCTTGTTCAAGAAAGACAAAAAAATGAGATATATTTTAGCTAAAACTACGTTGGAGATCATAGCTATCTACCAAGATGGCACAATATTCAACTGAGAAAAAGTGTTACGGCATTATGGAATTGACATACCGGATATCGCCAAAGAGGTTTAATGATCTAGCGAAGTGCCATTACAATAGATTCGCCCTGAATCTACGTTGGTAACTATAAACACATAAAGCCTTTTTACGCAACTTAATACATCTTGAGCATTTTAGTTTATTTAAACTTAAATATACCCTGTATATTAAGTAATAAATTATGTCATTTTGTTTCTAGAACCGAAAACATACACATGTTTTGAATTTCCCTTTTTATGCGTGTTTCCGGCACCACTGTGTTACTAAATGTAGTTAACGGCAAGTTCCTGTATGGCTTGTCTCTGGCATCGTCGTGAATGTGGCTGAAGTCAAGACATTGAACCCGTTTTAATTGAGTACTTAATCAAAAAGTCACATTAGTGCAACATGTTGCGTACTCATGATTCATTGACCTATCTGCTTATTCATAACACATTTTGCGCTAGTTAACGCTGAGGAACAGTTTCCTTATGTCATTTTACGTACGTAAAATGGCTGACGAAGGTGCTCTGCCGTCCCTTCGATGGTTAAGGTGAGTTGTTTAGAAAGCTAATGACAAAATGATTTTGCCCTCATAATAAGCATGTACACGGTTCATGTAATTTAAGACATGGTTGTCAATGTCACACAGTGGTGAAACTAACAGACATAATAGGAATAGTTTTATTCCATATTTGAATTTGTAATTTACAAACATAGCCATTTCAAATGAAACCAAATTCTCAATATCTAAAATTGATTATTTCACCCAAAATGTCAGACTCGGACACCTTTAGATAACGTTTTATTAAAGTTTTAAAACGGAATATTGCTTAATAAGGCGATCCATGTAAAGTACAAGATGATTAACACTACATTCTCAGGACATAAAAAGCAGTTTTGTTTTCATTTAGTAAATTAAACAGATGAAAGCGCAGCCCCTCAGGAAGCACAGACTGTATTGGAAAACAGCAGTCTCGGTTTTATTGAAGCTGTTATTCAGTAGAAATGAAAAATAACACACCACTGATGCCCCTAACGCATGAGCGGAACTCTATTTTCATATGTAAACAACACACAATCCATGATCCCTGAGGACCAGAAAAAATATAACTACACAATAACAAAGTACGGGGCGACATTTTACAGCCGCCACACAAACCTAAACACAAACTGTAGTAAGTTAAATTAAACTGATAAAAGGGAAAACCCTCAGGACGAACAGCCTGCATGAGAAAACAGAAGCATCGATTTTATTGAAGCTGTTCATCAGTGGTTATGAAAGAGATTATTCACTTTAGCACGCATGGTCGACTTCATTCTTTCGACATTAAACCTTCTGTTGTCCTGCAAGTTGGCTATCATAGACACGAGCCGACGTGTGACCGCTACTAGTCTTGCGATGGTTGACGTAACGTCCCTGCAAACCCAACATGTCACGCAGCCTGTTAAGGTCGGCGTCATCATGACGTCCTTTGATGGTGTCATGAAGCCATCCGTGAGTTAAGCCTGCACTGGTGATCAGCGCTATGAGGCAGAAAATCAGAAACGCTCGCATCTGAAAGAAATATGTTGTATCGTCAAAACATCGTTCGCAAAAGCGACGTCTACTTAAAAGTGTATTAGATCTATTTTTATTATATTTATTATAAAAACAAATAATTAAAAACAAATATTATACACGTGTGAACAAGTCTGAAATTATTTATTTTAATTTATAAAATGAACTAGAGTGCTTAGAGTTAATTATGAAACCTAGGACTATACGTTACTTTAACTAAAATCTGTATTTGCTTTATTGTTTTAGCTAAAAATTAAGAAAGTTTCTACCTTAATGTACGTGCAATTCCGTTTTCCTTGTGTAGTATAATGGTAAGTATCGAACAACTAAAAATCCGATGTTTCTCTGGGATGTTCAAAATATTAAATGTTCAATATTCAAAATAGCTGTTTATAAAAAAGTTTCACTCGGCGTCACATCTAAATACCCCCTGCGTTTAGAGATAATTAAACTATTGACTAACAGCTATAATCCAAAACCTACGCAATTTACGAATCGCTTGACTGCATTCTAATTATAATATGAAAGACCTTCTGCTTCATAAGCATATTATTAACTATTTATCGAACAAGATATCGTGTCTTTAGAAACGGCTAGGTTGGTAGATTGCACAAAAAAATATTCCTATTATTCACTTATATTCAATCACTTTAACAACCATTCAATATAATGGTATGGATTATTTTGACGCCAATTTTCTTAATGACGTTATTTCGTCAATTGGACCCAACTTCTCAGACACTGACACATATCAACGTTTCGAAAATGTCCGTGTTACAAGGTTTAAAATGGCCTAAGCCCAGACCACGCACAGTATTTCAAATAAGCACAATCATTTCAATAATAATAACAGTTTACTTCAGATGGATGTTAAACAAACAAAAAATAAAGTAAAATCAATAACTGTAAAATGTTGGGGAATTTCTTCTTGTTGAACTCTAGCATTCGCGAATCCTAACAGTTGGCGACACGAAGTGTTTACTTAATGCTGCCCTCACACATACCTCGCGACCTTACTGCGACCTGAAAACTAGTAAAATAGCATTTTTCTTTCGAAAATCGTTTGGTTTTCTTTCAAATTTCTCTCGCAGACGGTCCGGGGCTCTGCA
>Ga0224511_10000326_pt1 | contig 21215 bp, 9 predicted proteins | sample SF_May12_sed_USG_2_FD_169988 | JGI IMG/M metagenome (GOLD analysis project Ga0224511, IMG submission 169988) | Sediment microbial communities from San Francisco Bay, California, United States - SF_May12_sed_USGS_8_1 | ecosystem: Environmental > Aquatic > Marine > Sediment | place: USA...
TATCTTTTTCTATGTCTCTGCCCGAACCAGCCACAGCAGAATGGTAACCAAAGATTTAGGACAACCTTCCAGTGGTTGGCGCAACTTTCGGTTCAACTGTAGCCTCCTAGGTATAATCTTTGTTTGGCAGGCTTCTCTGGCCGGGTCCGCGTCGAGCGATGGCTGCTGGTTCCACGCTAGATCTATTAGGACGGGCCTCTAAATGAGGGATTTTGAGCGGCTCTATCTGCAGGAGCGCTTTCGAAATTGTTGTAAATCGTAACTAAAGCGAACGATTCAACTTCCCGCGCTGTCAACGCTGTGGTAGGTCCCTCTAGCCGCGATATTGGGTAGCGGACCTACCAGACGCATTAACTGATAAACCAGAAAACGCTCCGAAGTCTGGGGAGGTCGTCCTTATGTTGCGTTCGTGGTTCGCTCTGAGTACGAAAAGATACATGTATTGTATGCAAACAGATCCCAACGCAACAGACACCGCCATCTGGGTGAGAACTGAAATCGGTGATACTGACTGACTGAGGAAGTCAGATACCAACCAAGGTAGGCAATACCGCAATAGCTATACTATACACCATCACCTACCATATCGTAACCGTACTGCTAGAATTGTAGCTGTAAGTCACCAAGTGTAACGGTGTAACTGCGCAAGTCGCAATTTTTACTTTTCATGGGTAAGCACATGGTTGTCTTAATGTCTACGCAGACCTATGCAGTGTCTTTGCGTATAAGGGGACTGCTGGGCCAATATATGATTGCATCTTTGCGGCATATTTTCGAGCAAGCGTTGCAGCAGTAATTCTGCAATTTCATCTGCATTGGATTTGGTGTTTGAGCAAAAGCTGGGTTAGCTCAGTGACATATAAAGATTTTTCCTTACTGTTACCCCATTTCGTTTGTTTTTCAATTTGTACCTCATCATCTGCAGGAAAAAGGTGAAGTGTGAGAATGGGGCACGCTATCTCACTTTTCAAGTCCCTAACGACTTATTCCAGAGAGATATACAGAACACAAGTGGACAGGTAGATAATCAATAAAATAGTGAGGGTAGTGCGGAACCAATACCCATACCCCGACACCCCAGTACCTTAGAAACCTGATACCTGCGAAACCCAACACCCCAGTACCCCAATACTTCCAAAAAATAATACTCGCTGAGTGATTTAATTCCCGGCTCAGCCAGGCTCATCAAACGATGAGTGTTTAGCTACGCTGACCTGTGATGATTACCTGCTGTGAGATAACGTAATGAATGAACTTGATTTGTCAATGGGAGCGCTAAATAGTAATAACCACGGAAAGATTACCAGATACACTAAGGAGAAATGGACAAACGGTAAAGCCCTCAGATAAAGCCCTTAATGTAGAGCCCTTGAGGGCTTTACCATTGTTGCGTGAGGCTGTCAGTAGGCAAGCTGTAATTTCCAATGATTAAAGCCCGAGGGCTTTACCTTTTAATTCTCATCTTGTACTATAGTCGGGAAAGTTAAAAACGACCCATGTTTTATGCTGTTTGTGGGCAAACCAATGGGTTCTCACAGTTCAATCTGTATGTCAATGTTTCCGCATTGTGGTTCTTTTAGTATAGGACAGTGTAGACCACTACCATATGCCAAACTCAGTGGTACTATAACCCGGAGATAGGCATTTGCTGTGGAAACTTTTCCATCAACAAACTACCGTACAGCCCCTAATAGCCAGGCCTCTAACTGGCAGTCACGGGAATTCATGTCTAATAACGGTTGCCTACTCAATTATTTCATGGATTCAACAAACCATGAGTTTCTTTGTCCGTAGCTTTGAACCCCTGGAGGGGCTCTATCTCCACCATTCGACTGCTAGACTGAAAATTTCTAGCCTATGTGGACTGTGGCCGGTTCTTGAGTCTCTGATATCATGTGCCGTCAAGAAGCTGCTGCAAGTTAGGCATACCGCGCGATGTACGATCTTTGTCTTCCCAGCTCTCGACCAGACTAATGTGTAAACCTGTTGATTGTCACAGTAGCCGGTGGCATTCGTCTCCGACTTTACGTATTTGCTGTATTGCAGTGTTCATCTTCTTGCACAGGTATAACATATGATCTGCCCGTGTCATTTAGGAATCCCTGTGCACTCCTAGGATCCTGATTTTTGTGACCTGTTGGAGCGAAGTATCGTCAATTCTCAGTGAGTGTATCAGCGATGTTCGCTTTTTTTAGTAATTGTTGGCGGGTGTCAAAGGCTATGACGTTCCGCTTTTCTCTAAGTCATTTGTAAGTGATTGACCCTCATCCATTCATTAAAATTGCCCATGTCCCTCTATAATAATGACTACCCTTAAAGGTTGGATGACGAGGCAAATTTTTTTTGGCTGATCAGAATCAGCATGTCTGAGTCAAATTACAGTACGATACACAGCAGAAGTGCTAAAGATAGCAAAATTGGCACCCTCTGAAAAACGGTTTTAAAAGGGCGGAGCCTAATCGGCCAATTATATGCCGTATAATATCACAAGTCAATGGCCAGGCACTCAAAGTTGATCGTTTTCTACCTGGCTTTACAGAGAGTGTCCCAATATTTAGCACACTTCATAACATTGACACATTCCTAAGGTTGTACACAAGCGCTGAGAATGGATCTAGAGTGGAATCACAAGCTCCAGGTTTGTCAAAACAAGCGTAAAGAGAGCCACGTTTGCCCGATATTGCCCGGGAATCCCAGGGAATGCACGTGACCTGCTACACCGATCATGCTGAAGGGTGGAGTTGGCGCCATGGCTTCAACTGGTAGAAAACCGTACATATCCCAGCGTAGGACAGCCACTCGGAATAGGACTAGGCTGCAAACATACTGCTGACCTGTTTACACAATAAGAGGACTTGTTTTGCTATTAGTGACGAACACAAACTAAGACCGAAATACCGTTTTCGAAAAAGGTGAGTAAATTCACTCGGTCACCGAGTTAGTGCTCATTCTTCGATCCCAGTAGTCAAAAGTGTGACAAAGTTGTAGGAGTTGGGCTTTGGCTACCAATCGCGCAGGCGCGCATATGTAATAACGTGGACCCGCTGTGATGTCTTTTGCGGCAATTTACGTCACGCGGAAAAATTTCAACTGAATTTGAGAATTCCAAGATTTTTTACTACATCCCTGCTCAGTATGAACGTTTATTCGCCTCAGGTAGGTTTTGAGACACACTGATTCTGATCAGCCAAAAAAATTTGCCTCGTCATCCAACCTTCAAGGGACCCATTGGGTAGTTGGTGGGTATGTACAGAGAAACAGGCATACATGATCGTGGAATTATCCACAGGTTGTTGGTGTAGATTGAAAACAAAACGAGGCCTAGGCTAACTTGAGGGACGCCACATGTTGTCTGCAGGTAGTTTGAGGTACTGTCCTGCCACCGAACTATTTGCGATCTCCCATCCGGATTGAACAATTTGTTTTAGTGCAAGTGAATTTTTTTTGTGATCCACTTTATTGAAAGCTTTGGATAGGTCGATTAACACTGCAGTTGTCAGGTGTTTCCTGTCCACTGCTTTATATAGATGGTATCCGTTACCTCTAAGAGTGTTGATTCGGTGTTGTGATGTTTACGGAGAGTGCGTTGTATGTGTTTGTTACTAGTTTATTTTGTTCTATGTGAGCGAATAGCTGTTTTAAAGTGAGTTTCTCCATTACCGACAGAACTGAGAGGAGAGCGTTAGAACAATGGTTAGCAGGGTCCTCGGTCAATCCTTTGTTTTTGAAGACTGCATCGCCATGGCTTTCTTTTCCCGTTTCCGGAGAAGGTATGTTTTTATATATTATTATGAGTTATGGCCTTACACATGAACCAGCTCGGTGTTTATTCCATCCACTCCTTCACTTCTCTTGTAGGGCAGGTGATATGTTTGGTAGACTGTTTCGTATAGGTCTACTGGCTCCATTGGACACTAAGAAGGAATATCAACGCTGTGTTGATCATGATTACATAACCGTGCATTACAGATTTCAGCGAAGTCACAGTTGAGCTCAGATGCAGACAACATGTTTGTTCGTGCCATTTTCTGCTTGTTCCTGCTGAACAGTTGATTTATCATGCTTGTTGAAGATATTCTGATAGTTTTGTTGAGATGGCTCTGGCAGATCTCAGAGTTGTCGTTTGATCCATCTGTCTCATCTGATATTTATTTTCTTGGATCATCCAGGGTGAGGGAGCTTTATTATCTATTATAACCATCTTCTTATCTACAACCGTGGCGATTCAGCTCAAATACTAGACAACTAATGGGGAGACTTCATTTGGACGTCTGGTCCGCCTCGGACCGGACGCTCGAGACGGATGTCTTACCCTCAAAGATGGAGTGAAAAAGCGTTGTCTCAGATGTCCAAGCGGATGTCGACCGGTTGTCTCCCAGAGAAAAAATGAGTACGGCGTCCGACTCATCAACCAAATAAATGGTCTTCCACCTAGCAATGTTCGCTCGTTTCCAGTCTCGTTTTGCAACAATATTTACTCGACTAACAGCGCGAAGTTGCACAGTCACAAAAAGGGGGGTCCTAATTGGTGTTGGAAACTGGTGTAAGGTTTGTGTGGGTGAGGTCGGGCAATGTGTAGCGAGGTCGTAGTGAAGTGCACTGTGAAGGTTTGAGAACTACGATCTCATCACCAACACACCTGAATGTCATTGCGAACACGATAGAAGTGGGAGCTGGAGAGAATTTCTTCGGGAAGTCGAACTAGCAATAGACTTGGTAAACCTAGCAACGCGTGGAACCAATGTTTAAAATTGAACTTGTACCACGGTAAAGATGGCGATAGAATCCTTGAATCAAAAGGTTTTGATCGGTCTTCGTTTGGAGATATTTACTGCAAGGCAGTCAATATCGCAAACTCGCATTTCAGTTCAACATAAAGCATTTATTTGAGAATTCATGAATTTGTTGAAGTGTAGCAAAGACGTCACTGTTTATCAGGAGTTAAGGGATTGAGCCGGGCTGTGAAATTTAGGCCAGCGCAGCAAAGAAGAAAGGAAGAATTCTGTGTGTGCATTGCCTGGGCAAAGGTCAGGGGGATCTCTGCCGCAGCTAAAATGACCTGACATGGAAATTTTTAGTAACCCTCTTGAGCACAATTACTGAGCAAGAAAATGAAAAGCCTCTGTTGTACGAACTTCTAAAAATCAAATTGTGACACCAGAATGCAATTTGGAAGATCAAGACGGATAGAAAGCTGGTGTTGTAGCTAGGGTTGTAATGTCAACCTTAAATCATATCCAGATAATAAAAAATGCTCATCAAAAAGTCTCATTTAGTAGCAACTCAATGCTGAACATGTTTCAAACATGGTCACCTGGCATCTCAATGCAAAAGTAGTAATGGCCAGTGAATAAAGATTACCAAATCCAATAGACAACTCAGCTGAAAATAGGGAGTTTTCTCTACGTAGAAGAATAACCGGATGTAAAAGAAAACATTCAGAAAGCAGTGGTGATGAATCTGGGGGTGAGGGGCCCGGCCACAAAAACGCGCAGCCGGAGGGTAATAAAACCCAAGAGCAATGCTGATTATCTGTATTTTCAGCAGATACTTCGTCATGCATGTGATTTCAAAGTAAATGTAACCAAATTTATGGTGCCATCCAGTAAAAAGATGGTCCACCATGGTCCACGTTTAGAGTGGCATATAAGTAACTAGTAAGTAATCAGTCATGTTAGCTCAGTGGGGTTCAATTTCCAACCACGGCGGAGCATTTCAAGGGATTTTTTCCTGGCTGATCACACTCAGCCGACACATCCTGAGCCAGCGTAGCAGAAAATGGCTCAATCCCCCTCGATAACACCACAAAACCTGTAGACAGTGAGAAGGAAGGCCGAAGTCCACCCACGGACAGACGATGGCTGATAGAAAGTGACCCGTCTAACCAGTAAAGCAACCAGAAAGTAACCTGTTAGCACGCTAAAACTCCCTCGAAAAGTAAACTGAGACCCTAAAGGAAGAGAAATTTGAGGATCTGGTATCATCCCCTTGTATCCAGTTAGGCAAGCTTGTGGATAGCTCTGGAGGAATTCTGGAGCTGACCTTGGAGGGGTAGGTTGTGCCTAATTGTCTTAATACCAGCCACTCAAACCTTTTAATACCAAGCACAGTGTGTGGAAACAGTGGTGTCTGCAACGCATTTCTACTGATCACAGACACTGCAATTCACTGTTACAATTCGTGCTAACGAACACCATCTATTCAATCATTGGAATATGGGAATGGGATACTTGCTGTGGGACCATGGACGTGGAAGCCTGTCAGGGATAATTAGATGGTGTACCTCAACCAGCTTAACCGCTGCAAATCTCCTGTGTTCAGACCGGTGGGAATGGCTTAAGTCTCTAAGCATCCAGTGTTGCCCTTATACAATCTCAAGGTGCCTTGTACCACCCTGAACACACCCAGGGCACCTCATTAGTAACCTAAAACGCCCCATTTACATCTGAATTATCACCCATAATGAATGCGATGAGCACCCCAAAGGTACATCGTGAATACCCATGGTACGCCGGAATTATCCCATTAGCACCCTGAGGTACCTCATTTGCCCGATTTGTATCCCATGAGCACCCTAAGCTACGCTGGAAATCCCCCAGGTTGGATGACGATGCAAATTTTTTTGGCTGATCAGCATGTCTCGAAACCTACTTGAGTCAAGTTACAGTACGATACACAGCAGAAGTGCTAAAGATAGCAAAATTGGCACCCTCTGAAAAACGGTTTTAAAAGGGCAGAGCCTAATCGGCCATTTAATATAATATCACAAGTCAATGGCCAGGCACTCAAAGTTGATCGTTTTCTACCTGCCTTTAAAGAGAGTGTCCCAATATTTGGGACACCTCATAACCACCGACACATTCCTAAGGTTGTACACAAGCACTGAGAATGGATCTAGAGCTCCAGGTTTGTCAAAACAAACGTAAAGAGACCCACGTTTGGCTGATATTGCCGGGAATCCCAGGGAATGCACGTGACCTGCTACAACGATCGTGCTAAAGGGTAGAGTTCACACCATGGCTTCAACTGGTAGAAAACCGTACATTTTATAGCGTCAGACAGCCACTTGGCAGACTAGGTTGCAAACATGCTGCTGGCCTGTTTACGAAATAAGAGCACTTGTTTGAGTAATGGACACAAACTAAGGCCGTTCTCGATAAAGGTGACCGAGTTAGTATCACTCACTTTGATTGCTAGGTAGACTAAGGGTTAGGAATAAGCTAAACTCAGTGAATCCATAGGTATTTATTTTCGTTTTTGGGCCCATTTCGTGATCATACTTCGATCCCAGTAGTCAGAATAAACGTGGACCCATTGTGATGTCTTTTACGACAATTTACGTCACGCGGGAAGATTGAATGCAAGTTCATTTGAGAATTCCAAGATTTAACCGAATAAAATCCGACTCAGGTAGGTTTTGAGACACACTGATTCTGGTAGGCCAAAAAAAATTTGCCTTCATCCAACCTTTAACACCCTGAGGGGAACTAATAATGCCTCCAGGGGGATCTTATTAGCACCGTAAAAAACCCCATTAGCAAGCACACCAAAGGTACTTCGGGAACACCCAATGTACACCAGACTCTCCCATTAGCATCCGATCTACCCAATTTGCATCCCTGCTCACACCCTCAAGATGGCCCTAAGATACCGTATTAGCCTCCCCAAAGTGCCCCATGAGCACAGCTAATGTGTCCCATGAGCACCCCAAAGATACCCTTTCAAACACTCCCAAAGCACCCTAGATATGCCTGCACACCGAAGTAACCCGCAAACACGCTGCGTTAAATCAGCAGCAGCCCTGATATACCCCAGTCAAGGACCCCCTTTAGCATCTCCGATTAGTTCAATTAGTTCATGGGCAGCCCAAAGTATCCCATTGTTACGCCTATTTTGCACCCGAGGTACCCGCCCTCTATTATTAGCTGTGGGACAAGTGGATGACTGTCAGCACGGTAGGGGACATTAATAAAACCTTGAAACATTTTTTTAATGCGTTCTATACTGCTGTGGAAACTAACTCATGCCATGCTAAGTTCATCACTATGAAACAATTCAACTGCCTGCAATTGGCAACCAAGTAGCTCAGCTGTGTGACACCACAGAATGGCTATCATTACAGTGGTATAATTCCATTGTCATATTTGACCGAATTGGAGGTGAAACAGCTATTGCAAATAATGCCGAAGTATTGGCAGTTTATGGGGCACTACTTAAATCAAGCCTCACTCAGGGAGCGTCATTCAGGCTGTAATATCTCAGCTGTGGACAACATGAATCTCAGCCTTGGGGCAGGTGTGACACAATCCACAAATCAAGTACACTTGGCTGACATTTTCAATATCCTTTATTTGTGCAACTGATTTGGGATAAAGCTTGGTTGTGGCTTTTTTTTACTTCTACCTCATCCTTTGTGAGGACTCTTATGTGATGAATTTTCTGCATACCACCAATTGGTTGCCCAACGAGCTGACAAAAATTCCCTGTTCACATCTACTTCCGATGTCCAAACCCACAGAAGCGAAATGCTGGGGCACGACTGAGCAACATGATAAAAATCTTGGGCAGAATCAACAACGACCTTGTCTGCCATCACCCTCCTCCAGACAAATCTTTTAACCCCCAACTCTATCTACTGCCCCCTTCCCATGTGACGTGGCGGAGAAATTCTACCCCAGCACCTCTAGATCATATGCCTCCCTAATCCAACCGATTTGACATTAATTGTGAGGTAGCACTGTCGGAGAAAAATTTCACGCTTTTTAATTTCGGTAATTCACACTTGACACTGGCTAGCAGCTTGGCAAGGAAGGCGTGGACAGATTCCTTGTCGTGTTTGCTGTTGTCACTGACAGTGACATAAGAATAGCACTTAGCTGTCGACCATACCACCGCAGTGAAGAGTGTCACTTATACACAAAGTGCGCGCTTTGGATTTCGTCTCGGAAAGATGTATGAACATTTTCTGCAAAATCCACTTGGATAACACAGCTTTCAATGTCTGAAATCAGGCTCGTCCTTGCTTCACGAAAATATTCACCTTCATTGGATCATATTGCTATAGCAATGGGATATAAAATCTGCCCACTTTTTCTCCAAACGACCCAGTAAGTCAGTGACAGTTATTGAAATTGCCAACTTTGTAGCGCGGTTGTAAGCATGTTTTCATTTCCTTGTTCAGCAATGAGAATGCCGTGCGAACTGACTTGCATTTAACACAAGTAACGGCAGTCATGCCCATACAAGTACTGCGTGTTAAGAATAAAAACTCATCAAAATAAGACTTTTTCATCCTTTTATATCAGCCGTGAGACGAATAACATGGTGATCTTCTGCCACACATATCTTTTACTTCTAGCACCATGAGAACAAAAGTGGTTGGCATAGACAATTATGCTTATCACCACAGACAGCTTTTGGTGTCCCATGAGAAAAATTACTAGGTGTGAGGACCAAGTGAAAATGGCTTAAATACTTGGAGCCAAGTTTGATGCGACTGCACCTGTGTTACCAGGCTGACCTAGAACAGTTCTTTGGGCAAATAGTGTAGAGAAGATTAAAATTGGACTCCCAACTATATTAGTTGTTTTGAGGCCCGCTTATATTTTCTGTCAGGTGCATTCTATATTCCTGTCATTTGGTTGCTTTATTTATGGATTTGCCCATATGATGATCGAATTGTGCAGTGTCGCTGGATAATTGGATGCATCAATATTCATAACAGAAAATAAGCAATAAACATGCTTGCGCACAAACAGTAATAACAGTAGAGAAAAGAGCCCCAGGCTGTATGATGATCGGATTGCTCAGTGTTGTGGGATAATTTGGAGGTGTCCAGATTCGTAACAGAAAATCAGTAATAAAACACACAGTGTTGTTAGAGAGAAAACCCACACTGACAAAACCAGCATCGCCTATCGCAAGCAACTACCCCACCATTGGCAGTGAATGGCACGACAGCAGACGGGAACTATGCGACGAGCCCAAACAAAGCACCAAAAACCAACCGATCGCCTAAATGTTAGCTGTTTAGCTGCTATCTCTAAAAAAACCGTAAATTTCAAAAAGAGTGGAGAACAGAGTTTGATTTTGTCCCGGTTAGGTGTGAATCAGATTTACTGCTCCTTTTGCAAAAAACACTTAGACAGGTGAATGTAACTGCACTTAGTTTAGTGTTGCACTTGCAGCTGGGGGTAAGCATGATCATGATGTCACCAGGCAAACACATCTCTCCCACAAGAAATTAGTGGCACAGTCACCCACTCAGATGTGTATGCCCTCCCAAGGATGGCCGAGTAGGTGACTGAGTGAGGGAGACTCGAATTACTATGTCTAGTCAAGGCTACCGAATAGCAGATGACTAGCAGTTTCGCTTTCAATCCTTTCCTACTAAGACCAGTGGCAGTGCCTATTTGCCCATGTGCCAAACACCTGCAGTTGTATTAAGGCACTTATTAACCGCTTCTACATTTTTATAGTGGTCATCACTGTTCGATCCACTATCGTGTTATCATACTAATCATGCCTTATTTATGTGTACCTAGCATACTTAACTAGTCTCTCGCAAAATGGAGTTTCTATAATAATGAACTAGTGTACGGTACCAAAGGCTATTTAAGGTTCCTCAACATCAGGCAACGCAAAGCCTTCCTTGTTTCAATGAATTACTGCTCAAAGGATGATCAAATATGATAAAAACAGCTTCTGAGAATTGGGGCCAAAACCGGTGAATTTGACGCCTGTCCCCTTCATTTTCGTCCGAGCTACTTGGCAAGTACGGCCTAGGATAAAACTTGATAGTTGGCGAATCAGAGTACTCAGTAGATCACCTAATCACTAGTAGCGGCTCTTTCACATCACACCAGCAAATTGGATTTTTGTGCATAAATGACATTGGCATACTTTATAGTGAGAAAGGCCGCGTGCGAGTTTCACAAATTTGGGGCATTCACTGCCCATCCCATACAGAGCCTTTGAGACAGGCCCTCGGTTATTGCTCCGCGATGTCGGCATGCAGTCAATGCAATGTACCGAGCCGGAGTTCTTGTCACAATTTTTAAATGCCTCAGTTGAACGCAGAACAACTCAACCTTTGTACACTTCAGACTGTTTGGCAGGGCCACTCATTTTGGTAGCGTAGCCCGATAACTTGGGTGTCCAACAATGCTGACTTCACACCAACAAAAATGTGTTTGTGCACACTCGACATTGGGATAATATGTGGGGAGAAACACCTCATGCAACTTTCCTGCTTCTGAGGAATTCACTGGTGACAACACACCAGCAAAACACTTTTTGGACACAATTTGCATTAGTGTTACGGAGAGAAGGACCGCATAACGTTTTTACGCTTTTGGTGTATAAACTGGCTGTCCCGATGTCAGCCTTTGAGCTAAGCCTATTGGTCACTGCAGAGCAATGTCAGCAGTCAGTTAACTGTATTGAGTCGGAGTTGTCCTCTCATTTCCTAAATGCCTCAACTGAAGGCGGAACAACTCCTACTGGAATTTCTTTAACACTTCATGGCAGGGCCACTTGGGGGAACTGTAGACAGATAATTTGGGAATTCAACACTGTTGACATCACACGAACAAAAATGTGTTTCGGCGGACTCGGGATTAGTATAATATGTGGAGAGGAAGGCTGCACGCCCTGAGCCTCTGAAACAAGTAAAAAAACGCTGGTTGTTGTGCTGAAATTTTCACTATCGAAGCTAATCTCTCATTTCGTAAATAACTGAATTGAAGACGGAACAACTCCCATATAATATATTTTGCGCATTAATACATAAAAATTTGTGCAGCCAGCTAGCTTTGTGAGATAAGCTGGGACTTTCAACAATGGTGACGTCATACACCCACACCAAGACCTTTTTGGGTGTAATCGGTATAATACGTGGTGAGAAAGGCCGCATAATATTTTCAGGCTTCTGGTTCATCAACTGCCCGTCCCGGCGCAGCCTTTGAGCCACGTTCATTGTTTAGTGCGCTGCGCCGTCCCCAACTGGTGCAATGCACAAGCCGCAGTTGTGCTCTCAATTCCTGAATGCCTCGACTGAAGGCGGAACACCCGATGTCAGCTTTTGAGCTAAGCCTATTGGTCACTGCAGTGCAATGTCAACAGTCAGTGAACTGTATTGGGTCGGAGTTGTCCTCTCATTTCCTAAATCCCTCAACTGAAGGCGGAACAACTCCCCCCTTATTTATTGCACACCTCATAGGATGCATGACTGCTTATTTCGGTAGCGCAGCCAGATAACCTAGAGGTTTCAACAATGTTCATGTCACACCAAAAAAATGCGTTTGTGCAAATTCGCCGTCGCTATCATGTCAGAAGAGAAAGGTTGCAGTAGGCTTGCATATAGTTTGGTACATTCAGGGCCCACCGTGTCCTGGGACTTGAAACTAGTGCCCTGATTATTGCAATTACTGTAATGATTCCAGTTGGAGTCGTTCACTCATTTCCTTAATGCCTCATTTGAAGGCGGTACAACTCCCACTTGGTATATCTCACAATTTAGGGAGTGACAATTCTTATGTGAGGCGTAGACGGATAAGCTGTGTGTTTCAGCCCTGAGGGACTCACCCCAGTGAGCACCATTTTCTTGTACGGAAATGCATGGCATTGACATGGATTGTGCAGAGAAAAGCCACTTGCCAATTTACTGGGTGTCATGCATTCACTGTGCATCCCAACCTCAGCCTATGCGCTGCATTCCATGGCTATTGCGGTTCAACACGCCCCTACTGTAGTTTACACTTCATAACGTGACAATTTGTATGGCTAGCGAGCATGGCAGGATAACCTCTGCATTACCGCTCCTTCACGTCACACCAGCAAAATGGATTTTTGTGCATAAATGACTTTGGCACACTTAATGGAGAGGAAGGCCGCGTGCGAGTTTCACGAATTTGGGGCATTCACTGCCCATCCCATACAGAGCCTTTGAGACAGGCCCTCGGTTATTGCTCCGCGATGTCCGCATGCAGTCAGTGCAATGTACCGAGCCGGAGTTCTTGTCACAATTTTTAAATGCCTCAGTTGAACGCAGAACAACTCAAACTTTATACACTTCAGACTCATTTTGGTAGCATAGCCCGATAACTTGGGTGTCCAACAATGTTGACATCACACCAATGAAAATGTGTTTGTGCACACTCGACATTGGGATAATGTGTGGGGAGAAACAGCTCATGCAATTTTCCTGCTTCTGAGTGATTCACTGGTGACAACACACCAGCAGAACACTTTTTGGACACAATCCGCATTAGTGTTATGGAGAGAAGGACCGCATAACATTTTTGCGCTTTTGGTGTATAAACTGGCTGTCCCGATGTCAGCCTTTGAGCTAAGCGTATTGGTCACTGCAGAGCAATGTCAGCAGTCAGTTAACTGTATTGAGTCGGAGTTGTCCTCTCATTTCCTAAATGCCTCAACTGAAGGCGGAACAACTCCTACTGGAATTTCTCTTACACTTCATGGCAGGGCCACTAGGGGGAACTGTAGACAGATAATTTGGGGTTTCAACACTGTTGACATCACACGAACAAAAATGTGTTTGGGCGGACTCGGCATTGGTATAATATTTGCAGAGGAAGGCTGCACGCCCTGAGCCTCTGAAACAAGTAAAAAAACACTGGTTATTGCGCTGCAATTTTCGCTATCGAAGTTAATCTCTCATTTCCTAAATAACTGAACTGAAGACGGAACAACTCCCATGTAATATATTTCGCGCATTAATACATAAAAATTTGTGCGGCCAGCTAGCTTTGCGAGATAAGCTGGGACTTTCAACAATGGTGACGTCACACACACACGCACCCACGCACACGCGCGCACACCAAGACCTTTTTGGGTGTAATCGGTATAATACGTGGTGAGAAAGGCCGCATAATATTTTCAGGCTTCTTGGCCATCAATCGCCCGTCCCGAGCACAGCCTTTGAGCCACATCCATTGTTTAGTGTGGAGCGCTGTCCCCAGTCGGTGCAATGCACAAGCCGCAGTTGCGCTCTCAATTCCTAAATGCCTAAAAATTATGATTTAGGCAGTGACTAGGCAATGTTACAGCAGGCTAAAGTCAGAAATTTCTACAGCGTGGTTGCTGCGCGGGTGACAAACTAACTATTGGCATTCACCAGATGCCCATTAGCTGTAATGAGGCTTGATTTGGGCTCTACTCAAGACTTCAACTCGATCAGAGTCGGGGCCAACTAGGGCCTATAGTTGCCAAACAGCCTTTGAAAAGACCAATAGATTAGCTTAGATAAAAAAAACTGGCATGACACTTGCAGATCAAATTACTGATTATGGTTTCAGTCCAATTACCTGCTCTGTTGAAGTTGTAGTAACGATTGAATCGTCCAAATTGTGCTAGTTGTATATACATCATCCGGGGTATGAGAAGGTCTTTGAATTGAGGTATCATGAATTTGGAGGTCTTATAGCCTGCATCTCTGCATGGGGATTAAATATAGCACGGGCGATCATTGGCAAACTTTCAATAAAAGCATGACAGGTAATGGAAAAATTGTTACCTCCGACTGACTATTCAGCCATGATTGAGTTACCTAGAGCCAGTTTACACCGATGCTCATTTACATGCACCATTTGTAGGCTATGATAGGCTAGGGTGGAATGCTGTATACAGGGACCAAGCCTAGACTGCAGAGGGCACCCAGCTTTTGGCCTGTAGTCAGCCTTTCTTCCACCTGAGCAGCTAAGCAGCATTTGTTACCAACATTGCTCAGATACTGCCTAACAACCATAATTTGCTGCTATACCAGCTACGGTCATATCAAATCAGTACTCATTTTGTCACCTGAGATGCTAAAGCAGCGGGATATTTTTTACCTTTTACCTCTCTTAATTCTAATTATGGCTACAATGTCATTCAGAGAATGGATGCAAGGAATGTGAAACCAGATTCCGGTGAATTGTTTCATGTCTATTCACCCGCTGCGCCCTGCCACTCTCCGTTCAACACTGATTACGACTGTGTCAGTCAATGGTGTGTTTCCAAACTGCTGAATACTAGCATAACAGATGCGATAGCTATAGCTGCATCTTTGCAAGTATGTCATAATGCAGTGCAATGATTACGGAGTTATGAACACCAATTTTGTTCTCTTTGTACTACTTACATGGCTGGCAAATATAAATTCAAGTTACGTGTATATATTCCCATTACACGCACACATCAAAATAGCTATTGTTTCGGCTCAATTACTCTCTTCACTGAAGTTTCAGTAAATGGTCAACCAAATTCGAAAATGACCGCAGTGTGTTGACAATCTGAAAAGGTCTTTGAATCGAGTTACCTGGATATTTTGGGGAGGGGTTTAGAGGCAGCTTAACTGGGGAGCAACAATAGCCTAGATGGACATGGCAATACTATTCAGTACAAGGATGACCGGCAATGGAAAAACTTTTACCTCTGATTGACTCTGTAAATCTGACTGAGGATTATTCACTCATATATTTTACTGGTGCTTGATTGCAAGCATCCTTTGTGGGGTATGGTAGGCTTGAGTTGAATACTGTGAACAGGACCCAAGCTCGGATATTGCAGCAGACATCCATGCAGCTGATGGCCAGTAGTCACTTTGTCACCTGAGCAGCTAAAACATAGTGGGACACTTTTGATTAACGTCAGCTTTTAGGGCTGACAATAATCACTCGATCAGTTGCTGCCCAACCAGCATTATTTGCCGATATGTGCCTTGCGAAATCAGATCTTCCAGGCCCTGAAAGTCCTTTGAAAAGTCCTGAACCTACTTTTTAATCTCTCCAGCAATGCAAATGAGTAGAAGTTAATCACTAAGAAAACGACCAACTCATAAAACAGGGTCGCCCCGCCGTGCACTGATGAGCGAAATCGCCTGAAAACCCAAATCCGAACCCAATACAAGCTCAAAGTTGATCTCGAAATGTTTGCTTCGTCAAAACGCGGTTGGGTGGCCTTTATTGTTATAAACAGCCCACTGTGGGATGATTGACCAATTGCGACCCGACCTCTGCTTGGGTCTCGCGCAATGTGACTACAATTCCAGACCAGGGGTTGCGAAGTCATGTCCAAGAGCATGAATAACTTGAAGTTTTCAGATCCCCAATTACCCACTCCGATGCCAGCGGTGTAGTTTGGAACTGCTGTACATGCTGCATGCTGAGAGGTAAATGTTGATTGGCGCAAGGTTCTCAATACTGAAGGTATCATTTTTTACGAGATTAATGCAGTCCAAAGCTCTCGCTAAATAAGGTTGCACAATCAACTCGCTCATTGTATGTTTGGATAATTTATAAAAAAATAATTAGAACTTGATATTACGTCCCAAAGATATTTGTGACTAGAGTCACGCGTAATAAAATAATCCACTACTTATGATTTTCTAGGCTTTCGATATATGACTTCACTTTAGTGGCTGGAATCAGGGATGATAGACCCACTAATAACTTTGCCTTCAGCCATGGGCTTGTCATAGCTATCAAGCCACTGGTGCTCGCTACTGCTTTTCTAGGCTTTCTATATATAGTTTCATGGGTGGGTTAATTTTAGCTTTTTTAGGTCGGCCTGCCATAGCTTTCACATAACTATCTATAGCTCTCTATGGCTTGCTTACTATTTCCACAGCTTTCACATTGATTTTCAGGCCTGTCCTGTTAGCAATGAAGGCACATTAGCCCAAAGAGAATAGACTAATTAGGGTTTAGGCAGCAATCAATGAGTACACAGCAGGCCAAAATTAGAGATTGGTTGCTGTTCTGCGACAAGCTACCTGTTTGCGTTCACTAGATCATCGACATATATTAGTAGATGCCCACTACCTGTAGTAAGGCCTGATACCGATCCACAGGGTTATATGTAGTCGAACCTATCGTGGCTGTATAGAATGACTTGAACTCAGAGTCCTCACTAGTGTATATAGTTGCTGATCAGGTATTGAATAGACCAACTGAGGCTAGTTTATTAGGAGTTAGGAGTTAGGAGAAAATGCATGCCAACAAACAAAAATCGTCCCGCCTCACCGTATGCCAACGAGCGAAATCAACTGGCAAATCCGAACGCTCAAACCAAAAGCTCAAAACTGATCTCGGAATTCTGCTTTCAAGCCGACACAGGTGGGAGAGTTAGCTTTCTGGTGTATATAGAATTTTAAATGGCCCGCCTCAGCAGCCATATACATGTATGTACAATCATATCACCATGCACTCAGTGTAAGGCTTACAGAGGTATGATTACCCATGCAATGCTCCAGTTTATAACAATTTTGATTGAGCTACCTACATCGCTGGTGAAAATAAATGCAATTCAGTTACACGTATACTGCCTTTACATGCATGCACCAAATCCATCCTTGTTTCAGTCCGATACCTTCTCTTTTGCGGATTTAGTGATAACCCATCTGAATTGTGTGCGGTGTCAAGGTCGTTGAATCGCGTGCCTGCATCTTGGGGTTTTCACAGGCTGCAGTCTGCATAACTGAGGAGTAAAATAGCGCAGGTGATAATACTTTTATTCAATAAAATAATGACAAGCAATGGAAAGGTTTGCACTTCTCGCTGCCTCTATGACTCTGATTGACTTATATACATTCTTTTGTAGGCAAGACTTTCAATGTGTTAATTGGTCAAGTTATTTGGTCGGTGATGAATTTAGGAAACCGGTTTGAGCTTCCTATTTGTTGAATGAACTAACCATGCAAGTGGGTCCGGACCGTCCTCACAGTCCGGACTTCACTTGGTTTTCCTACACTGACTATATAACCAGTACCCGCATATCTCAATTCTGCGCAATGGCAGAGCATGCAGTGATTGTGAAACTAAGTCCCCTCTGTTCAGGTGAACCAGTTGGCGCTTTACCAGGGATATCCTGCCGATCTCCAATCATCCATGCGATCATGTTGTGCCAATGACGCACTTCAAAATTGCTTTACACCAAGCAACTGAGATGTTGTACTGTAAAATGGGAGCTCATTTCTAAACGTTGCACATCTCGACATCGATAATACAATCACCATTCAGCGCAAGAATCATGGGGTATGACCACCGAATACGAAAAATTATTCCTTAAAAGTTTTTTGAGTGTTGATTATTTATTACTTCTGTAACTGAATAAGTGAATAAGTGTCATTTTTACACAATCTCAGTTTTCTACCACACATTACTGGCTGTGCTCATTGGTATGGTCTCCCTCAGCCATTATATAAGTCTGAGCGGTGAAGACAAGTCTTGACAGAAATATGCCCTGATATTTTATATAACGGTCGCCATGACATCATGGCTGTGACAGAAATTGACCATGCCAGTTCAGGATTGAAATACAACAGGAATATATCACTTAGAACCCGCAGTCAGGAGTTGAGTAAAAGGGATTTGTTCTCTTATAAATAATTTTTAATATTACAGCAAACCAAACTCTATTTTGTGGGTTTTTCCAGAAGATATCTATGAACACGGTTTCTCACAAGAGGTATAACTCTTACATAACAGCAGTATCCGAGGAAAAGTGTATAAAGTTATTTATCATTACAATTATATAGTTGCTGACCAGGTATTGAATAGACCAACTGAGGCTAGTTTATAGGAGAAAGTGTATGCTAACAAATAAACATCGTCCGGCCCCGCCGTACGCCGACGAGCGAGATCACCCGGCAAATCCGAACGCTCAAAACCAACAGCTGAAAACTCTATCGCGGATGAATTTGCTTTCGTGGCATTGCAGTCAAGTGACCTGGCTTTCTGGTGTATTTGGGGGTAGTTTGTAGTCAAGGCTCTGAATGGTTGTGCAGTGACATTGGGTCACTGGGTTGTGTTAGTTAATTTATCAGTCTTCAGAGACCTGTGGGTTGTGATAAACCAGCCTCTGTGGAATGACCACAATGGGGCCTGACTTCCAATTAGCTCTCTTGTAGTATGATTGCAATGTCAGGCTAGGGGTCGTGAAATCATATGCATTCAGGCGGATCGCTTGAAGTTCTTTTGACCAGGCGCAACCTACCAATCCCCAATCATATCTACTTGTGCAATGATTTAGTTTGGAATTGCTGTATAATACAACAGATCTGGTAAACCTATAGTTTTTTTTTAATTTCACAGTCAGCATAAAAGCAGCATTTCGGCCGGCGCATGGTCGATCTTTCATATGGGACGTATATTTTTACAAAATCACGACAGTCCATACTAGCTACCCTCCTGCTTAATAATTGAGGTTCCACAATCAAATCACTGATTAGGTATATATCTTTATATGTTTTGATGATTTGTAAAAATGATTAGAACGTGGCAGGGTTGGGAGTGTCGATTCTTAATGAGTAATAGTTTCTGCATTCAATACTTTTGTACTAGCAAATGCAAGGTAATCTTTACTTTCTAAAAATCGTATCGGAAAGGCGTGTTGCTTATAACTTTTGAGTATTGAGTATTAATTACTTTGGAACTAAAGAATAGGGTCATTCTCACTAAATCTGGGTCCACTCAAATTCCGAACAACCTTTTCACAAGTAAGTCAATTTTCTTTTACACCTGAAATACTCGCTGTGCTCATTGGAATGATCTCCCTTGCACAATTCTTGTATGGTAGAAATATGCCGTGTCCTCAACATTTTACATAGCGCACATCATATAGCTGCCACAGCGAGCGACTCTGCCATGGCAGTCCAAGATTAGAATATAACACGCTTATTACTTGCATACCTATACTGCAGTCATGAGTTGACTCCAAATGGTTTGTTCTCCTATATCTTTCGGTAGAGCACGTAGGTGCCCTGCAACTCATGTTCAGCCAGAAGGATGTTCTGTTTCACTCCTACCATGCAAGGTGATCAATCAGCATTTAGATTAGGTATAGTGTAACCCCTGCATTACCTGTAGCCCTATCTGAGAAAATATATTGAATACATAAGAGCCATTCCTTACTTTGTTGTTCAAGTATAACTAATGTGAAGAATCGTTATTCTTACCAAAGTGAGGAATATTGAATAATTAGTTACCTTTTTGAATAAATACTCTCAACCCTGGAACTTCGTATTACGTCCTAAAGATATTAGTGGCTGGGAGCATGCATAATAAACCCACTACTAACTTTGCCTTCATGCAGCCATGGGCTTGTCATGGCTATCAAGCTCACTGGTGTTCACTATTGGTTTTCTAGGCTTTTTATAATTTAGATTCACTTGTGGGTTATTTTTAGCTTTTTTAGTCAACTTGCCATAGCTTTTACATAGCTATTTATAGCTTCACTGGGCTTTCTCGCTACAGTCACATACAGCTTTTACACTGATGTTTGTTTCAGGGCTGGCCTGTTAGCAATGAAGACACATTAACCCAAGGAAAATAGACTTAGGGTAGTGTTTAGGCAGCAATACACAAGCCACGGGTACACAACAGGCCAAAGTCAGAAATTGGTGCGGTGTGGTTGCTGTTCTGCGACAAGCTAACTGTTTACAGTCACTAAATCATTGCTATAATTATTATAGCTGTCCATGCGCTCACTGTAATGAGGCCTTGTCCCATCCCACAGCTAGGGTTATATGTACTCAAACTTCTCAACCCTTTGAGAGGGTGACGTCAAGCATGACAGTATAAAATGACTCGAACCCGAAGTCCCAACTAGTGTATGTGGTTGCCAACCAGGTGAATACACCAACTGAGGCTAGTTTGGATGCCATTGCCATCAGGCAAACAAGTATCAAATTCGTCATTACTATTTGAGTCCAATTACCTTCTCTGTTGAAAGTTTAATAACGCGCCGTACTAATCATGCGCGGTGCATACACAATCTGGAGAGAGACAATGCCTTTGAATTGAGTTGCCTGAAAAAAAACATATGTGTCAAGCCCCGTACTGTCCCATTATTCATAGCCATCATGAGAGCAGCCGCTTTTTGACAATCACGTCACCACATAATGAAAGAATTATAGGACGAGGGGGCAGCATATCAGGGGGAGGGTAAACCATAAATATAACACGTAGAGGTGCACATTGTAATACTTTTACTCAATAAAAGGATGATAGGCAAGGGAAATACTTTCACATCGGGTTGACTTGGGCACTCTGACTGAGTTATATAATGAGTTTTTTTTATATTGATGTTTTGTTGGGCTGACAATCACCCAGATATTGCCCAACGAGCAATGTTTGTTGCTCTGACCATGACAAATCAGATCAGTCAGATCTCTAAGATCTTTGAAACCTCACAAGCCAAAAATTTTCTCTCTC
>Ga0224511_10000327_pt1 | contig 21209 bp, 12 predicted proteins | sample SF_May12_sed_USG_2_FD_169988 | JGI IMG/M metagenome (GOLD analysis project Ga0224511, IMG submission 169988) | Sediment microbial communities from San Francisco Bay, California, United States - SF_May12_sed_USGS_8_1 | ecosystem: Environmental > Aquatic > Marine > Sediment | place: USA...
TGAAGGTGGCCAGAGTGTTTCTGTCATGCCTCTTTCCCAGACAGGTATTAAAGGCAGTTGGAGTTGAATCAACCCTAGTGGTACCAAGAGCATTAAAACTTGGTATTTGCTACGCTCGCTCGGACAATAGAGACACCTCATGAACTATTGAACCTAGAGTAACTACTATGACTAAGGTGACCTAAGCTGAGCTATCAGACCATCATGATCCATAAACGTAGCCCACAGTTAGTCAATATGATCACCATAGTCAATAGAAGTGGTCATGTATCACCTGTTAGTCATTGTGTGGTGAGAGACCTACAGGTACATCCACGTACTAATATACTCCTAACGACAGGCTCTACCACCATCAAACCATTACGGGTCTAGCCTGGACATGGTTGCTGTCCAATAAGTCATACAGCAGGTTATCTTAGCAGTGGTTCTGACCAGCAGCCAAGATGACCCTGTGATTGATCGGGTTTAGATTATTTGCAGAAGATATTGTGCCGCAGAAACTTAATCCTAATTATCAAAGGACAACTTGGTTTTTGTCCACAACATTGAGCAATTTCTAGGACTAGAAAGGGATTGGGAAGTGTTGACCATTTCCACAAGCTGGAGGGGGATGCCATATAGCCCATGTTTCAACCTAGATGTCATCTTCACACAAACTGTGGCTGCTTGTGACTGTGAGGTAGCAGACTTAGCTGAAAGATTAAATATCAACTGCGTATAATATATATCTACAACAAATTAAAAACATATTTTCATGAATCCCTTTGTGAACAACGTATTTGCCTATCTGAGCCCTGGTACACCACTAAATAAAATTTTCCTTTCCGGCATTGAGAACATGGAAAAGCCTGGCCCGATATACCATACAATGGAACAGGGAACTCTAAGTGCCAATCAGCTAGTAAACGTTCATGATGCAGCTATGTATAAATATTTTTAGTTTGAAAGTATAACTTTTTCTAAGGAGTCACAGTTTTTTATACATTTAGTTTATGAGACCGGGACCGACTTTACACTGACCGGAGTCTAGTGAAGCTGTTGTGATTTGGATCATCCAGAACCCACTGTAGGTCGCCGAGATGAGCGCATGGGGTGACACTGGTCATACTCATTGTCTCATCGCAGCCAATTAGATGCGGCTAAAAATGACAGACAATGGGTGAGAGTGAAAAATCGCAGTCCAGTCACGGCGTGTAGAAAGAATCGACGACCAACCGGCCGTAATTAAAACTGGATCACTTCTAATCCCTCATGTTTGTTTTTATTATGTTATGCTGGAACAATAACGGAGTTGAAAAACCCTGCTCCATAAGGGAGGAGTGATTCAGAACATGTTTACCCGGTGTCGGGAACGAAGGAAGGTTCAAGACAGCTGGCGATGACAACTTGTTCACCCCAAGCTCTTATATTAACAGAATGGTTTCTTAGACACGCACCACCGGTTGGTATCTTAAAACTAATTGAACCCCACTTGAGTTTTAAAAATTCAGCAACCAGAACAAAGCATGTCTTTCCTGGTGCCTCCACAACCAGACTCGCCTCCTTCGTATGTTGTTCAGTCATCAATTCAAACAAGTCAATTCTAGAAGAGTCAATTTAAAGAGATTCCCAAAGTCAGTGAATGCCAATGCTGTAAATTCAGTTCAGTGACATCGCATACCTGGAAGTGAATACGGGGTATTTCTATGAAGGTGCATCGTGAGGCGAGTCCCCGGATAAAACTCCTATACACTTCTGACCGTCTACCACGCAGAAAGCTGTTGTGTTCAGCAACGGGCTATAAAAAGAAGAGCACTGATCAACGCATCATGACAACAGAATCAGGTTGGACTGAGGAAACTATGGGCCCCTTAGCGTTCTAAAGGCAACAATCAAGAGTGACCAAGGTAAAAGACAGCGCATAATAATTGGCTGTATCTACTTATAACAATAAACTACTCTATTTGGACTTTTCGAATACATTCAACTCAACTTACCAGTTGGAAGAGGTCAAAACCGAGATAATCGAGAATTGCCCTCAAGATTTCTGCCAGCTGTCGAATATCCATTTTATTTTCTCACTCGTAGAATAACTCACTATGAAGAAGTATAAATTTTGTATATATATATTACTGTATGTATCACTTTCACAGCATCAGTAGATGAATATGAAAGCGGTAGCAGAACCATGGCATTACAAAACGTTTACTAAGTTATTTACCAGCAGTAAAGTAGTAACACCAGGTTGTCAAACTAATGAGTGACACTGACGGAGGGTGCGCCTGGAATTGAGTATATATTCTAGTTTGAACTCACACTCACAGTCCGTGGCAGAGTAACTCAGTAAGTAATTCAGTGATTCATTGTTTCCACTTCCAGTTTCATTCACTTCAGTGTCAGTCGCCTGCCCGAGTCACTATAGAGTATAGTATAGAGTGAGTCACTTTCTTAGGCTTAGCCTTACTTAGAATCAGAATTAGTCTCTACTCTCATCTTCGTAGTTTATCATCTATGTCAGTATCATGAGTATGATATGTGAGTATGTCAACCCACTGATTACTGAACTCAGTCAGTCAATGTGTCAATGAGTCACGGGCCGGAGTCAGACCGCTGGAGCTCACACTCACAGTCAAACAACTCCCAACATCCCATTTTTATTCATCCGATATGTAACTATCACTTACGCCTTGTTATTGGTATTCACGAATAGCTGTAGTTGCCGTGATACCCAAGGAATGAGTGGTGTGCAAAACTGAGAATTCAGTTGAGTTGACACTCAGTCTCACACTGACTGAGTGACTGACACTGACAGTGACAGCCAGTGCCACTGACTGAGTCAGTGTTTAGTCTAAACTACACAACTCGTCACCACCACGACAATGTTGCAGTTCAACTTCTACTTGCAGTCTTTTGGATATCACAATGACTGAGAGTTCATTGTGCAGAGTGGAACAGAGGCTGAGAACTTGGGTAAAGAAATGGAGGAACCCTGCTTTACTAGAGGCAGCGCGAGATCGTGAAAATGACTTTCAAATTCTCTGGGAGTTGACCTACAAAACACATCCGGTATAAGATGACCAATTATAATACAGAAAAGTAATCGATTGTCCAATAGCATGTTCTGTAACTTAACTGGCACCATTTTTAAATGGCCGACTGAAGATCATATGAATCAATAACAAGGTGACAAAATAAATTTGTAATTGCGCGGCGGACCCTTCTAATCATAGGCCTTCATCCATATACTTGTGACTGATAGTGACTGTATGTTGTAGAATTTGATAGTGATTGAGTGATTCAAGGAAATATCCTTTCGACATCCAATCCATATATCCATTCCATGAATTTCTCAGTCAATTCAATATAAATATTATATTTATAATAATTACTTAGAAGTTAGTTAGTTAGCAAGTAAGTTAATTACTCATTCAGTCACTGACCAGTGGGTGAGTGACTGTCTTAGTAGGCCAAGTTAGTTACGACCCATTTACTAGTCTAGTCACTGCACAGTCATTCAGTCAGGCACACTGACACTACACTACACACTAACACAGGTTGAATTTGTTTTGAAATTAATTTAAAGTAAACTCAACTGGATTCAGTTTAAATTTTAACGATCGCACTTATCTTATCTTATCAGTTATCACTCATGTGTTACAACTTACAATTACATGATGACTAAGTTTGTAAGTAATTCGAAATTCAGAAGGACGAATGTACGCTGTAGTGTAGATTGTATGGTTTGTCTGCAGTCGTGAAATAGAATCCACGAATAAAAAACATACATAAATCTACATCGTCATCAGTTACGAGTTAGTGCAGTCGACCATCAGCCACTCTGAGTCTGAGTCTCAGTCGGTGATTTATTCCCTAGATCATAGACGATCTAGATCAGTGGATGGCACAATTTTTAGCAAAAGTTTGGCTTTTGTTTATAATTTGTAATTTGTTGCTGACTGGTTTAGTGATCATGTAGCTACTCTCCTGCTTCTGAGTGGAGTCCTGAGCATTGGGATTTTGACTCACTTATAACTATCTAACTCTGAGTGTGATATGTTTGACTTCGATAGCAGCGTACAGCACTACAGCCAGGTCTGCATATGCAAAAAAGTGTCAGAAAACTGAAAAACCCCGATAGTACTCCTAGACTACCTGGATACATATATTGTCGCCCAAGTCACTCCTATCCGCCATTATATTTTAAAGATTGCCTTCAGGACTTTCAAGGTAGTATCGTGAATGTCAGTCTATACTGTCTTTTTTAGACATTATTACCGAATGCATTATGTTTACAATGGATGTGCTTGCCCAACTGAGGAAAGCTATGGAAGATCCAACCAAAAGGAAGATAATAGCACGGGTATGTCCTCTTCTAAACTGATGCTACTACAAATTACTAATTGTGATCACATGCATAGGCACAAGTATCATCACATTGTTTCTGTCTGTTCCAGGATGCTGCTATTGTTGGCGGTTTGGTGTTGGTCCTGTCCAACCCTGATAAAACGGTGGTTATTGAGGCACTGGACATTATTTTCTTGCTGGCCTTGCCTGTAGAGAACCGAACCACCCTACGCGAGTGTTTAGGGATGTTGCCACAGCTTACCGTACTGGCTGACCAGTGAGTTTATACTGACCTGCGCAGTATTGCGATGCTGTGTTGTGTCGCGCGGTCATCTTAGTCGAGAGCGTAAACAACTAGGTGTGATTCTCTTATTCAGTGCCACTAGGTCTGCTACTAAAACATTTCAGTATTGCACAGGGCAGTATATTTTTTATATACCTGTTGTACTGTTATGTAACTAATGTCACTCGGTATACAAGCAGTCATAGAGGACTTTGTTGCAATGCTTACAAGAGATTGTCAATTTATCATCGAGAACTTTACAAACAAGTTGAGTGTTTGCTGACCTGGATGTTTTTCTATGTTTAGTTGAACCTAGCTTGGCCAATATGCGAAGAGCTAAGAACATATCTCCACATGTCAATGAATGAAGCTGATTTCGGAAACCTTCCTTTTGGGACGGTATTTTGTCTATTCCGTTGTCTAAACCAATAAAAACTTCACTTTAAATTATCAAGTATTATTGCATTCAATTCTATAGAACACCAATCCTGTTTTATTCTACTCGATTGACATATTGATTATGCGCAATCCGGCAGATTATCTGCGTGTTGTCAGGTGTTTAGGGAACGTGCCGCGTGACGTCCATATGACACCTTGAGTGTTAGGCGCTGTTCATAAAAGCCTGACTAGGACTTGACCCAAGACCAACTCGACGGAGTTTTTGTTTTGCAGCACTAACCCGATCGACCACGTACGAAACTTGGCGCAAGACTTGCTCAACCGACTGCATAGTGACCAGGCTGTAGAACCCGTTGCACCGTGCCTTAAAGCAAGAAACAAAAATATACAGTAAGACGACCTGGTGATAGAGTTTAAGTCGTTATCTCCCAATAAATTGGGAGCGCTGTCTTCATGATGACTCAGTTCCAGGAATGAAATAAATCTTGCCCTTTTTTTCCCCTAGGGAAAGGATTCCAAGGGAATGTCTTTCAGCGTTGTTCCATGATACAAACCAAATTCTTTTAAAAAATGTCAATGTGTTGGGGGATGTTGTCAATAAATTTTGCTCATACCTAAGCATTTTGGTATGACTAGGTCTATTAATTACTAAAGTGCTTCTATTACCTCTTTGTCAGGTCAACACCAAATACATGCAGCCGACAGAGAAAACTGGCCAAGCCAACGATGGTGTCCAGCAAATTTAAGACCATCACTCTACAGATCCAAGGCTTGGATGATAAGGTAGTTGGTTTGTTGGTTGTTTTTCGATTGGAGTTGGACGGCCATATTGCACGATTTGCAAAGCGACCCGGCTGTTTTTACTTTGGGTGCATACTTCTGTTTTGGTATTGCACTGTATATAGATAGATTGCATAGTTTGGTTTGATTTCAATACAACTATTAGAAACAGGGTCCTAGTATCTCATCAATCCATGACTGTTCATAAAAGAAACTCACTGGGAAGCGATACAGCAATACAAATCTGAAGAACAAAATATGTAGTTTGATACCGATATACTTAAATGTACTTGCATGTCATTGTCTAGCTGTTGATGCAATTAAACAGGTTGTCATTCCTTGTGTGGGAAATTCATTTTTGACTTGATATATGCATTTGGCGGTACTTTTTTACTGTAGAATGATATGGAGGTTTGTCGGGAGAGGCTGCTCACCATACGAGGAATCGTCAGCATCACCTTTGACCTTTCCAAACACAGATCTATCGTCCGTACCAAGGCTGAAGTCTCCCCCCAGGTATGTGTCCTTTCGATCTATATAACCACTTGCACGGTGACCTAGCCTCTGGCTGATGTGTCCCTATAAAGGGTAGCTCTATGGGTGTGTAATGCTTGGATAAAATTTTAATATGACGCAAATAGACTTTAATTTTTTAGTTTTGTTTGTTTCAGTTAACAACTCCATTATGGTCTGAGTGAGTCCATAGTTGCTGTTCATGACGATTTCACTCAGCCCAGAAGTTCGCTTTAGGTTCACAGTGCTAATACCTTGTAGACTCTAGCAAATGCAATACAGTCATGTAATACAATGATAGCCGGGCAAGTGGTACGCACAGAAACAGGAGAAGAGCAGGTTATCAGCTTACAAACAGATACGGAGAAGGAAAATGCATCCTTGCCTGCGTATCTACCTGATGAGGACAGTCCGATGAAGGTATCCGAAAGAACACATAGCAAGGCATTGAATTTTTGTTTTCATATTAGCTGTGTTATTTCTTTTGATTCTGGGCTTCCGTAGGTTGGCATCTTCTCCATTCTATGCTGAACTCATGTCAAACATAGGTTCAGATGGGGGGGAGGGAGTTTAGTGATTAAATCAGTGTTCTATCGCATCATCCGGTGAAAATTATCCGACAATGTCCGGATTTTGCGCGCTTTGCATCTTCTGGTTGGAGCGATGACAGTTCTGGCGGATATTGGTAATTTGGTAGCCAGATCGACGTTCTTGATAGTAAACAAATTTTCTCCTCTACCAAATCTGTTGGCTCCAGCGAGGGACCATCTGTTAAGTTCAAGCTTCTCTTGGCACAAAAACTTCTTTATATCCATGGAACGTGACAGTGTGGGTTTACGTTGTAGGTTGATGATAAAGCAGTTCGCAGATTTGGCGCCAAGGAAGAACAGGCCAACGGTGGCGGCTGGCTCGGGGCGGCAGCCAGTTTTTTAGCCAACTCATTCTATTGGTGACACTCGGCTTTTTCTCACAAATCTCACAGCCACTACCATGATGTATGTGCAACATCAGGACAGCCAGTGGCGGATATCACAGTGTCATGTCGCGACTGAATGCTGAACTGAATGTGTAACGCAAGTGGGTGTATTCTGTTTGTATGCTTTTATTGGGATACCTGTTCCGCAATATATAAATATTTTAAAATTAAACATGACCCTTACCGTAAATGAATAAATGGCCACAAGACACATGTCTATGTAAGTGAAAGTTACACTAAGTTATCGGATGATACAGAACAATATCAACCAATAATAAAATTTTGACCTCTCCTAACTCGTTACCTAAGTAATCTTTCTTATGATATCATTGATTCAATAAATCCCACAAATCATCTTCATTGGATTTAGCTTTAGGGGTGGATTTAACACTGGACAAAGGATTATATGATTCAAAGTCATCATTAGTTCTAGTGACTGCGGGCTGAGATGCTGTCTTTGTTGCTGCGGATGCCTTGAGTGCTGTAGCTTTAGGTGCTGCGGTGGTACCTTTAGTCTCTCTTTCCCAATTTTGTTCCCACTCATCATCATCCATCCAGTCTGTAGCCGCCACTGGATCTGCAGAAAGGAAATTTCGGGTCACCGAGAAGCCTAAAGTTTTTACCAACACCTCCATCAGTTGTCCTTTCTCTGGTGAAATGCTTCATGAATGAGGGTGCATCAAATGAAGTCAAGACCATTCTGATTTGTACAATGGTAACCTGGCCACTAATTGTATGACGTCTTCACTGTTATGATGAAGCCGCCAGGTCAGATACTGGTTTGCTCCAGTTATGGCTTAGCATGGGGCAGCACGCGCGGGTCAGTTTCAACGCTCTATGTCATAGTGAGCCTTGTTTTTGTTTTAAGCTAGGATCAACATGAGCTCATTTTCACTTTGGGAGACGAGAATTTGAACCCAGGTTCTCACAGGTGCAAGTCCAGCGCTCTTCCACTGATCTACCCCATTATCCCTGCTTCATGAATAAGGGTGCATCAAACCAAGTACAGGCAGTTCTAATTTGTGCAATGGTGATCTGGTCACTGGAGAAAAGTGTTCCAATAATGGACAAGTATATAAACAACACTTTTCTACATACAATTAGTTTGGTCAGCGGTTCGGAAAAGGTACACGGCTAGTCATCAGTGTACACAGTATACCAAGATCATGGTACAGAGTATAATTAACACTTCAGTACAGCTGTGATTGTATTGACGTCAAACGGGTTAAGAGTACAGCGACACCTCGCATCGCGTGTACACGACATTTCCAGCTAAATAACATCCAGAGTTCTCTGCGCATAGACAGAAACGTTTGACTAAAACCAATTTCTGCCAGTTGGCCATTTTCCAAAAGAATGTCTACCCTTTTGATCCAGCAAATTAGTGCGCACACCCATAGTTGATAATAACTTTCATAGCAAAAGATCAAAGAAAAAATTTATTATATTTTATTTGGACTACCATTCCTTTTGCTGTATGCCAGGACTCTTTTTGATTAGGACAAGCTGACTGCTAGATTGGACAAATCGGTAGTCTCTGATATGCACGAATAAGCACCAGAGAATGCCCGCTGTAGCAGGCTTCTGGTATATCATGGCATCACTATCAAAGTGGAAGGCACTTGGTGTGTTCAGATTTCAATACTCCCTAGTCAGGTTCACACAAGTCAGCTCAAGAGCGTTGTTTATGGCTGAGAATGAATGGCGAGACTTGGGGGCTACTCACTACTACTATACCAGGTGCCCATGGCTGCTGACTCTACGAGGGGCTACTTCATGCAGGCGGCAATGAACCTCAGTTAGTTGGAACATGGCCACATACCGGGGATGCTGCTCAATCCATAGTGATATTAATAACAACATTTTCCAGTAGTAGGAATGACAGAAGCACTTAGGGTGAAGCGGTGGCTTAGTGGGTAGCGTATTCCACTTTGGACCAGGTGATCCGGGTTCAATTTCAAGCTTGCGCATCATTTTATGCTTCCTCACTCGTCAGATTTGGATCACAACGCTAAATAACGAAGCCCACCAATAGGGCACCAACCCTAAGGAGCAACCTATGAACCATCCTGAAAACAAGCCATTGGCTTAGAGATACCATCCATATAAAACATGATGCTCTTGTCCTATCTCACTCACCTGTAGTGGTGCTCGGCTCATCATTAGCCCAGTTATCCCATCCTTCACCATCACCAGCTGGAGCGGCAGAATCCGCTTTACCTCCCCATGATGAGCCCCACGTCCATCCATTCTCGTCTTTTCTACAAAAACATCAAGCAAACATCTAATGTAAGCAGCCAAATTGCTATCGATTGCAGACCTTTTTATACGATTTGCATGGAGGGGAAAGGTTTTGTATTTATCTATGGTCATGTTGGGATCTATCCCAATGAGGTTCGGGGGGTTCACTCGGGGCAAGAATATCAACATAACCGCCGTATAGATTTGGATAGGATACAACTAAGTTGCCAACGGACGGTGCCTGGCTCCACCCCTGTATGGGGACTGTGGGTAAATCCATCTCTGTTTCAGAATCATGCCCTGTCTAAAGCGGAGCATGATCTGCAAATGAAAGGTTTGATCTATGAGCTAAATTCTGGTTACTTTGGGGTCCTCCCTGTGGCGAGCACAAACTTACACAAGTTTCAGGACATAGGTACTAATACTTGAACTTTCTCTCTTTTTTCAACAGAATTGAGAGGATGAGCCTTTTCCTGGATATTACGAATGAGTCAGCATTCCTGCTGACGTACAGAATTTTCCACGAACGAAAAGTCATGACATTATGGTGTCGAGCCAGGAGCCAATGGCCAGTGGGATCAATTATGAGCACATGTAACAACACCTCACTTATGGCTACATGTGAGAGTATTATGGCAGGAATCGTTCATGCTCCACAGGCACTACTGGAATTTAAATTCACCCTTGCCAGGATTTTTGTACGAGGATCACCAGATGGAGCTAGGTTTAGGCGGATGTATTTTTCTGTGCGTTCCCTCGTGATTGCATGAAAGAAATCAGTCAAAGCCTGATTGATTGTTGCACAAGTCAATTCATCAGAGTTGTGTAGTACTCAAAGACAAACCGCCAATGTATTTCACCCATTCAGCAAAGATTTTCACTATGTAGAGATCAGAATTTTACGAGCTAGTCCAAGTATGCACATTATGTTGCTAACCGGCTCCTAAGTATAACTTGTATGCATGTGTTTTGACACTAAAGCACATCTTGCTGTAATTTCCATGCATCTTAGCTTTGAGGTTATCGGTGCTTCCTCAAAGATGATGTATTTCCTTGAAATCGCTTGTATACATATATTGCTGTATATATCTAAACCGACATACCGCACTGTGTCAAAAAAATGAATGTATGGAACTATAGACAAGCTGACTCAGAGAATTGCTATGAGGTATGCAGATTGGCTCACGGCTCGGAGACTAGTGGGCTGCCTGGCTGACCCTCAGCAGTGCATACCAACTATACATTGGCAACAGCAAGTGTCGCCATATAGCCTCTCTCCGCATCCTGGACCATTCTCAAGAGGCAAGCTGACACCGAGAGTACTATGAAGCACTTGCTAACCCAGGTATCATGGGTATGATATCACTACTCATCACTACCATTATAAAATTCCAACATTTGACAGTCGGTGGAATAGATCGAGAGACAGTAGTGGCCTTCTCAGAGTTATCTTCCCTCCCCAAGGAAAATCCTAACTCGGTTTTCAGTGTCAATGGCTTCCTGTTTCGTACAGACGGACTTTTCACATAGAATTATATAAATGCATGTCGTTGGCCCTATGAGTCAACGTGCTACAAACATTGAATTTTTGCCCATAATAGTGTCAAATTCTCGATGTTTTGAACAGAAAGCATGTACCTTTTTACATTGGGTTAGAAATGTACGTCGGCCATTGCTCTGATTTGTCTGTGCTACAAACAATTGTGCACAACAGTGTCAATCAATCCCACTTTTGTGCAAAAAAGTGTACTGTTTTACATAGAGCAGGAAGTGTATGTCGGCCATTAACCCGATGTGTCTACGTGCTACAAGCATTGTGCACAACAGCATACTTTGCCAACATTCACGCCGGCGTCTCTACTGGTGATTTCTGAAGTGCGTCGTTGTCCAAACAACAAAATCTTGATACTGCATTCATATGGTAGCCGGCAGATTTATGAGCTGCTATTCAGTAACAATCCATTGGCCACTATCACACTTTGCCAACAACAGTCCGCAATGCGTCATCTCTCATACCAGCAAAGACCAGTTTGTGATCTTGCGCCAGCTTGAAGAGAAACCTGGGATCCGATTTATTCAGGACTGAAGAACACATTACATCCGGGAACGAAATGAGGGGAAATTTGTTTGGCCAGGCAGTGCTCTTTATAGGTCAGCGCCCGTTGGATAGCAGGTGCCCTGTATCCGCTGATTTTTTATAGCTACTGGCATTTCTGAGCGGTCGCGCAGCATGCGCGTGATAAATCAAATGCTATCATGTCTAATAAATGATGAACAAATGTAAACCATTTAATCACACAGAATATCCCAAACCAGGAAGCTGACACCCATCCGATCCTGACTTACTGATCTGCATTGCTGCCATAAGCACCTGCGGCAGCGCCTTCAGTTTCCGTCAACGCCTTCTGTTTTGGCTTGTCAGTGAACAGGGTTGTGACGTCAGTCCAGCCCTTTGTCGTCAGAGAGGAAACCTACAGACATAAGCCTACAGACATACAGAATTTAGTTAGTGCGAGACAGTTCACCGACCTGGTTAATACTTGCGGTCTCCCGGTAAAGGCCTGCAAGAAACTAGGCTACTCTAATGGACTTTATTGCAAGAGGTTGCAGAACCTGCCAAAATTTATAAATCTTTTGACAGGTCCATGGACATAAAGGGCACTGGTCCAGGCCCGTCATTGAGGGACCTTGGACCTTTTAGACACATGCACCAAAAATCCATCAATACACTGGCTTGGATACGACAAGCCAACATGTTAACACAGCAACCCATGACTAGAAAATTAAGTACAAGAGAAATGATTTGACTGAAATATACATGTATTTTGAAAGATTGCACAATTTTAAGGAGCTAGTCATACTGGGAATGGCTTCTTGCCAATGGGGTTACTTAAGGAGGAAAAGATATTTATTCATATCTTTATATATCGATGATCAATCATCAGAGGAATAAAACTCATGCTTACGACACACACGATCACACATGCATGTGTGCGTAGTAAAGATCATACGTTATAAAGAGGTATGCCTAAGGCTAGGATCAATAACCAGTGGCCTGAATCATAGTGTATATATGAGCATCATAGCATTATACGAGAGATTGTGGAGTTGCGTTTCCGCACCCACAAACAGGAAACGGCCCCGAACTGGCGTCTTTGGTGCGCAAAAGCAGACCTGTTACCATATGTTCGTACGAAATATTTTCCAAATTCAGTACGATGATACCCAATACGTTTTCCTTCTGGTTGATTCAGATGAATCTGCCGCCATTTGTAGACAATCACGGGTGTTATGAACTAAGATACCAAACATATTTATATATTTCCACCCAGTTTGTGCACTGAATCACTACCAATACCGATTCAAAGTGACCATGGTTACACCAGTGAGTAACCATCTCACCTAGCGAGTCATTACACTTTAGTAGATGGATCGCTATAAGTTCGGTTCGATAGCGGTGTACCCAACACCGCAACATCCCTATTATAGAACCTTCAATTACCTTGGTAGCGAGTGATGACACCCCGCTGGTCACATTTTCTCCGAGTTTGCCGTCTTTGACCTAAAAAAAGGAACCCAAATGTAAAAATACGTTGAAATACCTCAAAATGGTTACATAGCAAGTCAGCGACGACCATCGTTCGTCTACTTCAGGCAGATAGATACCTGATAGAGAATCTATATTGATTGGGAACTTCCCATGCCAGAGCCATTAAAACAGGGCAGATAAACAATAAACAAGGTTTATAACGACCTGCAATTTTGGTCACTAATAAAAACATTGAACTTATGCATTATATTATAACAGAGTGGGTAAATCTTATCTATAGCATACTCCAGTCTAAAAGGCATTCATATTTTAAGAATTTTTAGTGACGACATATTATTGCGTGTGGAATGCCGTAAACCATAGGCTGTTTCATTACATGATTACACATCAACCACGAATCCTGCTATATTAGAAAATTGGGAGTTGCGTTTTCGAATATGTAAACCGAAAACGGCCACGAATTGACGTCGTTGACGCGCAAATGCAGACAATTTGTACATTTGTACAAAATTTCCTTAAAATCCCATACGATGATACCTTATATGTTCTCCTCTTTCTAGTTTAATCAAATTAGTCAGTTTGTAGGCAACCACTGATGTTATGAACTAATACCAGACATTTTCATATACCCCCCATATACGTAACTCGGCAAACTCTCTATTATACATAGGAAAATACAGAAAGTTCAATGTCTAAAGGTTAAGATGCCAAATTAAAAATTTACATCTTCACTGTTTATAGTAGACATGAATGTCAATAAATCAAATCAAAGGTGTTGTCGAGGGCGGGGCTGACAACTTTCCGTGTAACAAAGCCAAAGACGGACTGACGTAGATTGATACGCAGTTATTACCAGGAAAACTTCTTGCGTTCTAGCCAAAATCATCACTGCTATTTAAATGTCAACATGAAATAATAAATTCTATTACTGGCCTCAACTGGTGTGAATTGCTCCAATGGCATACGCATTTAGGCAAAAACCTGTCTTGACTGGGTTGAGTTTCATCCGACTACATGTTTTTATCTTGTATGAAGCTTTCACAAATTTGGTGAGTCTACCGGGTTAGGTACATGTACTTGTTTATCCACCTGTTCGGGCTTAGCATGGAGCACCACGAGCAGGTCAGTATAAATGCTCCAACTCATAGTGAGACTGTATTAGAGCTAGGATTTATTGGAAGCCATTCTTGACCAGGATCCGAACCCAGGGTTTTACGGCGGCGAGAGCTGAGCTATCCCCTTATTCCCACTGAACGGGCTGAATTGGTGGACATAGAATCTTATGTTTCTGCCTCTGTATCCGGTTTCACCTATTTTCATCTATTATATCATAAACGTGTAATCAAACATGGAATGCCACAGGGTCCAGACGCCAACTGGCGGCCAAGAGATTGGCGGAAAGAGTATCTCACTTCGACCGACTAAAAATTGGCGATGTCATAGGCAATACAAGACAATGCTAGCCAACATCTGCTCAAACTTGCCAACAGGCTTAACCCACCTTCTCATTTATATTCTTACTGATTTCTTTAGATTTCACTGCAGCAGTCGCGGCTAACTTTGTGGCCTAAAAAAGGGAAAACTGGCTCATCACAAACTTGCCAACTCAGAACATATAGAGCCCCATTATGGTAGGTTGACTGGAGGCATTTCTACCTGAGGTATTAGAACTTTCAGTGTATTTTTCAACAGGCATAAATCAATATTTCCATCAACACTTATGACTTAATTACTGCACATAACAGAAACGCATATCAGAAATGTTTAAAACCACTGGGATTGGGTAGAACGGACTAGGCAAATGTCCAATATCTACTAAATCAATATACCAGGAAACTGGGGTGTTGTTTACGTGTACAAAGTCCGCGAAATCCTTACCTACAGTTTGTCGAATCATCATCTGGCTAAATACACCTGATACCGGACAGATCAATTTCTGTTTCTTGCTGGTGATTGGCTTAATGTTGTTTTTACAGAAAATCGAGGGCCCGTTCCCAAGCGGATTAACAGTAATTAACACAACCCTACATCAGGTGATTAGTGTGTCACCCCGTCCTTATCTTTAGCTGAAGAAAATGCCTGTTGACACGGGAGTTTGACTGTAAAAATGCTTGGACGCAGTACAGTCCTTTCCAGAAGTAGTGGATGGATAGACGATGACCTTTGAACGAGCCGGTGGTTTTATTTTTTCAAATTTTACTCACGTATTTGTCCATCTTATTTAATGTACCTCCTAAGCCTGAAGCTTGTTTGAGTGGGATTTGAAAAGCTCATACTCACAACCGCGGTCACTGTGACCTGTATTCGAATCAAACACAAGTTCTCACGGCTGCAAGCCCAGCCCGGCCCGGCCCGACCCATCCCAGCCCACTGAGCAATCTGCTTAATATGAACACAGTCAAAATAACTCCCCAATTTCTACAGCTGTATGGGTCGCTGTATATGATTCTGTCACACTTTTACCTTATCAGAGACAGTGGAGGCCCATTTGCTTGCACCTACTGTGAAAGAAGACCAACCCTAAAACAGAGTAGAAATCGGAGCTCAGCAACTGGAACAGCAACAATATGTTGCATTGGGAGATAGAGAAGATTTTCCACAAAAGGCCATTAAGATATTTTGCTTATAATATTCACGAAGTACGTACTGCATTGAATGACTTTGAGTCTGGGAATTTCAGACAGGAAAGTCTCTCATCTCCAAACACCTATCATGTATGTCGCCGTTTTGACCTTGGCGAGACAGACCTAATAGCTACGAAGCTAGCGTCATAGCCTCAGCGCCATGAATTCCTTGGCAGAACCCCGGTAATCATCCGGAGTATAGGAGTGAGTGAATATGTACACAGGATTTTATGGAATGTCGGTATTCCAGAGTCTCCCAGAACCTGCCACCAATGTCTCTGCGCCTACTTGGCTTTCGTCCTGTTCACTTCAGACTAGTCTGGTATGTCAGCATTGTGTAACCCGGGTTTAATAATCGTGGGAGATGTATTTTAGGGTGTTTACGTCTACTCTGTCTCAATAACTTTGTTTTTCTCCTTCTTAGTCCATTGAGCAGCTGAAAAGCTCGGTTTGATTGCAATCACCGTAAGTCGAGAGAGCACGCAAGCTTCAGCGTTTACACCTAGGTCTTATCATAAATTAGTTATTGCATACACATCTCAAGGTGAAACAACGGTACTTTCTTATATAGAAAATATAATACCAACAAATTAATTTTCCTCTCATCTAACTTTGTCCAGTAGTTCAACTTATTGCAGTAGGTACTTGCTGGATCAAAGTGAGGGCATATTGGCTTTGCAAAGGGATCACAAATGCCTTTGCATACCCACCCCCTGTATACACAACTCATAAAGACAGAATGTGGGTACACTGAAAAAGTAAAGATTGCCCCTTAGCCAATGACCAGGTAGGGAAGTGACAGTTACGAGAACCAACTTGTACCGGCAATGGTGTGGCGGAGGCGGGACACCACTCCCCTCCCTCACTGCCTTCCCCAGATCTGAATTAAGTTGGGAGCTCGTTCCGTGCTGGATAAACCGAGGGAGATTTTGAAAAATCCCTTGCCACAGCCTCCTACCTGAAGGTCCTTTACCCAGTATAAAAATATGCCTTTATGCAGATGTAAATAGTCTTATATAAGTGGTGGGTAGCCAAAGTACCTCTCTGGGTACATCGAGGACATCTAAAAAGTTGTCGGGTTACACCCAGACAAGACAATGGCCATGACCCAACAGATAGCTTACAGACGCGAGATTGGCGAGGACATCATCATCCTTCTTCTGCGGCTCAAACGGCTCACTACCAAAGCCGACATACTTTCCTCCCTGACTAGGAGGCAGGTCCCTGCAATAGGACGTCCCGGTTAGGAAGAGACAACAGCTGCGCTAGAGGCTAACTGTATTCTTGTATGATGTCTTCACCATTGCAATGAAGCTGCCAGGTTAGATACTTGTATTTTTTGTTCGCCAGTTGGGACTTAACATGGAGCGCCATTAGCGGGTTAGTATCAACGCTCCGCCTCAAAGTGAGGCTTGTTTTTTGTTTTGAGCCAGGATTAAAGTGAGGAGCTCACACTCACCGTTTGCAGCAAGGCACTCTTCCACTATGTGTGAACTAAAGCAGAGAACTTTCTAGAACAAACTAAGGACTGCAGGTTCGAGGCTCACTGCGGGGTGTTTTTCTGGTATGGACCTTTAGAAAGTCTCTCACTCTGAGTTGCTAGCGTGGCTTCAGAACACGTGGTAAAAATAATGGAGGTCTCAACGGGTGGTTAATTAGTCAAGATCTCTCCAGGGTTGTTAAAGATCCACCTCTCCCTTCTCGTTAAGAGCAGTCGAATTTCAGCGGGAGACATGTGAACAAATGGCTAAGGTTGGATGACCCCCAGCCTCCCAGGACCATCCTTTCAGTCTTGTAGCTCATGCTTCACACTGAATTAGCCGGCAGGAGTTCTGGTAGAGTGGAGTTGACTCTGGGCATGGCCAGGTCCCACCACCAGAAAACCTGCCCAGGTAGCAACTTCAATAGTTGCGGTCTTTGTCGCACTGCGGCCGACAGCAAATTATTATTATTCAACCAGAGGGAGAGTCTAAGATTTTTTAACACTGTAGAGAATCCGAGCCTAATTTCTCACTCCATAACATATAAATCAAATTATTAATTATAAATTATTGTGCGCGATAGATATTTATCAAAATCATTCAGATTCAGTTTTTTCAGCCTTGGGTTGATTGGAAGTTTAGTTCATGGGCAGCTATCTTTGTGCTGAGCTGTTGAATTGAGCACCAATGATCCACTTTATTTTATTTTAACAAGGGGGTTAACCATGATTTTGAAGCAGGTGTAGGTTTAAAGGACATAAACATCATAGCCCACTGGCTAAAAAAGTAACCCCTCGTAGGGTAGACCATACATTTTCTAAAATAACTCTATGGATTAGATAGGATTGTTATGATACGTACGCTTGGCCGCATTTTCTCTCTTTGTCCGTTCGAAGAAATCCTCCTTTTTCCTCGCAATCTCTTCCCTGCACAAAGTGAGACAAAGGAAACGTGTTCTAAATAGTCAAACCCGCGTCACCGCCCACGTTAATGATAGAGGAAAAATTCACAAATCATGGGGAAAGAGCTGGGGCTTTCCAGTGCACGTTTGACCCACTGGTAATAAGGCTCGCAATAGCGTGTAAGATACTATGATCACGATCGTTAGAAGTGAAAGACTTGTGAAATCACGGGTTGGTGACCACCAGTCAGGCTGCTTTGCCCACGTAGCTGGTGACTCATTCTTGACAAACAGTACCAGGCAAAAGCTCAATTCAAAAGGCGCCAACAGCAACGCGATCCCTTCAGTCAAATTCAGTCTAAGATTGGATCAGACTGAAATTCAAATAAAAATAGTTGGAGCTGGGAACCAGGGTTAAGGTCCCATTTTCAACGCTACTTCGGTTGAAAAACAAATATCTTTGTAATCATTTGAAATCGGATATGTGCCCAAAGACATTTATGACATAAGACATAAGAGCGATTCAAATGGCCACAAAGCAAAATATGTTAGGGGTGAGCTGGAAGGAATCCAACTACCTGATATACTACAGATGCTAAAACATCAAAATGGACTGGGCAGGCCACAGTTGACTGGGCGAACGGATTACTTTCCTGGGTCCCTATAGGTAAACGGGATAGAGGCAGACCGAAAACGAGATAGTTGGTAGACATTACAAGAATGTATAGAAATAACTGGCGACAGATGGCTCAAGATAGGATGCAGTGGTCTGACATGAGGGAGGCCTTCGTCCAGCAGCGGAACAGTGATGGCTGATAATGAGGATGATGATGCCATGATGGGACATAGTTTCGCACTGCGTTTTGCAATCAATGAGCACACTATGAAAATAGTGTCAAATATTGGCTTCTGTCTGACTTCAATGATTAGAAACATACATAATTGAGAGTTATCATCTCATGCAATAATTCAGTACAAAGAAGACAACTCCAAATAGAGAAGCTCTTTTCCTGAAATGAGCCAGGAGTTTTGGGAGGCTACCGTGTGGGCACCAGCAAATCATTCTTCCAAACTCCAGTAGGATGATTATATATAGCAGAAAACAAACTTGTTTAGCTAGGAGAAGGTAAGCAGACGTGTCAGGAAATGCTAAAAATACTGTCATTTTCAAGAGAAAAGTCACAATCATGCGAGTTCATCGCCCATTTGTGTCTGTATGAAAGGAGAGGGTAGAGTGTTGAGCACACAGAGCAAACATGCACCCGCCAAGTTTGAGCCAAAGGGCTGCATTAAGCCGGCAAGCCACAGGTTTGGCACATTCACCCTAACTTTTGACTTACTTCGACATGCCATAAAAAGCTTCCAAGTCATTAGCAGAGGAGTTTTGTTTAACGCCGCCGAGGCTGGATGACGAGGCCCTATGTGGGATATAGTCTTTTGCTGATGACGTAGATATGGACCAAGGCTCACCCTTGGCTAAACAGGTAATCTAGAAAAATACAACAAAGAACTCTAATGACCACTCATGCCCGCACGCGTTACAGATGTGGTGACACGAGTGTAACCTAGCGGTAAAGATCTCCATTATGCAAATGTGTGGAAATCTTTGCCAATTTGAAATGAAAAATAAATGATGGAAACACTACGATTTCTTTCCCTTACTACAGAAACGAATGCCATCATCAAAGCAATTCTTCACAAAATGAGTTCTAATCATTATAGTCACTAGGTTCAAACGGGGACGTCCATCAACGGATTCTTAGTCGAAGATGTACTTTATTAATGAGAAAATACAGCATGAACCCACGGCAAATGTCGAAAATTTGAATAGATCTCTTGAATACCCGAGGAGTCCCGAAAGGGCCACCGAATGTTAGCACAGTTATCAGGGTGTGAGGTTTCCTACCTGAAAACAAAATAATTTGAGAAGAACATTGAACAACTATCTTGTTTTAATCTAGGCTTGACACAATAAGACGCCACACGTCCTAGCATAAGTCCAGCAAGCCACACATTTTGGGCACAGCGATATGTTTTTTATGTATCTAGCTTCATGTCACGCAAGTAGTTTTGGACATCAGATCCACTTGAGTCTTACCTTATCTCTGTAGAGCGCGGCTGCCTTCGAGTTGTAACGTTCTGAAAATGAGGCATTTTCGTCCCAGTCGCTCTGCTCGGTCAGGAAATCCCTTGCTTTTTTGTTTCCACCGACTTTCATTTTCTCCAGCTCCAAGTCTTTCCATTTATCCATTGTGACGGAACGCACAAAACTAGACAACAATCATAAATTGGTTTATAACACTATTTTATATTTATTTCATTATTCTATATAAGCAATTCAACTGCCCTCTAAGTCAGGGGCTTGTTTCTGAGGCGGAAAGTGCCAATGCGTGATGCGAGAAGCTTATACTCATAACAGGAGCCTAGAATATACCGATATCAAGCCAAGCCTTCTGACCAATGAGCTATCCCGCTTTAAATAATATCAATGAAGCTTGTTGAAGAATAAAATACTATGAATGCATCTGCTGTTCAAAATTTGGATCCATACACAATTCTGGGGTAGCACATGGTTAGGGTTTATGCGATTGAAAAATCATTGCAATGTATGGGGAAAGCTGACCCACCTGATATGCACACCGAGTCCTCTGTGCTTGCCGGAGCATTCGAGGCAGATATAGATACCATAACTAACGCTGACCCACTGGGGGTTCAGGGTATCACAGTCAAAACATCTCTGCAACAATTCGAGATCATATGAACAAAGGCAGATGATGCTGTAATGACCGTACAAATGTCTGTGAACACAACAATTGAGATGTCATGTACAAAATAAAATGTTCACTAGCTGGAGCGATGAGGTAAACAAGGGCATACAACTTCAAATAATGTATACACACAGACCCAAGTTTTTGCTTGTATAACTTCTTCGTTGTCGCGGTGAAGCTGCCAGGTTAGATACTGTTTTTTCTTCAAAATTTATGGCTTAGCATGAAGCATTAAACTGGGTCAGTATCAAAGCCAATTGGGCCGCCAGTTGTGAGCCAAGCATCCTACCACCTACTGCTATCTCACATTATTAGGGTAGGTTCGTATCAGGGGTATTGAGGTGTCATCACCAAAAATCAATTGAAGATT
>Ga0224511_10000328_pt1 | contig 21199 bp, 17 predicted proteins | sample SF_May12_sed_USG_2_FD_169988 | JGI IMG/M metagenome (GOLD analysis project Ga0224511, IMG submission 169988) | Sediment microbial communities from San Francisco Bay, California, United States - SF_May12_sed_USGS_8_1 | ecosystem: Environmental > Aquatic > Marine > Sediment | place: USA...
TGTATAACAGAAGTGCTCGGTGCTCTTTAATTTGTGTTTCTAAAAGGCTCATGGATAACATGGTTGCTGAGTTGCCGTTGTGTGGTTATAAGAATAAGACCAATGACTAGCTAAAGTACAGCTTATAACAATGGCTGAGTTTAAGTCTTGTACATGCGTATCATCTGCCACTTGGTGTTGTGTAATAGAGTTGTGTTAGCTCAGTTTACAGTAGTGACTACAGCGTGATTGCAGCTGTAAGATAAACTCAACATAACGCAACCTTTTGATAAAAACTAGCCCAAACCCGTTGGAAAACAGAATTTAGGAGAAAAGCAAATTCTATCAATTCTCTAAAAGCAAAATATATTAAACCACCCAACGAGATTCACTGGGCTTATACACCCTATGATGAGGTGCACACAACTTCTAAAGTCTGAGTGATATAACCCGGCTTTCAGGCTTGGGGTCAAAATGTATAAACAACGTCCTTTTTTTTAACTCAAACTGCTTTCCTTGAACCCTTAAAGTTCGACCGAGGAAGCCTTCCATATTGTTAGCTATAGGCAGGCAGTTGACTGAAGTGAAAGTTATGCATCGCTGGTCTGTACCAGTGTGAAGAACACCCATGACCATTAGTTTATAGAAACCTTTAAACACTCCTCATCTTTATATCATTATATTATCAGGGAGATGGTGGAGTGTTTCAAGGCTTTAGGAGAAGACACGGATATCCGTTCTGTTGTGCTGAGTGGTAGAGGAAAGCTCTTCACAGGAGGACTGGACCTCACCGATATGATGACAATGGATGGGTTCTTCAGTGATGAGGATGTTAGTCGCCGCTCACGTTCCCTTCGAAATGTCATTCAGGCCTTCCAGCAATCATTCACACAAATCGAGCAGGTAATAGATAGGTGTAGCACCCGGCGGATCAGAGTCAAGATCACTTCATGGTTGTCTACCTCTCCTGTCTCATTAAGAGTTGTGAAATGCTTAGCGGTGGCGCCCGTAAACAAATGGCGTAGGTTGACTGACTGACTCTAACCTCCCCAGCCCACCCCTTAACTCTTGTAACTCATGCCTCACACTGGATCAGTGGGTGCTCTGGTAAAGTCAGCTTTTACTATATCAACCCTGCCCAAGCCCGAACTTCTGCCCTGCCACCGACAGCATGCTTGATTAGAATAAGATAATATCATCATCTCTTAAATGGGTAGCTTCCCGGATGCAGAGGCTTGTTTTCAGAACAATCTTCAGAGTCTACTAAGAGAAAGGAAGCTTAGGGTCTACTTTCTAAAGTATCCTGATCTGAGTCCGATTATGGTGAAAAGACAACAATGGTGCGACACAACACTCACAATGATCCTAATCCCAGTGTGCTATATTAATGCTAACCCACCATTTCATCGGTTACATAAGAAGAGTTGAGTCCCCCCCATCACTCATACGAGTAGCAGCAAGATGCTTGCTGTATGGGGATAGTTGTTCTACCAAGTATTTGGCCATCCTATACCATACTCACACATTTCATTAGGCATTGCCTCTGTTGTTACTTTACCACAACCTATCCGGTTTCAGTGCCCAAAGCCTGTCATCGCTGCCGTTCACAGCGCCTGTATTGGAGGAGGAATAGACATGATCACTGCTTGCGATATACGATACTGTACTCAAGATGCTTTCTTTTGCGTAAAGGTTTGAATTCATCTGTTTATTCGGTAGCAATAAGATATGAATTTACATTGTATCTGAACAGAAAATAAAGGTGCTTTTTCACCCCATTCGGGCGTCTGGTCCACCTCGGACCGGACGCAGGACTGGTCAGGCTCTGACGTAGGACGTATCCGAGGGCCTTTTTCACTCCAAACAGATCCGACGGACGCGCGATCCCGGATTACTTTGGAACCAATCAAGGAACCGAACCGGTGTTTCTGGAAACGACAACCATTCTTTGCTCATAACTTCAAAAGAAAGTCAATTCGCTATTCAATCCTTTCACTACAGGTTGCCTCTCTGTCCAGTGCGACTTCGCGCTGTTTGTTGAGTGAATATTGTCACGAAATCAAACAAATTTCCCTTTCCAATGATTCTAGTATGAGACAGGAAATGAGTGAACATTGCTAGGAAATCCGTGGAAGAGGATTTGATTGGTTGATGAGTCGGACGTCGTACTCATTTTGTCTCTGGGAGACAAACGGTCTGGCGTCCGAGAGAGCGTCTGAGGCGGACCCGACGTCGCTTTTTCACTCCATTTTTGGGGGTAAGACGTCCGTCTCGAGCGTCCGGTCCGAGGCGGACCGGATGCCCGATGGAGTGAAAAAGCACCCTAACAGGATAATAGAGAGTTTGTGAAGAATTTTAGCGGTTCCACCAACTAGCGCATAATAACTCACTCGATGAGTCATTCGCCCACTCCGTGAAAACATTGCTCACTTTGGATAGGTATTACTAGTGATTCAGTGCACAATATGGGTACAAAGAGATGAATATGTGTAGTAAACTAGTTCACAACATCAATGATTGTCTCTAAAGTGTGGCAGACTTATTTTATTGAACTAGAAAGAGGAAAACGTATTAGGTAACGCCGTACTGGAAGAAATTTTATACGAACATACGGTAACTTGTCTGGATTTACGCACCCATAGGTGGATTCGCGAGCACGCAAACATGCGGTCGCGGTGAGGAAACGTTGTTGAGTTCAGGATGGACGTTGATCGGATCAGAGTTGTCCTCTCCCATCTTAAACTCGTCGGTTAGAGCAGAACGATCGTTCGCAATTCGTTATCTCAACATAGTAATCAAGCCTCTTTGCGGTAACCTTGACATTTGCCTAAACTACTACTTTCGGTCACGGAATTCTGTTCGCGTGGTTTCGGTCGCAGATCACGACCGAAGTGAAAGATGCTTTTTTGAATTGCAGTTTTCGATCTCGCTCTTGAGCAGTTTAGCAGAAAAACTCGAGCACGCGAATCACCTATTGACGTCAATTCGGGACAGTCTCCGGTTTATGTATACGGAAGCGCAATTCGAAAACTTGATATTTTTCATGTTAAAAGTCTGTATTATTTCGGTACAAGAGACGAAAGAGATGACATACAACTTGATGATGAAAAAGAACTTAGAAATTAAGACCTGTCACGCTCTATAATAAAGCAGCCTACAAATCAGAGGCAATAGGTGCATTCGCGTGCTCACTACCGAAATTTTTGGAAAAGTTTCGGTCGCGAAAAACCCGAGCACGCAAATGCACCTAATAAGAGAGAGGTCAGGTCCAAGTACAAGTGATGAAGATATCTCAAGCATAATTGGCAGTCATGCTGAAGGTCTCGGGTATAAAGAAGTTGATCAGATATAATGTTTGGACCTGTTTGTAGGAAGTGGATATAGGATTGGCTGCAGATGTTGGCACACTTCAGAGATTACCTAAGGTTGTGGGTAATGACAGCTGGGTGCGTGAAGCCTGCTACACCGCCAGAAATATCTACAGTAAAGAGGCTTTACAAGTAGGCTTAGTTAGGTGAGTAGGAATCCTGGTAAAAACAATTAGTCTATGTGGCCGTGTGAATATGTGAGCCTACTTCTTTCTAGCCTGACCAGTGTCAGGGGTATGTAGAAATCTTGCCTATTGTTCCATTGTTTTCCATGGAGCGCCATTAGGGACTTTCTGCGTACACTCCCGTGTCATAAAAAATGTTATTCTATAAGGAGTATCCTTTAAATAACCCCCACCCCGAGACAAAACCGGCTAGTCAAAGTTTCACCTGAACCAAGAATTAAATCCAGGGCCACTAAGCCGCTCCTTCACCCAAGTCGATCTGCAATGGGAAGACTACTAGACTGGCCATCTGAACAATCGTCGACAAGTTGTCACGGAGTTGTCTTCTCTCATTTTGGAAATGCTGAAATGCGGACAAATTTGGGTTCTGAACTGGAATAAACCATTTTACAGGGGTTATGACACAGTTGATGGTAGACCCACGTTCGGGGTTGTGTTCCCCATTCTTAAAGGGAGGCAACTCCGCATCTATTGTACTGATAGCAAGTGGTCCTTTTCCACGAAACGAATATCGGTCACCCGAATAACTACGGCCCAAATACAAATAAAATGGGATCTAATTACTAAAATTTAGTAACCTAATGATCTTTACTCCCTCATAACGTTATATTGGGGAAAATTTAAGTTATAAGAAGTGCTTTGCCGGTTTTCCTTAGCCCTAAATAGAGGCCGTTGCATTTGGGCCTCTATCACTTCACAATAATGGCACTAATGCTCACTGATAGAGGTGAAAAACTGCACTCTGTAACCTATTTCTATCTTTTTCTTGAGCATTTTCTCTATATAGACTTGTGTAACTACAAGTCTACTGTGCACCTGCAGGAGGATTAATCAAACATCAGCACGTAAACTGAGAAATTAATGCAAACATCAACACCTCTGTGTTAATTTCCTATCTCAAGGCCAATTCTGTTGTGTCAACGGTCTGAAAAGTGCATTGCCGAGGGCTTTAAGTATGTGCACTGGATAGGGCTATATCTAAGCTTCCATTTGAGCTGAGTATTGGGCCCATTTGTTCAAGGTAGGCTTCAGAAACTGAACACAAGTAAAGACACTTTTGGCCATGACATAACCCCTTTAACCGGAAAAACACTAAGAGTTCAAGGGCAGACAACTCCTCCATTATTACATGAAGCATAAATGACTGTATCAATGTCTGTTGACCCCTTTAAAAACATTTTGTACTGGTATGTCGGTTTCTTGGAGGGACAGTGATCACCGTTCACTTCTTTGGAGCACGGTATGGGTTCATGATTTTGCTAATATTGCAGTCGAATTTTGCGAGATAAGGAGGAATGTATAGACGCAGCATTGAGGACGGCTGCACTCATCGCTGAGAAAAGTCCTGTAGCTGTGCAGACCACTAAGGAATCACTGAATTATTCCCGTGATCACACAGTCACAGAAAGTCTCAATCATGTGGTGAGTATTAGTATCACCTTCTACTCCTTATCATTATACTATCAACACAGTGTCACAGATAACCTCTAATTGCACTAGCCGCGAACCTGGTGAAAGAGTGGACAACTCCAAGAGTGCGTACTGCAGTTCGTCTGTGATGTTATCCATCAATAAAAGGGTTAAAACAGCTTTGTTTGGCCAGATGCTGAAAATGACAAGACTTTGCGACGACGATTAAACTGTCCGTCAACATGATCGGGTGACAATCCCTTTCAAGACTTTGTCGCTTTCTTTTGAAACCCTTGCCAGCTCTTTTGCGGCTGATTATGAGTAGCTTGAAGATTAGGGTCACCGGCACTTGCCAATTACAATTCGTTTGTATCCCCGCTGAACTAGTTCATTATAGGTCAATTGCTTGGTTTAAGATCGCAAGACCGTGGGTTCAAGTCCTAGTCATGCTGAGTCAACTGAAAATGAAGTTCTCGCGTAGTTCCTAGCTCCTACGGCTCCAACAAGTCACAGGCTTAGGAGGTCTGTTATGTAGGGTGATCAAGTACCCGGGTAGAAAAATAATAAAAAGAATTATATACATTTTTGAACATTCACCAGGTGCAGTCTTCCTTGACTGGTTTTGTGGTCACAGCTATCTTACCATTTTCCATTGTTTCAGCGATTGCTCAACCAGCTCCATCTGCAGAGTGAAGATGTCGTTAAGTCAGCGGAGGCTTTTATGAAGAAACAGAAACCAGTCTATAGCAAATTATAGAGTGGAACATTCCTGCTCCGTCTAAGGAGTTCTGGATTTTGACTTGCCTGGGAAGGCAGTTGCCAGTCGAGAACAGCCAACAATAGTCTAACAAACTAAAATCTAGATTTTAGCAACTAGATGCGAGTCTGTTGGGTTTGTAGCCTCCTAGTTATTCTAGTAGTGACTTCAAATGCCGCCTAACTAGAACTTGTGAGGTGTATGATGATATTTTTATGACTCAGATCTGTCGGTGCTTGATTTTTGCGATTTGAGTTGTGATTAAAGTATATATACATTTACACTTACCAAAAATGTACCATTATGTTCCAATAACCTTGGATATATGTGAAGTTTCAATTCCATTTGTGCATAACTGGTAATTCGTTGGACCAAATACTTTGGATAAACCAATGTGCTCGCAACCATTTCAATTGGGGGCTCAAAACATAAGTTTGCCAATATATGCTAAGCCATGGACTTTATTAATTTAAGCAAAGCCATTGCCACCCACACAGACTAGCGGTGGGTATAGGATTGTTAGATTTTATATTTGGCTAATAAATATTCTGTATGATTGAATGTAAAAAGTTATACAAAGGCAACTCTCGCGGCAACTTCGGGCATAGTGACAGAATGGAAATCCTGCCCCTTTTCACAACCAAATCTAGCAGGAAATGTATACAGAAGAGTGTAGACAAAATAGGCCAAAAGTTCAGAGCTGTGTGCAGTAATAATGGGAGTTTCTATCAAAAATTCGCTTGCAACAAAATTTGTCATAGAAAAGGATAGAAATGGAACTGAGGAAATGCTCGGTGTTTACATTTCGTGGGCTATGCATCGTTTCACTCACAACTAGCACCACCAGTATTCTTTATCATTAACCCGCCGGCCGCGATGCTGCCGATTCATTGGTCAGGAAGTCAATGCCACCAGGCCTTATCACTTGAGCCACTCTGATGGGATCCACTGAGGCTCTATCTCCAGCCTATTAATCTCATTCAGGAGCTCATTAAACGCATTGTCGATATCGTTGTTGCAAATTATGTAGTCAAAGAAATGTCCATACTTATTCTCTATTTCGCGTCCCTTGTCAATTATATTTTTACAGTAATCCACCTACAAAACCAATCACACCATTAGACCACTCGACATGGGACCATTGTGTTCGGATGGAGACACCATTAGACCACTCGACATGGGACCATTGTGTTCAGATGGAGACATTTCCTAAAGGAGAGTCGGTACTCTATGGGTGGGCCTCAATGTACTATCCCGAAAACAAGCCATTGGGTTAGTGATGCCATACATGTACAACAAGATGATTCTATCACCAGTTTTCAGCATACGAGTGAGCCTGTATACATCTATAATTCTAGACCTTAATATCCTCAAAACGCGTAAGCTGATAATTATACAATTGAGAGTATATTGCAATCAGGAAAGAAAGCACTTTGCTTAATCTACAAAGTGTTGGGATCGGTGTGATACGCGCAGATAGATCAAGCAGTCTTCTGATGAGCGCTGTAAGGTTGCTCCAACCCCTAATATCTGATAAGGAGCTCTTTGTATAAAATCCTGAGTGTTACTCCAATCTACTGAGGTCTATATTGTGTAATCAATCATTCATTATTATCCAAAATTAAGCCCATGCAGAGTTGGTAGGATGTTGGGAAACAGATTTACATGCAGTACGAACGGTTGCAGAAGTACGCGTGATCTTAGAAAAGCTTTTATTCACATACAGGAGGGAGGTAAATATGTATCTTACCGAAACCTCTCTTCCTGAAGCCTGGATATTGTGCCTGAGTCTGTCTAGGTTTGGTGGTGCAATGAACACAATGTATGGCTTGACATCAGATGACCGTAAGATCTTTAATGCCTGAAATATAGCATGGCAAATGAAAATGCAGGGGGGAGTGACCATATTTTTGTCTCGTATGCTGTGTTCCCTATTATAGTGAGAGCTGCCGGGTTATATACTTGGGTTTTTCACCGGTTACGACTTAGCATGGAGCGCGGCGAGTGGGTCAGTCTCAATGCTCCACCTCATGGCAAGGATCATTTTTGTTTCAAGCCAGGATTAATGTGAGACACTCACACCTACAACCGGAGCTTACCATGTGACTTCCCGTTATCCCTAGGGGATGTGGATTAGATTATTGGCGGGGACAGTATAGACCTTATCAGGAGTCCAACTCACTAACCTGTGGATGTAGATTGAGCACACATATTTTCCCTGATACCACAACACTTTTAATGGCGTCTAGGCTAGTTCCGTAGTAGTCTTTTTGATATTGGCCATGCTCCACGAATTTATTGGCCCTGATGTCCGCTTCGAACACGTGACGAGCTGTGAAATAATAATCGTTTCCATCGATCTCATCCTCTCGCCTCGGTCTGGAGGTATCTAAAAACACAAAACCGACGATTAGAATATCATGATGCCACAATTATCTCTCAATTTTCAAAACTCTTTTTCGCATTTAGATTTGGTGCCAATTTTCTATTTTAGTATTTCCCTGGATTTTGACCAGGATCTAGACTCTGTTTTTGAGAGCTGATTTTGTTTAAAAAGCGCTACGATTTTATCCAAGTTCCCTATGTAAAAAGAAACCAAAGGGGGTTTCAGCCGTATTAAGCTTATTCTAACCAGTGACCAATGTTCCTACCAAAGCAAAAGTGCCTCAACTTCATTTTAATTCTAGAAACCGACGCGTAACCCAAATTATCAAACCGATAAAACTCACACTTGGCACTTACGAAAATCGTTGCACTGTCCAAAAAAACTGCGAATAGCTCATTAGTCATCGCGTTTAAGGCCATCAACCAAGTCTGCTCACACAAACTCAATGTGAGAGGACTTCAATTTTAGGGAGGTAGGAACGAAGTTGAGGAATAACTCGGTGCATCGAACTTACGTGGAATAGCAGCCGCAAAGCGATCGCTGTCGCTAGCGAGTAAACTCTCTCTCAGTTCCTTCCTGCCAACATCTGGTGGGCCAATCAGAACAATCGGTCTGTTCCTGTTGGGTTGTGGGTAATATTTCGTCACCTCTTCATATGTCAGTATATCTTCCGGGTCAACTAAAAACAAAAATATGTATATAGTTTGAAATACCTAAGTGGGAAACCCAAGGGGACAGCCTAATGAGTGACTAACTAGTATGGGCTCAACTGCAAGGTCTAATCCAATAAATGTACATGCTAGTGGGCACTCAGTGGTGGCTAGCAAAATTGATTGACAATAGTGAATCAAATTGGTCGTCAGGACAACAAGTAGATAAACGTTGACTTGGAAGTATGGTTCTTTTCAATTTTGCAATAAAAGCGCTGGACAGTATCAAAACCTTTGTGGTAAAGTCCCTATGCCATTAGTATTAGAATACTTAAGCTTGTTTTTTCCCTGAAGATTGTCATTGAACACTCTATGGTGTATTGTCACAATTTTTTGGCTCTGATCATCACAGCCAAGTATTCTAGTGTATATTTACAGATAGTCAAATATAAAGGAATAGATCTATGTAGTGGGTGTGTGTGGGCATCGTTTATCTACCGCAACATCTGGCAACATCCTGCAATGACGAGCGAGATGTCGCTAGCTGCACTGTGATGAAGGGCGATGTGCCTCGGGAGTTTCTCCACCCGATTGTGGATTGGCTAGTTAATTCTACCATTAGGCCAGAAGTTTTGAGGGTTGCGACTCAGATCAAATGCAGGTATTAAGCGCGAATAAAAAATACTTCCGCAAAATGAATAGTGGGATAGCTCAATGGGTAGGGCATTTGGCTCGGGACCGAAAAGTCCTGGGTTCAAGTCCTGATCGCCTACAGTGAGAGTGAGACCCTTAACATAATTTCTAGCTACTACAGTTGAATATGATGGTCAAGTGTCCGAGTAAAAAATTAAAAAAAACCCTAAAAGTAAGGAAATCTTACTGTCATCAGCATTGTATTGACTCTTTTTCCTCTTTTTTCGGCTGCTCGGACAGCATCCTCCTTGTTGCTCCGCTTCAGCCGTCTCAGCCAGGATAGTCAGCCTCAGCTGCTCTCTAGTTTCCCAGAATGTCTTGCTTGGCACCAACCCAGCCAGGGCCTGATCCTCCTCTCCCTCTCGATATGCCTATAACATGACCAAAAGCACTGCATTTCCTGATAATTTATGCGCAGGAAACTGTACACAAAAACTACTAACTCGGCTATAATGGAGAGCAACTGACTTATTTCCACCACCTTTCAAACAATAGGTATTCTCTAAGGACGATAACTCCGTGAGCCCAGCACATGGTCGAAATTACTACATTGGTTTCTTCACTGCCAAAGATTGTCACGAAAATGGCTGTGATCGATCGCACGAAAAATTGATCAAATGAGGGCACATGTATCTATATACCTGCCACCAGTAAGGATCATCCTGGTTAATAACATGAAGGATATCTCCTGTCTGGAAGCCGACACCAAGCTCCTGGCAAGGAATAAATGTGTCATCTTCCGGATCATAATCAAACAGCGCTCGCACCGAAACCTACAGAAATAATAGTGAATCAGAATTATGCATCAGTTCTAAATAGTGGAGCACAATTCCCTGTATGAGCCACAGGACACACAGCCACCCTTTTTGCACTGAGTCTAGTGCTATATAGCGCTCTGATAGAACAAATCCCCTTTATTGTTTGACTCACAACCGACTGTAACATAGAGGGGGGTGTAATCAATAAAAGTCATCACATTTAAAATATCAGGCAGCTGGTCACCACGGGATTTCTAAAAAGGCACAGCTGCAGGCTGATGCTGATAGGGTTATGAATAACTGAATTGAATTAGGGGGCACGGTCACTCACCGGTTTAGACATAACTTCTCTTGGTTCTGTGTTGCTACTGCTTGGCACCACCACAAACTGAATGGGACCCGTCATGCCGGCCAACATATCAGATACTTCATTAATCATTTTGCCACGCATAGGTGTATCTGTAAATAAATTCAAACATGACGGCTTCTACTGAATGGCATTCCAAAGACTGACTATCCACCGAGGGCAAAGGACATGTACACTGCAGTCCATGAAGTTATCCCAGAGACTGCAGCCACATTAGGCAATTAGATCTAAATATTGAATACGTAGTTGCTAGGTAGAGCAGGCATTCTGTCATGTGTGAGGCATCTCTGGTAATTCAATAGTCCAAAAGTAATAGACCAGAAGGCAAGAAGGTAAACAAACTGTCAGAAAAATGATGGGTCACAGGTCACCAACAGGCACTTTATATCTAGCGTTGCTGCATGTACCAATGACCAAAAGGAGTGGGTATGAGATCATAGTCAGTCACTTGATTTCATCCTGGTAACAAACTATATGTGATCACATTATAGTCATAGGAAAACATTACGGACCAAAATAGCTCAGTGAGAAAAAAATTAAGTTTCTCTCCCACTGCCAATGGGGTTTTCCTCTTTACGGGCCTTCAGCAAGAATCTCACTCCAAGTTCCTACCGTATTTTTGAGCCCCCGCGGTATAAATAATGGAGGGCATAGCCAGTGGAGTCAAGGCGGTTGTTGAAGATTTATCTCTGCCTTCTTGAGAAAGAGTAGCCAAGTGATGCGTATGTAAACATGGCTTACGTTGACTCAACCCAAGCCCCAAGGATTGTCCGCTCAATCCTGTAGCGCGATGCTCCACACTGAGTCAGTGGTTACCCCGGTAGAAAGGAGTTGGGTCTAGTCAACTTTCACAACAACGACCCTATCGACCTTGTAGCGTTGCTAGATGCCATTATCGGCCATGACAGACGGATGCTAACATAACACCTACCGTTAACCTCAAGGATTTCATCTCCTTCATGAAGAAGTCCAGTTTTGTCAGCCACTCCGCCTTTTACTATTCGCCCAATAACAACTGATTCGCCATCATTACGCACAGTAGCACCCTACAAAAGGAATAGGGGTCCTTAGTGGGATAACTTGGTACACACATTATTTGCTCTTAGTGGTTTATACTGTACTGGCGATGACCTGATGTTGAGTTACAGCTCCATAGAGTTATCCTAACCATACGCCTCAAACTCTAGATCGACATCCTTCAAAATTGACTGGCTTTCAATAATCTCATCAGTAAAGTTAACTCTATCACTTGAAATAACAGACATCTTCTATCTGGATCACCATTTTAGGTCAGGGTAATCTAAAAATGGTTGCCGGGCAACCAACTTGCTGCCCTTGGCAGTGAGCAGGCCGTTTAAATTTTCGGCCCAGCCTTGACTAGAAATATGCAAGAAGAACATGACTGTGGTTGGGCTTCCTATTTTTTTCTTGTCTGATGTTTTACTGGTATGGTGAAGCTACTGAAGCAGCTCTAGTAAGATTTTTGTTTTTCACCAGTGACGGCTTAGCATGGAGCACCACGAGAGCAGGTCAGTTTCAATGCTCCGCCTCAAAGTGAGCGTTATTTTTGTTTTAAGATAGGATCAATGTGAGATGCTTACACTCACATTCGAAGCAAGGTTCCCACGGCTGCAACCCCAGCGCTCTACCACTGAGCTCTCCCAGTTCCCCCTTCCTCAAGGACGGATGATGACACTTACCAGAGGATCAGCTGTTTTAACAATGGTGACTATTTTCACAGTGGGTTCTCCGTATTCTCCAGCCTTATCAGTAGAGCTGATGGCTACGTTAGCTTCGGCAGATGGCTGAGAGGTCGCCAGATCACTCGGTAACAACACATCCTAAGAAAGAAGAATTTACTGTATAATCTTAACAAGAAGCACAGCGCTCTTACCAAGCTCTATAATAAGAACAGCTTCAGGTGATGGAATTGTGAAACTGTTTTCAGGCCAGTGCTCCAGTCTTGACCTCACAAGACCCTACTGCTGAGCTTTAACTCTCATCTTTGCACATACACCGAAGCATGGTGTTATCCTCCCAAGAATAACTCCATGCGCCAAAGCCTTTTCCAACAGCTATAAATGGCATCTTCCAAACATATAACTAGGAGGGTCCCTCCTACTTCCATGCTTCTAAACCTAGCCCTAGGTTGGGTAGTCATTCTTTCGCAATCCTAAATGCTACTTGGTTTGTCAATCAGATAACTGTTGATGACAAATGCTCATAACATTATACCCTTGCTTGCTTGTATTGTAAACAGTTTCCCTGGGCAATTAACACACCCAGTTCTGAGGGTTGCGGCCTACTCCTAGAGGCTTATTGAACTTTAGGGCAATATCAATAACATTTTTATAGCATGTGATGAACTGTATGAGGAAGCTTGTGGGTTTCAATAAGGGTGAGCCTAGCCTCTCACCACTCAATGAGTCAGTACAACCCATCCCACAAGATGGCTCAACCGGGCAACAACAGTCAACTAGCTTTATCTAACACAGGACTCTTCTAATTACTAGCTAGTATGTTGAAGTGTAGCTAACCCGATGCAGCTTTTGATGGCGCAAGGCCTCAAAGGAATGCATTCACTTGTCACACATGATTGAGTGCTGAATATGGAGATCCATTAGCTATCAGAGTGGAGCAAACTACTAGTTACCTACCAAGTTCACCAGCCAAATTATCTGCATGTGTAATGTTCGTATCTTTCCCGAAAGGGCATTAGAACACTCCTTGTAAGACAGGCGACTCGCTACCAACTATTGAATGCTATGGACCTAATACCGTGTCTGTCAGTGTTATTTTGGAGTTTACTATATTGAATCACAGCACTAGAAGCCTATTCTCAGTATGCTGCACTTCTAAAGCCCTCATCTCAACATGTGCCTAGCTCGGCTTAAGCTTTTAACTGAGCAATAATAGTAGTGTGGGTTCCCAAATGCGTGTGTAGTGATGTTACCTTGAATGGAGGTTTGGAGAGTATTTCTTGAAGCTGTTTCGCCTGCGATGTCTCTGACTTTTGGATGGCAGCGTACAGATCCGCGCTGAGGTTATGTGATGATGGTGTTGCGGCAGCGCCTGACGATTGGGCATTAGTGACCTGAAACATTGAGGGCATACTGACGGGATGCCGACATAATAACTCATAGCTACAGTGAATCCTTCACAAATTAACTGGACTTGGAACCGGAAACGCACGCTAGTAAAAAACAAATTGCTTTTGAAAGACTGGAACATCTTAGATGTCAGGAGGTCACTCTCTGCCATATGTCATTCCTACCTATCGCTGAACAGTAATTCACTGTAGAAGTTCAAATTAAAATATCGCAGTAGCGAGGTCAAATCCAACTATGGATCTTCGGTACAACAATCCACTATAAGCCTGACACGGGTGCTTCAACTTTCAAGAGGCAAATTGAACAGCGGTCTAGTACAGACTTTACAGCACAGCGCAACAAATGGAATGCCACCTTTCCTTGTGACAATACTCGTTGAGTTAGACTTGATAGTCACAATATAGAAACATGGTAATGTGAGCGAGGTACCAGCGATTCCAACCAAACATCCACAGTAATAGGCTGAACTGAAACCCGTGGATTGATGGATTGATGTGGACTTTGTTTTGGTCAGCATAGTGTAGAACATGTTTGCTGACCTGAGTTAGGGTCAAGTTGGGTGTTATGATTTCAGATGGCCAACATTCCAAGCAACACAATCTAACTTTTATTAGACCACAGCTATTACTACATGATAGAATCTGCCCAAATCCTAGAATGGAATAGGCCAAGCTGATCTGTTCATAATGGAATTACGAGATGTTAAAATTTACTTACAGTTTTATACAAGCTGACGGCGTCCTGAAACTGAACATTATTGAACAAGTTGTTCATGACTCTCAACTCGTTGGAGTTATCCCCGAGTTTAGCGCGAAGTGCTTGCAATAGTCCCAATATCCGCTGCATACCTACAGAACAAGCCAGAGTTCAAGTTACTTTCTGCGCTGCACAGACTCGAATGTAATGGTGTGCCTGAGCCAGTTTTATACCAGCAATATAATGTTTTGTGTGATCAGTCACTCAACACTTGCCATTGCAGTGCCATTTTTCACAAGTAAGATTGAAAGATAACTACTAACATAGTTATACAGTGAAGCTTACGCAGTTTATGGGACACCAATGCTTGCACAGCATGCTAGCGAAAAACTCCATAGTTTATTTCTAAACCAGCAGAACCTGTTTTGAACTTGAAGAATGATTGATATAGAGCCCTATTCTCCCCAAGGGCTCTGAATCTATGTTTAGTTTGTCCAATATGACTCTTGACTGCATCTCAGTCACACCTGCTAAATCAGATCAGACATTCCGCCAATTACTCAGCTATGTTATCACAGCACTCCCCCAATTAGCATAGTTAGTGCACACATCCAAATCTATAGTCTTGCTAGAGCTCTTCTGTAACCCAGGGATGATACAGGTGGCATAATTAGCTGACTGGAAATGAGTGCCAACTCACTGGCCGCGTCCACATCTACTCTGGGGTGTTCAACGCCTTTCGTTTTAGCCGTGGCCGCCTGTTCGTCGTCAAACGCGTTGTTAATGAAGCCATCATTTGTGGCGCCTTCCGTCTCCGCCGTTCGCTGTCTTCTCGACTCAAGGTTCTGTAGCTTTTTACTCTCTCGGAGAGAAGCTCGTAGAAAATCCTGTTCTCGCTGCAACCTGTCAGTGAACCAACCAGCGATGAGTCAGTCGAGATATTGTCACAGGGAGAGAGGGATGATTAGATTATCTAGGGATTAGCAAACTAGTCCCTCTAAAAGTTGGCTTCCACTAACTTCTATTATAGAATCATTGATACAATTTATTAATAGTAGTGAGCCCATAAACAACATACTTCATGACCAGAACCTCAATTAGCCATCAGTTTAATACGTTTTTACTAGTACTAGTAGTTCTGGTGTGGAGACCAGGCCCGATCAGTGGCACGGTGGCTGTGCTAGAATCAAGGGGAATAATGGTATTTGAATATATTTTTCTATTTCGCGCGCTACTGCCTTTGATGGCAAAATGCCTGGATGAGATGAAACAATTTATACAACAGGACTTACTTCAGATTTGTCTCATTTTTATCCTTGACGGCTTTTTGATATTTCTTCAATTTCTCTGCTTTTTCGGCTTCTTTTCCCCAGCTACCGGACAGGCGAGGTTTCTCTTTCTTCTGAGGTACGAAATTTGATGGCACGTCGATGGCCATCTCACGGTGTGGTCCATCTAAACCATTGAGTTGGTCACCGTTTCTGCAACAACGAGATGGCTCAGTAGCTAATGCCCTCACAGACTTTGCATCTGGTGTTCCAGCCCTGTGATATCGGGAGTTTGATCTGAGTGTGAGCACTTCATATAATTCCCAGCTCTTATCGCCCCACCATGAGATAAGGACTTATGCTTATAGAATAGGAGGTCAACAAGGCCATATAGAATATAAAGACGAGATACAGAGTAAACCATTAGCCTGGATCACCGATGCCTGGCCTCACTCCTCATGGTAGTATTTTTCTCACATTACTAAATCTGGTTTTGATTTATAGGGAAGGTCATATAATAAGGTATTCATTCAGACTGGGGGTGGGATTGGATAAACAAATGGTCAGAAGGAAACACCAAGCGCACTCTCAGTTGCATCACTAGTGCTGTCATTAGGGACAATCGAACTGAAATAATATTTGAGGCTGATTAGATAGCTAACAGACACAAAACTGGTCTATATTTACGGTATCTGTCAGGGGCAAAAGGCTTTGGCTCATCTAATAAATGGGGAGCAATTCTATGAAATGTGAATATTTATACTGTTATGAGCCTCTAAAATCAACCCACCCGGTCAAAGACCTTGGGGTCTGTCGAGCATCAATCTAGTAAAGCCCACAGCCGACTTTGCCTAGAGGTAAATTACGCAATCAGGGGCTTACCTCTGCAGAGCAGTCGTTGACATCTTGAGCGGCAGGGATGTCTAGCTGAGAATATTATTTTATAGTTCTCCAGTTGGTGAAATGAACTGTCAGTCAGTGATTCATAGCCACCGCTAGTAAAATATCAGCACTATGGTAATAGGACGATGATGCGAGAAGGTGATTGAATAATTGACATTCCGAGTGATAGGTAAACCGCAGAGTGCCTCGGCGCATATGAGCAGTTACGGAACGAATCTACCAGTGTACTGGCTTGCCTCCTAGTCTTAAAAGGCTCTTTTCTGAAGCAATCAGTGGTGATCTGATGGAGCCACAGGACCCATAATGTAATAAAAGTCAGTGAATTCTACCAATAGGATGTACAGACTGGGGACCTAAGGGAAGTTACACGGGCAGCAGGAGCAGGAGCGAATCTAACACAGATACTCTGGTAGATAGACCGCTGTGTTGGTAACGCAATCCGAGGAGATTGCCTCGGAACTCACAACTAGAAAATGTCTACGTATTATTTTTGACAAGCCAATCTCTGCAGAGGATTAAGCCTAACATTGTGCTGTGATACTTCCCCTCAGGCTAGGTACTGTGGTACTGGAAGAGAAATGACCATGGTATGGCTTCACATGGAGTTATATCAAGAGACCTATATAGGATTTTAGGTCTACCCGGCTTGGCTTGGGTTGTATCACAGACTTGATTTGAGGTCACATGGTCATTCCAGGCATGTTGGGCTGATTACTAATGATGATATCAGGTGATGGATCATCAAACCAGCCACAACTATGTTTATGTAATCATGGCATAAGAGTTCACTCACTCCTTTGGAATGAGTTTAGTCATGCATGTATCGTAGATACACATACGATACACACCAGGACTACTAGTTAGCAGCTACCAGTCGGCTGTGCAAAACAGCTTTCTTGTTGACCAACATCCACTCATGTTATCCCCATTGGCCATTGCCTTCAATTTCAATGTCTTGCCAAGCTGAAAATATGGTTAGCCCAATACCAAATCATCAAATAGAAGGGCCATCTTATTCTTAAGCTCCAGATATTTGAATAATTATATTAGCAAAGTCGATCACTCGTCTGAACGATTGAGTCTCTGCCTTTGGCGTGACAAAGTATAGCTACAGAATACACCCACTCTAATCTTCGGACACCACAGAAAAATTCGAATCTAGTCCTAGTAGAAGTATGGCCAGTTTTAATCTATACGATAAACATACACTGACACACACAGTCACACGTAGTTTCAATCCTGTCAAACTGAAACTAGCGTCATCAGAAAGTAAACGCTTATAATCATGTTTTATTTTCGAATCGAAGCCCTGTACACACAGCAGTAATGCAAGAGTTATTTACTCAAAGCATCGCTCTGGTACGAGCACCACCAACCACCTGCTGAGAAACCCGAGCGGTATGATGACGGTCTTCGAGCAAGTCAGTAAAAACAAGACATTTCCTTCGTGCATCACGCTCATTCGGCGGATGGATTTTAGTGAAATGTCAGGCTTATGAGATGACCTACTTGTTACTTACAGCACTGAGCACAGAATGGTATGTCCTGTCCACTACGAAAAGGTATTTCTAAAGGTATTTCCTAATGAGTGACCACCGCCCTAGTTCCTCAAGGTAGACGTTACTAAAGCCCTTCAATGACCCCAAAGCCTTTAGCCGACTCTATTATGAGAGACCAATAATCATTCGAGTCTTCGGGTCACGAGTTCACAAACAAGAAGACAACTCAAGTAGATACAAAATTTTACTGCCTTTGTTGTTGGCGGGCACAAATACTATCACTTGCTAAATCTGTGACATGTATGTCACTGCTAAATCTGCATGACCTATATGATGCTTGATTAATCTATTGCTACTACCATTACGCCACAAGCATGGCTCTAACATGCGTTTAGTGACCTGGGTGATTCGCTGTAGGGACTAGGCGCAGGTCTCAATGAGTCACCATTCGCGATCAGGCAAAATCACGAGATCGGATCTTCCATTTTACTTTCCGTAACAAGAGCTATGGTTGGTTGACATTTCGTTCATTTGCAAATAAAATATGCGGTGTTAAACCTTCCGGAAACAAGTACTCTACGTTATTTACATTTTATCTGTTTTCGCAATGGCTCACTGGTTCCACAGAAACCCGTTGAAGGCAACTGCTGTTCAAAACTTCGATTTCAAGAGCGCTGCTCAAACTGGTACACCACAGAAGATATGCCTGTAAGTGTAAGTCGGTTAATGAGAGGATCATTACTTCATCTCAAACTGTTCGTGTATTTCCTGTATTAGGCCATGCAACTACTAGACCTAGTTTTACTTTTACTAAAACTAAAACTTAGTTTGGTTGCTTCAGTTCATAACTTCATGAGTTCATCAACTCGAGCTTACTCCTCAGTCAAGGGCATTACCAGAGGGGTACCATGGGAAACTATGGTATGTACCCTGTACCCCAGTACCACCGAAACCGTGTAGTCTATACTCTCAAAAACAGCCACCTCGTACCCTCAAAATCGTGTACCCATGTACTGCAAATTGGGATCCATGTACCTAGTACCTTTGATACCATGTACTTCCATCATTGCCACAAACAATGGAATAACCCCAACAATGTTTACAAATTGAGGTGAAGTCCTTGTTTTTTTTTCAGTATAACACAACAGGGGAGAGACAAATCGTCCCAATTGTATTTCCCGTTTCAATACTCAATTTAAGGCACAATGTTAATGTATCAGATGAATTTCAGCACTTTCACCACTTTGAATATCATCAACTTATGTATATTACTCGTTAGAATATCACGTCTTAACCTGGGTTTTGAAAGTGTTAAAACAATAAACATATATTTTTTTTGCAAAAAAGTGAAGGGTTTAACCTTAGTTTTTAAAACTTGGTGGGTCATTCTACTTTTTGTCAAATTTTTGGTGGAAATGCATGGTTTTGAGTGTACATGGTACACAGTCTCGAGCTCAGGGTACAGGATACATGGTTTCAAAGGTACGGGGTACCTGATTTAGTGTGGGATACATAGTTCCGAGGGTGCTATGGTACGGGGTACATAGTTTCTCACTACCCATGATGCGGGTGACTGTGAGTGACGTGAGTTCTAAATGTGTATCGTTTACTCAATTATTAGAACTGACTGACTGTCTCACTGTCCGTTTCATCAGATAACTCTCACCAATCTCGTACCAGCTGATCTACTCTAGTCGACTTGGTTCTTTTTCTTAGTCATACTCTTACTTTACCCTACCACTACTATCCCAATACTATAACTTGGGTCAATGACTGAAACCAAACGATCACGCTCACCCCGAATCACCGCAATTCATTTTTAGCGACTCCTGCCTTTGCTCCAGTTTGTCTGTGAGTGCGAATTTATCATGGTTGAAGTCGCTACCCTGCCTCGGTCTGCTTAGGATTTTTGATTCATACGATTGTGATTTCCGCCCACTATTTCTATCACTAACGAAAAGAGATGAAGTTCATGCCACTTATAGTTTTAGTTATTAGACTGTAGCCTTATAGAAGCAGAACTTACAGATCAGATGAGATTGGTTTTGACTAAAATGACCTCTATACCGATATTTTTTCTAGAGAAGCACGACAAGCTCGCACCGAGTTGCTTAATGCAATCAGCGATCCTAACAGAGACATAGCGTCAATTGATAAAAACACAGAGAAATACTTCGGTCTTCTGCATGGCTTTGTGACTAGCCTGAATCCAGAGCAAGGTGGCACTGATTCCAGTAAAGTGAGGCATGGACTCCGGTTTAAATGGACCAATACACTCAAGGGTGGCACTCCACAGTAAGTTGCCACAGCTCGAATTACATATTGTCACTTCGGCCAATTAATACCACCCTTAGGCTCATGCAGCCGATAGGTAGAGCATTGGGCTCGCAACTGTTCCAACCTGGGTCTGAATCCTGGTCAAGGCGGGCTCCGATTGTGAGTATGAAATCCTCACATTATTCCTGCATCAGAACAAAAACAAGTCTTGTTATGAGGTGGAGTAGTGATCATTACCCGTGGTGCTCCATACTAAGACGTACTTCGTTGGTGAAAAAACAAGTACGTAACCAGACAGCTTCACCATAACAGTGAAGATGCCATCCCAGAAAAAAATACCGTAATGAATTCATTTATGTTGAAATGATGCAAGTGCACAGTAGGGTGAAACAATGAGTTTTGGTCCCGGGGTAAAAAGAAAACACTGTGTCACGAAGATTCAGTAAGGCAATATATGCACCATTCTTATGTTCTTCATTCTGAGTAACCTCCAGGTCACATCTGAGGAGTGCTGCATTTTACCTCCCATCTTTTCAGAGAGCAGTATGACACAGTGTTCGAACTACTGTCTATGTCGCTGAACTTGGCAATGTGGTTCACGAAGCATGCCGCCCGGAAGTCCTCAGTCGACGAGTAAGTATTCACACATATATATCATCTAATCTGGGTTGGAGTCAGATAGATTCCAAATACCGCACTGAATATGTGCCCACTCAAATCCACATACTTCCATACAGTGTCTACTCCTAATCGAAACCGATTTCCATACCATTGTTTACCAGAGCCTATTTGTTAAAGGGGTTATGACATGGGCAAAAGTGACTTCACTAGTTTGTAGATCGTGAAGCCTACCATGAACAAATGGGCCCAATACCCAGTTCAAATGGACGCTT
>Ga0224511_10000329_pt1 | contig 21190 bp, 17 predicted proteins | sample SF_May12_sed_USG_2_FD_169988 | JGI IMG/M metagenome (GOLD analysis project Ga0224511, IMG submission 169988) | Sediment microbial communities from San Francisco Bay, California, United States - SF_May12_sed_USGS_8_1 | ecosystem: Environmental > Aquatic > Marine > Sediment | place: USA...
TAATATAAGGAAGATTAATAGTTTTAGCATGGTGCTTTAATATCATGTAGCTCCGATTCCTGTTTCAAATATTTTATGTGGTTAACAATAATTAGAGCACTTAAAAAATATATTTAAAACAATGGTTTCAGGCTCAATTGGTTTATTAGTTAGAATAATTTTAGTTGCTTGCATTAGCCCCATCACCCATCATCGCCATCATTATACGGGAATTTGGCATGGCCATATCGGATAGCCAGAATCGATAAAGTAAGAACAAGTACGGCACCAGAAAGACCTAGCACCCTTAATGTATCCAGGTTTTTCATATCAAGAATCATGTAGCGCGCGATAGCTACTATGGCAATATAAAGAGGTATACGAACAGGCAGTTTACCCGACTTAAGGTAGATGCCGACCATTGCCAGTACTTCAAGGTAGATAAAAAGTAACAGCAGGTCTGCCAGCGTTACTGTCATAGCACTAAACATTGCTGAAATTTCAAATCCCATGGCGATGATTGTTGAAATGGCGATAAGCAGTAAGCCAATATCTTCAACTATGACTAATGCTTTATAGCCTGAAATTTTTAATTTGTTCATGAATTAATTCCAGATATCAAACAGTGCACTGAAGCTGATTTGCAGGGACAGATATGATTGATTGAATGGGATAATTTTAGCTATATTCAGCACTGTACTCTCCCAAAAAAACGGCTCTTTTATAAGAGCTCAAGTTATTTTGACGCTATAGCCCCACCCAATGCAAGTTTTTTTGCTTTATTTCCTGTCTATGCGTTAGATGTCAGCATGCAGGGAGTAAAAAATGTAGTGCATAGTACAGTAATAAATTAAAAATCAGAGTGTTGGATTTTGAAGAAACTTCTGTATTTTCTTCAATCAAATGAGTCTAATCGGATGGACTGTGTCAGGGAAATTAATACCGATGCCATCACTGGTAATGCGGACAACTACGGCGTCTATTATGGTTTCGATATTGTCGTGGAAAGGATCATTATATTTGAGGTGAAGTACTTCACCGACCTGGTATTCGGAGCTGTTTTCAACCTCAAGAAACATGCCTCCTTTGCTGATATCACGTGTTTTGGCGGGTGTGGGCTCGTGGGCGAGGAAAGAAAGTTTTACATCAACATGAAGTTCACGGCGGGGGTGTTTGCGCTGGTTGTCTGTCATAATTAATCACCAAAACTAGTTGTCCAGTAGTCTAATGATAGTTTATTTTGTGAAAAATATATAGGATAAGCAGGAGCAGGGACACAGTATGGTGGGGGCAACAGATGAAGCGAATTGACTAAATATTTTGGTTTTCAGTTAACAGATCCATATTTTGCGCCTGCTACAATAGTCCCGACCAGTCCTGATTTTTATTCATACCCACCTGGATAAAGCCGAGGCATAAAGTGGTAGTTACGATCAACTGTAATTAAACCTCAAATCAACATACAAAGCCCGATAAATATTTGCCACCACACAACTGACATTATCGTTGGCGCGGTGTTAGTGGGACAACAGTGGGATACCCCCCCTTTAATACCACTTTAATTCAGACTGGGAGAAGTTTATGCTAAGAAATAAGCAGTATTTTTGAATTAAAAAGGAGGCAATGCCCCCTTTTATATGATGTGTGCCAATGTGGTTTAATAATTAAAATCTTAAACCAAGCTCAGCCAGTACTTCATTATTAACAAAATTAGTATCTGATTCATCACGTCGCAAGATTTGAGCTAAAAGATAGTATTGTCGATGGTTATTAGCCTTAAACATATAAATAAGTTCGACGGTAAATTGTGATCCATTGGTTAAAATTGTTTCATTTTGTGATGTAGTGTGATTATAGAATTTATATTCATTATCTACTGAGCCGTAGGTCAAGGTTTTAACATCAAAACCATGTGTTATTTGATCTAATGTTTTTCTGATGCCGAAGGAATATATATGAGTGGTTCTATCAGGATTCACTATAACACTATTCGATTGATCAAGAATTTTTAACTGATCTGAAGTTTCATAGGCATAAGAAAATCCAAGATGTGTATCAGAAAATATTTTTACCGGAAAATCGTAAGTAAGTAGTGTCCTTGATGTCCTGGAATTGGCCGCAACAATATCAGGATTGGCGCCAGAAGCTGTTAATGCTCCGCCTGCTCCATCTGAAATATCTAACAGAGTGACTGTTCCTGTTGGTGCGATAATACCAATGGTGTGTTTATTAATCTGACGATAGCCAAAACCAATATCACCATAGCTGGTAGAAATGGGTTTCATATAAATATCTATTAAAGATGTATCATGATCAGAGTCTTGATAGACATAGTTTGCAGTTGGTGAACTGATTTGATCCTCATAATCATCAATTGCGCTGCTTGGAAAAACTATGTTATCCCCCAGAGTTAAGGTGTATGTGAATTTGATTTTCCAGGTGTTAGGTAGCAAATATAGACCAAATGTGCCAAGCAGAGTGTTTTCTGGCATGGTTTCGATGGGAGAAAAACCTCCATCTAGCCAGTAGTCTGAATCAAGTCGGGTTAATTTAACCAGAAATTTAGAATTTAAGAGATCACTTTCAATATCATCAACAAGCTGATGAGTTGTGTCAGTAACGGATTTGTTGAGGCTATCAATAATGCCGTTGGCTTCCTGAGTCGATGTATGATTGTCTGCAAATGTGGCTGTGCTGAAGGCTAGCAATGTTAATGTAAATAAACGCATTTGATGTTTGTTCACGATATTAAAATAAAAAAATTGTATATTATATTTCTGTAGATTGCATCACCCAAAAGGGGCATGGTTTTCTTAAAATAAGCAGATAAATAGGGGTTAGATTCGATTGATTTATCGATTAGTATAATTATAGATATATTCCACAAAGCACCCTCCCCAATAACGTAATATCATTTATACTGTCCAGTATTCTGGCTGTATAGCCACATTCAATGCAAGCTTTTATTCGCTATTAATTGTTGTCTCAGACCACATCGGCCAGTGAAGCAGTTCAATCACCCATAGTTAGTTGGGTGATTACAAAATAATTCCATAGTAATTTACTCAGGTATACGTGCTTGGCTGAGAGTCGTAACTGAGGAAAACGTGTAAATGCTGGAATTACCGAGTGGAGTCATTATCGATCTGTCAACAGATCGTAGTAAATATCATGCCTTACGAAAACAGGGTATTGGCATGAAATCAGTGCATCGTAAACTGTATGCGTTGGTTGATGTCATCTACCGGAAACGTGATGAAAGCGGGCAAATACGGCGTGGCTGGACAGAATTTGATTATGATTATTCGGGTTATACGCTCGATAGTATTCGTGTCGCGCCGGACTGGAGTGATGAAGATAAGGCCTGTTTGTGTCGTTGGATTCAACAGGATGATCAGCGTCGTTGTATTGAAATGGCTCGTCGCAGGCTTGTTGAAAATCAGAAGCGGCTTTCGGTTAAAAGCTATACCTCACCAAAACACATATATAGCCTTTTACAGCAGCGTTTAAACCAATTGTCGCTACAGCGCGCAAGTGCGGCACAATGGTTAGCGACGATTGAGAATTTCAGGCAAAGTGGTGTGCGTGAAGAAGAAATCCACTGGTCAGGTCTCAGGCATTATCTTCGGCAACAGTCAGCAGAAACAGTTATTGAAAAACAGAATTTGCTGCAATCTGTGAGCAATAAGAATCTACGTATTGAGCTGAGTATCGAACAGATCTGGGGTGAAAATGGTGGCCTTAGTTTTAGCGAAGTGGCTCAGCGTATGCCGCATCAGGCTGTTTATCGTGCAGCTCTTAAGCTCGACCACGAATGTATCTGTGTTTTGCGCTATGTTGATGGTTACTGTAATTACCGTGTTGGTGTCATAAAAACAACCAACAATGATCATCCTATGGCGCTTAATAAATACTGGTTTGCGCTTGATCCGTACGGCCGAGCTATTAGCAATAAGAATGGCAGTTTGTTTTACGATAATAGTCTGGAGGCAAAAACAGAAGCGAATGAACATGCACGCGAACATTTTGCTATACATAATGGCGCAAAAACCAATACGCAGTTTGACCACCTGACGTTGTTTGGTGGTGAAGATTATCGTGAATGGTTTGTCAGTCTGCCTGATTACCAGCGTACTTTTTATGGTGCACATTTTTTTGATCATAATATTCTTGCGCATATTCGAACCACCTCACGTAAAGATTGTGCAGGCCGAAAAATATTATTCATTGAAGAAGTTCAGAGTGACTGGCATCAGTCGGGTAAACGGAATGGCTATGACACCAGCAGCTGGGGCAAGGTGGCGAATGCACCATTTAAACAGGAATGGTCAGTGCTCGCGGCTAAACTGATGTTGATACAGGCTAGCCAGAATGGTTATGCCGGTATTGCCTGGTCGATGGGTAATATACAGGAGTTGCGATATCAGCGTTATCTGAAATCTATCAAGCAATATTACGACAGCAAAATACCCAGGGCGCTCAATCGATTGATCAAACCGTTTAACTGCAAAGTTGAAAACACACAGATAAGGACTCGTGAGCCATGGTTAAACCTTGAGAAGCAGCAGGAAAAGTGGCGTGTCGCAGATGCCCGGGGTAAATTTAAGACAAGAGCAAAATACAATAATCGTGATGAAGCCATGGCAGTGGTTGAAAGACATTGCCGGGCGATAGAGCTGGATGTGCCGGCTGTTTTTATCAGTGATGATTTACGCCGTCAGATTTTGGAGAAGGGTTTGCCCTTGTATGGACATACGATTGATTAATCATTTTGAAAAAACAAGGGGTTACAGGCCACCTCCGTTCAGTAGTGTTATTTTGGTCATGGCGGAGGAAAAATTGAACTCCTAGCCTATGAAGGTGTCGCACTTTGGGTTGTGTCTGGCAATAACTACTGTTTATGGTTTTTGCTTAAGCTGATATGTACAGTACGGTGTGTTATCAGTGCTTGAACGACGGTTAAATTACAATAAAAAGCCGCCCTGGATGGCTGAGCAAGGTGTTGATAATGAAGGAAAGTGTATTTGCCTGTAAACATCAAGTGACGTAGTCTATTGATTTCGTGATAATACGTATTTATAAAGCTTTGCTGCTAAGTGAAGTTATTTTAGTTTTTAGGGAATTAAAGTGATCAAAAATAAAGTTTTAAATAAAAAAAAGCTGCCTCTCTATTCTTTGCTGATATCAGTGATTATCGTAATCCTGGCAACAATAAGCGCACCAGCTCAGGCAAAAACCGCATATATTAGTGATGACATTAGGGTCGCGATGCGTTCAGGGGCTTCAAATGGACATCGTATTATTAAGTTTCTAAATAGTGGCGTCGCATTTAAGGTGCTTGATACTTCTGATGATGAGAAGTATGTTGAGATTGAGCTTTCGGATGGTAAAACAGGTTGGGTTGCAACTGAAAATATAATGGACGTCCCCAGTGCCAGGGATCGTTTGCTGGTCGCAAATAATAAATTGAGCAAAGTTAGGCAGAAAAATAAAGACTTAGAAAATACCATTGCCAAATTAATAGCAGAAACTAAGGAACTAAAAAGTGAAAAAAAAGTTTTGCAGGATGAGCGAGCCGACTTAAGTAATTCGCTGGACGATCTAAAAATTACTGCAGCTAATCCTCTGGCTCTCTCTAAAAAGAACAGGCAGTTGAAGAAAGAGCTGAGCATAGCTGAAGCTACTGTAACAAAACTGGACAGGGATAATAAGCAACTTCGCAGTAATGCTGCTCAGGACTGGTTTTTGATTGGCGGCGGAGTATCGATGGGTAGCTTAATTATTGGTCTTATACTTACTCGTATTAACTGGACTCGAAAGCGTGAAAGCTGGGGTGATAGTTACTAAAAAACATATTGGCCTGCACCAATGCGAGAAAATCTAAGAATTATTGGTAATTGTAATAAAAGCTGATAGATATAAAAAAGCCTGTTAGCAACTTCCTTCCTGTTCTTCATCCACCATTACCGTTGTGCGCCATCCATCCATGCCAAGGTAGCTGGTGTCATTACTGGCCTGGGTAGAGGCAGAAGCCATAGCTAGTAAGAGGCTAATGGCAATCATGCTTAATTTATACATTTGAATACCTCATTTTTTTATCATTTAGTCTGCGATTATTTGCAAATAGCAGGCCAATAATTGAATGAGCAATGTGAATCAGTATGTTGTATTCAAAAGTTAAATTAACCGCGAGCTTCAGGTGTAAATTTTTTTCTACGAAGTTCGGAATATTTTACATAATAAAAAGACAAGTAATGAATGAGAATGATTGTGTTTTTAATTATCTTTTTTATTTATAAGAATATATTTGTTTAAGGTGCAAAAAATATTTTGAAACCTATGGTTATACAGGCGAATAAGTATTTCTTTATTCAAAACTAAGATTTAGTTGCGGTGACAAGAAAGATAGGATATTTTTTTTCTTCTTTTATAACGGTATGTGCAGTGTAAAAATGTATATTTTTGAAGCCGTGTTTTTTCAATAAGCATTTCAAGTCATAACGATCAAAGCCTGAATGAAAAACGCCTTGTACATCGTCAGGATGAAAACTGCCGTCTTCCTTATCGAGATCTGCTAGCGCAATTTGTGCGCCAGAGCTTAAGTGATCAGAAAAAGATTGTATGAGTTTATTGGTATCTTCGACGTGATGCATTGCCATCGCACTCATGATCAAATCAAACTGTATGTTTAATGGTGTGTGCAGAATATCCTGGCAGATAGTTTCAACTTTTCCCTGTAGTTCAGGCTTGGCGATCAATTTATCGAGCATGGCCTGAGAAATATCCACAGCGATAATTTTAGTTACCAGGGGTGCAACGTGGCTGCTAATTAAACCGGTGCCCGCACCAAAGTCCATGACATTCATATGTGGATTAAGCTTTGTATGTTCCAGTATAGATGTGCCCACAGCCGATGAAAGATGTTTGATCATTTCATCAGCATCCCAGGTTTTAGCTTTTTCGTTAAAATGATCTGACATTAATTAAACTCAAGAGTAGATGTGATAGTAAGGATATATGACATATTAATAATGTTAATTAATTATATTCAGCCACCCTCTCATCAAAGGTATAGGTTAATTTTTGTTTACTAGAATCACGTAATTTTAATGCCAGCTTGCATCTGTACTCTTTAAGATTATCATAAGAAATGATGTCTGCACTAACACCGGCTATTTTCATTTCTTTCTTTACTGAGTCTTCATTGGGGCATTGTCCATTGCCCGTATCTTGAATGCCCATGGCTAAATGCATCATGTGCTTGTTCATTAGATGACGAAGGGCAACTGAAAGGTTGTTTTTAGATGCAATACTCAACATCGCAACAACAGTGCCAATGCTTTCACCGGTGAGATTAATTTGAGATTTTTTGTCGCTGATCTCTTTTCTCTTAGTGATTGAAAGATCTGGTTGTGATAGGACATAATCATATAAACGATTAATATATTTAATTTTTTTACCTACATCAGCATTATTTTGCTGAGTTTTAGTAGAAAAAAACTTTGGAAGGTTATTGCTGGCAATGCCTGCGGCATAGATTGGAAGATTAATGTCCATTTCCTCTTTTATTACAGAACGCAGCATAGGTGATATTTTCTTATCAGTAAATACCTTTTTGAGAATTTTCCTTGCAGTAATAAATTTCTTTTTGTATTTTAATTTATTGGCCTTCTTGATTTGGGCTAATTGGGTAATGTCATAATCTGTTAACTCATTGCTGCCAGGTAGTTTATTATCAGTGTGACTGCCAATATTGAGTTTCTTTATCTCCGAATAAATTGCATCAAGCTTTTCGTTCTTTTTAACATCAGAATTTTTAGTGTATTCATGGTGCTCATCTAATTTGTTGATTATAGTGTCGAGGCTAGCCAGCCGTTTCTCGACTTTTTCATTATGTGAGCTTAAGTCTAAATTTTTTACTGAATAATTTAATTGAATTATTGTTTTGTTGAGATCGATGATATGCTCGCGTAATTTTTTCTCTTCATTACTGATGGTCGTTTTTATCGTTAATTCTTCAGTTGCGAGAAATATCTGCTCTGCACCTTCTTTGCCGAGAATTTCCAGGGAATTAAATATACCTTTATGATCCTTGCCTTTGAGTGAGATAGAGGAAGAAGATACATAGGTTCCTGCCTGATTAGGTAGTGATAGTTTAATAGTAATCTTTGCAGATTCGGCAGGTTCTACCAGAGTTACCCTTAAATTTAAGATTCCTGCACTCTTATCCTTAGTTATGTTTGATTTGAAGAGAAAAGCGAAATTACCAGTTTCTGAAATACGAGTTAGGGCTGTATCAACAGCGGCATCCTTCATTTGTTCTAAAGGTAGAGGGAACCAGGAATCGTTGATAATTTCAGATGTAACAATAACCGGTGAAACAGCTGCTGAAGCAATTTGATGTGAGCTAATAAACAGGGCAAATAAACTATAAATTAGTCGTTTCATAATATTCTCAGACAGTGGTTTTAGTATATTTAAATGGAGTATAGGAGAGATGATAAAATAGTAACTGAATTATTTAGTATTGGCATCAATTTCCAATCGTTCTTTGTAAAAAAATATCCTACATTATTATTAAATCATTTATATATGGCAGTCATTTTATAGCTAAAAAGCATGAGGATAATTAACAAGCTGGGTGAAAAGTTATTTTCATAATATGCTAAAACCAGTCAGCCAACATGATGCCAGCACCTAAACGTCTGCGCATGACATCATAATCGATTAATGTTTCTCCAAAGCCATTAAAATATTGTACATAAAAACGTAACTTGCTTTTATCAAACAGGGCTAGCCTATTTAATGGATATGACCAGTTTAATTCATAGTTAATATTATTTTCATTTTTTTCACTATCACGGACAACAATGGAGTAATTGGTTAAATTTCCGGCGTAAATATATTTTAATTCATAATTGCCAATGTAATCTTCAATAAATGGATTGTCATCACCTTTAAAATCTGAGGGTTGTGTTTTGGGCGCTTCATTCCAGCGCTGCCAGTATTTGAGGGTTATGTAGTGTTGGTCATTGCCGATTGTGGCATCTATGTAACTTCTGTTCCAGCTTCTGGAAAAAGGGGGTGTTTTACCATTGGACTGGTGATTGGCTAAGCCATAGTCTATCTGTCTTAATCTCCAGTCAGAGAATAATTCTCTGTCGAGAAACTGGGTAATTATAAGTTCAGGTTCAAAGTTAGTGTCGCGGAATGGTGCGGAGTTATCAAAATTGAGTGTTTGCCAAACAGAAATCTGGGTGTAAGCAAAAAATGTATAGCACTCAGTGTTATCAAACCATAAACAACGATAGCCCTTCTTATAATTTGATAAAGGTGTTTTAAAGCTAATTTGAAATTTGCTTTCAAAACTATCGTAATCAGCATTGGTATTAACAATATCTTTTACATGAGAGCCGATAAAGTAATTGGGTTTATGCGGTATTAGTACAAGATACTGCTCGCTAATACTTCTTTCGGTGCAAATTCGATTATCAAAAGCATTTTGAGTGTCAGTTTTACAATCCACATGGGAATCTTTTGCGGCTAAGTTATTAATGAAGGTTGCCTGAATAAAGAAAAATAATGTTGTTATGATGATTTTGAGTAAAGACTTATTTTTGCTCATTTGTTAGCTTTCCAAAAATTATTTATATTTTAGGTTATAAGGGTTGTTATTCATTGAATATTGAGCAGGAGCATGTGCCAGTATTATGGAAAAGGTTATGCACTGCTAATAAAGGTATCTAGAGCGTTTGCTTCTTCTAAACAGTCATTTGATAACCAATTTAGGGCATTGTGGTAATCCCTGAAAATATAAACTGACTTACGGTAATCTTCGGAAAACATTTGATAAGCCCTGGCCATTGCGAATATCATTTCATCGTCTTTGGGTACTAGTATGGCAAGAATGCTTCCCGGTTTAGGTTTCTCATTACTGGCATTAATAGCAGTGCCCTGGCTAGTTAAGTTTATTTTTGTTATTGCTCTACAATCAGCAAGCTCTTTAAGATTAGTCTTCCCTTTTGATTCCTTATTTAATGCGTCCACATGCATGGCAAGATCATTATCATTGATTGCACCAGTGATTTTTGTCAGTACAAAATTGAGATCATCAAAATAATGTCGAGTGAATCCCATCTTAAAAATCCGGAAAATGATTTATCGGCTGGTTTTGTCCATTTAGATATTTAGTTATTAGTTTAAGTAAAAGTGTCTGGCAGAAGTTTTTATGTCCATGAATCGCCATCCTTCAGAAATAGGCGAAAGAATGTATATAATTTTTAACACAGCAGACCTTGAATGTAAAAGACATTTTTTTATCCATATAACAAGGAGAATGATTTATATGTGATATTTCAATCTAGATGTGTCGATTGATATAAGTCAACCTTACATTGAGCAGTGGAATTATGATGATAGTGTGTACACTATGGTGGTTTGCACGTATGGCGTTGTTCAATGTAGTGATAACAGATAAATTGTGCTTTGAGGTCGCGAAGACCTTAAGTTTGTTTTTAAGAACACGAGGTAAAGAACAATAATGCTGAATACAATCTGGATGACGACTCGCTGGGCATTAGTTCCCACCGTGATCAGTATAATTATTACAAGCGCCTTAACTCCAGATTTTCGTTGGGATAATGTGCCATTTCACGTCATTGTAGAAGGTGGTGGTGCGTTGATTGGTTTTGGCCTGGCATTCGTAATTCTGGCGATGATCAAAAAAAATCAATTGACAGCCAGTTATATTTGGTTGGTTGCCTGTTTCGTATCCATGGGCAGCCTGGATATCGTTCATTCTCAACTGAGTACTGGTCAAACATTTGTCTGGTTGCACTCAGTAGCTACTTTTGTCGGCGGATTATTTGCCATGCTGATCTGGCTGCCTTCAGCAGTATCAAAGAAATTCCATAGCGCCAGTTATTTCTGGCTGATTATTATCCTGATCATTGCTTTCAGCATTGCTACATTATATTGGCCAGAGGCAGTACCAGTAATGCTGAGTAATGACAAGGAATTTACCTGGGTTGCAAAAATTCTTAATATTGCAGGCGGTGCTGGATTTTTGAGCGCCTGGTTCTATTCTGCTCGAGAGTATCACCAGTTCCACAATCCTCAATCGTTTTACTTCTCAAATCATTTTTGTTTATTTGCATTAGCGGCTGCTCTATTTGAATCCTCAGCTCTTTGGGATGGAAGTTGGTGGTTCTGGCATATGATGAGAGCATTTGCCTATATCTACCTTATGTTTCATTTTGCTGTGGTGTATCGAGGAGAAATTGAAAAATCAAAACAGATATTGGAACAGTCACTAGAAAAGAGTGAGGAACGATACCGGAGATTGATTGAGACAAGCCCGGACTGGATCTGGGAAATCGATAATAAGGGCGTTTACACCTATAGCAGTCCAAAATTATATGATTTTTTGGGGTATTCGTCTGATGAAGTATTAGGAATGACACCATTTGAATTAATGCATGCTGATGTAGCTGAGCGTTCAAAAAATATATTTCAAACGTATTTAGAGAGTAAAAGCCTGATTCAAAATATGGAATCTGTGTATCTTCATAAAAATGGTCACTCTGTCACTTTTGAAACAAATGCTGTTCCAATTCTCAATGAAGAGGGTGACTTGCTGGGTTATCATGGAATTAATTATGACATCACAGAAAGAAAAAAGGCTGAGGGTGAAAAGGCTCGTATGCAGCGTGAGCTACAGCAGGCGCAAAAAATGGAATCACTGGGACAGCTTACGGGTGGAATTGCTCATGATTTTAATAATCTGCTGGGTATTATTAGTGGTTTTACCGGCCTCGTTATGGAGAAGTGTCTGGCTCAGGGAGATAAAAAACTGACGGGATATATGGTAAATATTGAGGAAGCAAGTAAACGCGCTATTGATCTGGTGACACAGATGCTTGCATTTAGTCGTGTTGATCAGGGTGAGGATATATTGACCCAGTGCGGGCCATTGATTAAAGAAGATATTAAGATGTTACGTGCCACACTGCCTTCAAGTATTGATATTCAGCTTGATATTGAGCCGGATTTGCCAGATATAAAGATAAACCCCATTCAGCTGCACCAGATATTAATGAACCTTATTATTAATAGTCGTGATGCAATGCAGGGTGCTGGAGAAATAAAAGTTAAGCTTGGCTGGGCTCGCAATGTAAATACTGAGTCGCCCGTTTCTCATAAGCCGGTTTGTGGTGACTGGATTGAAATGAGTGTGCGTGATACGGGTAGTGGTATTGATCCTGAGATAGTTAATAATATCTTCGATCCTTTTTTCACTACCAAAGAAGTAGGCAAGGGAACAGGTATGGGACTCGCCGTTGTCTATGGAATTGTAGATAATCATAATGGCCATATCCTGTTTGAGAGTGTGCATGGTAAGGGAACAATTTTCCGATTGCTCTTCGCGCCAGTTCAAAGAGAGAAACAAATAATAAAGCTAACTGAGAGTGGAGCTGAATTACCAGATGGAAATGGCTTGGAGGTTCTAATAGTTGATGATGAACCTGGCCTGGGTATTTTTATGGCTGAAATTGTAAAGAACCAGGGATATAAAGAGACTTTGGTGGTGGATAGTATTGAGGCATTAAAGCTGTTCAGCAGAGATCCGGGGCGTTTCTCAATACTGATCACTGACCAGACCATGCCTGGAATGACAGGTGTTGAGCTGATAGATAAGTTACATGAAATCAGACCAGATCTGCCAGTCATTTTGTGTTCTGGCTATAGTGAACAGATTAATTCTATGGCAGTAAGTAAACGCAATTTTCATTTTTTAAGTAAACCAGTAGATAAAAATGAATTGTTATTGAAGATATCAGAGTTGATTAAATAATAAGTACCAGCTCATTATGTAATCCGAAAAAAGCATTCATCACCCAAGGGTAATTTATTGCGTTAAAAGTACTTCCTGACATAACAGTAATCATCGACTAAGATCTATCCATGAGTAATTCAACTAATAACTCTGCAGTGTTCTTAATTCATTGCCCTGATAAATCCGGTATCGTGGTGGCGATCACCGAGTTTATTTATAAGAATGATGGCAACATCCTGTATCTGGATCAACATGTGGATAGCGAACGTGGTGTGTTCTTTATGCGTGTGGAATGGGATCTGGATAACTTTGCCATTGAACGTGACAAAATTGCGGAATACTTTGAGACCCTGGTCGGTGCACGCTACCAGATGACTTCGCAACTGCATTTTGCTGATAGCAAGCCACGCATGGCGTTATTTGTATCGAAGATGTCACACTGCTTTTATGATCTACTGGCGCGGTATGAATGCGGTGAATTAAATGTGGAGATTCCGCTGATCATCAGCAACCACCCTGATCTGAAATCTGCGGCGGAACGGCTGGGTATCGAGTATCACTGTATTTCAATTAATAAGGACAACAAGGAAGCGCAGGAAGCCAGGCAAAAAACTTTATTAGCGCAGCACAATATTGACTTTATTGTACTGGCTCGATACATGCAGGTGCTGAGTGATGACTTTGTCAAAGATTATCCGCAGCGTATTATCAATATCCACCATTCCTTCCTGCCCGCCTTCCCCGGTGGGCGGCCTTACCACAGCGCTTATGAACGTGGCGTGAAAATTATTGGTGCGACCAGTCATTATGTGACCGCTGAATTAGATGCAGGGCCCATTATCGAACAGGATGTGGTACACGTTAGTCATAAAGATACAGTGGAAGACCTGGTGCGTATTGGTCGTGATTTAGAAAAGATTGTTTTAGCGCGCGCGGTTCGACATCATGTGCATCATGATCTGCTGGTATATGAAAACCGTACGGTAGTGTTTGACTAGTAAAAAGCTTTTACCGCAGAGGACGCAAAGGTCACAGAGAAAACCTTAAAAACTTTTTGTGTTGTGAATCTGTACTAGAAACAATCCCTATTTCATTCTCGTGAGAGAATGATGAGCTCTTAAACTAAGAAGTGTTTTTCCTCTGCGTTCTTTGCGTCCTCTGCGGTGAAGGCCCTAGATTTAAATTGTCTGGTAATAAAGATTCTGCGGGTGGTTCGCCTGTGCAAAGAAAAACCAGCGTTCTGCAATTAAGCCTGCATATTGAACAACAAAAGCGAACAGATAAATTGCAAAACTGTTGCTTGCCATGCCGCTGCTAAGAATAATCACGGGTAGTACAAAAGTAAGTATCGGGAAAATCCATTTAATACTTTTAAAACCTGTCGCTGACATGTTGTGGAAGTATTCACGAGTGTTAAATGAGCCTGCCATAAAGCCGCGAGACTTCTGCTGAATTTTTGTATGACGGATACCAATGGCTGAAGTCATGGTTGATTTTGGTTTAATGCGCGAGTTACGCAACAGGGAAGCGGCGCGGGTAATGGTGGCAATCACAGTAATAATAATTGCCCAGCCTGCATAAAAAGAAGCCAGTTGTATGCCGGCGTAAGACGCAAAAACAGTGGCCAGGGTAAAACCGGAAGCCAGGCCTAACAGTGTGTAGTTAATGACGGTTAGGGGTGTGGCCCATTCCTGTAAAAATTTAATGCAGGCGTAGATCATGCCGGTGCATAAAAATAAAAGGAAAGCCAAACCGGTTGCCAGAAAGCCAACCAGTAAAGTTAAATTAACAACAAAGACATCGCTAATAGTAAACAGTACAGGGTTATAACCGGTGAAGTGGGTAACACCATAAATAAAAGTCATGGCCATGAAAGAAGGCAATACGATCACTTCACGAGATAACCATGAAGTGCGCCATTTTGCGGCGGAACGCCACGCACGTTCCGGGTGACCCAGATGGAAGAAAGAAGCAAACAAACCCATCCCAAGAAAAATCAGGGCGAGCAAACTGCCGTAGCCATAAAAGGTATGCGAGTCCTGCCCTGGAACAAGATTAAAAACCGAATATAACTGGCCGGTGTACAGGGCAAGAAATAGTCCCTGTCCGGCACCGATTAAGGTGGTTAGAAAAATAACTGAAAAAGCAGGATGCATAATTTATTCCGAATAGTGTTCGTTAAGGTTTTTAACTACCAGCTCATTACATCGTCGAGTGTTTGTTCGTCATCATCTGGCATTGGTAACTGACGTTCTTTATTCAATGGATTATCAACGCGGGTTAATTCATCTTCATGAATAGTGACTTTGGTCTTGCGACGTGGCAGATAATGGTTTGCCGGTTTTGTGCCCCACTCCGGCATTAACTGGTAACCACCGTTCTCGCGGATAGTTTCTGAAATGCTGGAATCAGGATCTTTAACATCACCGAATAAACGTGCACTGGTTGGGCAGGCCAAAACGCAGGAGGGTTTGCGTTCAGCTTCGGGCAAACTTTCATCGTAAATACGATCTACGCAGAGTGTGCATTTTTTCATCACCTTCTGTTCTTCATCGAGTTCACGTGCTCCGTAAGGACAGGCCCATGAACAATATTTACAGCCGATGCATTTATCATAATCGACTAAAACGATGCCATCTTCCTCACGTTTGTAACTGGCACCGGTTGGGCACACCGGTACACAAGGGGGTTCTTCACAGTGCAAACAGCTCTTCGGAAAATGCACGGTTTCGGTGTTGGGGTAAGTACCAATCTCAAAAGTTTGTACGCGATTAAAAAAGTTACCCGTGGGGTCTTCTTCATAAGGATTAAAATCGGACATCGAACCCGCAGTACCCGAAGTGTTCCATTCCTTACAGCTGGTGACGCAGGCGTGACAGCCAACACATACATTTAAATCGATAACCAGGGCGAGTTGTTTCATTTTTTCGCCCTCTTGCCGGCAAAGTATTTTAACCAGTGCGAGCCAAATTTTTTAGAACCGGGCGCGGTGGGGATGGTGTCAAATTGTGGGCTGGTAATTTTGTCTTCACCCTCTTCCACCGGATAAATTCTAACGCGTACATCGTACCAGCCGGCCTGTCCGGTGATGGGGTCAGAGTTGGAAATATGATCGCCGTCTTTGTGTGCGGGCAGCTCTTCGCTGATTAAGTGATTCAGCAGGAAGCCCTTCTTCGATTCATTGGCATTGCCGCTGAGCCCCCATGCACCGGAAGCTTTGCCAATCGCGTTCCATGTCCAGACTGTGCCGGGTTCAACGGACTCGGAATAACGGCACATGCAACGCACTTTACCGTGCATCGATTCGATCCACATCCAGCCGCCGTCTTCTATGCCCGCCGCACGTGCAGTGGCAGAGTTCACGTGTAAATAATTATGCGCGTGAATCTGGCGTAGCCATGCATTTTGCGAATCCCACGAGTGGTACATTGCCATTGGGCGTTGGGTAATCGCATTCAATGGGTATTTGTGTGTATCCGTTAATTGCGTTTCCAGTGGATCGGCATAAAAAGGCAGTGGATCAAAATGGGTTTCGATGCGCGAACGTAAATGATCAGGCGGCTGTTTGCCGTCGGACTTGCCCTGTGCAGCGGCACGGAATTTCTGTAACACTTCAGAATAAATATGGATGTTAATCGGTTCAGCATAGCGCGTCAGGCTGTGGCGTTTTGCCCATTCAAGATAACCCTGATTCCAGTTGCGCATGTACTGATAAGACTTGGGCAGTTCGTGGTGATAAACGCAGTTATTCTTCTCGTACATTTCCCACTGGTTTGGATTGGGTTCGCCCTTCATGAATTTTTCGCCGCCCTTGCCGCGCCAGCCAGAAAGGAAACCAATACCAGAATCGGGCGCAGTTTCGTAGTTGACGACAAAGTCGGGGTAGTCACGGAATTTGCGTGAGCCGTCTTCATTAACAAAGGCGGGTAATTTCAAGCGTGAACCGAGTTCGATCAACACTTCCTGGAAAGGTTTACATTCACCGGTGGGTGGCAATACAGGAATACGCACGGAATCTACCGGACCATCGTATTCAGAAATTGGGCGGTCGAGCATCGACATCACATCGTGACGTTCGAGGTAGGTGGTGTCGGGTAAAACCAGGTCGGCAAAAGCCACGGTTTCCGACTGGAAAGCATCACAGACCACGAGGAAAGGAATTTTATACTCGCCCTCCTCGTCCTTGTCGTTCAGCATCTTGCGAACTTCTTCCGTGTTCATGGTCGAGTTCCAGGCCATGTTCGACATAAAGATTAATAGTGTGTCGATTTTGTACGGGTCGCCGCGCCATGCATTGGTGATGGCATTGTGCATCAGGCCGTGCACGGACAATGGATGTTCCCACGAGAACGCCTTGTCGAGGCGAATGGGTTCGCCTTTGTCATCGACGAATAAATCATCGGGGTCGGCCGGCCAACCCAGTGGCATGCCATTTAATGGTGTCTCGGGCTGCACATCATCCCAGCTGGTCGGTGTTTTCGCACAGGGTGGAATTGGCCGTGGGAACGGTGCCTTGTGGCGGAAGCCGCCGGGGCGATCAATCGTTCCCAGAATACTCATTAATATCGACATGGCACGAATCGACTGGAAACCGTTCGAGTGTGCCGCCAGGCCACGCATGGCGTGGAAGGCAACGGGGTTACCGGTAACCCGGTCGTGTTCCTTGCCCCAGGCATCGGTCCATGAAATCGGTAATTCGATTTTTTCGTCGCGGGCGGTGATGCCCATTTCGTGTGCCAGACGTTTGATAGTATCGGCCTGAATGCCGGTGATGCCTTCAGCCCACTCGGCGGTGTAGTCTTTAACGCGATCGACCAGTAACTGGAAGGCGGGCTTGACCGGGGTGCCATCATCCAGCTTGAACTCGCCCAGCAGATAGGGATCGGAGCCTTCGGTGTGCATTGAAATCGGTTTGTTGAGGTCTCGGTCCCACCACAGCTTATTCTGCGCGTCGAAACAGCCCTCTTCCTTGGGCACTTCAAAACGCACAAACATACCGTATTCGGTGGAGTTTTCATCCATATTGACCAGTTCGGCAGAGTTGGTCTGGTTGATGACAAAGTCACGGTCGTAAAGACCCTGATTGATAATCTCGTTGGTCAGTGCGAGGAACAGCGCACCGTCGGTACCGGGCTTGATCGGAATCCACTCATCAGCGATGGCGGCATAACCGCTGCGTACCGGGTTGATGGCGATAAAGCGGCCACCGTTGCGCTTGAATTTTGACAGCGCAATCTTCATCGGGTTGGAGTGATGGTCTTCCGCAGTGCCGATCATGACAAACAGTTTGGCGCGGTCGAGATCAGGGCCACCGAATTCCCAGAAGGAGCCACCGATGGTGTAGATCATACCTGCGGCCATGTTTACTGAACATAAACCACCGTGGGCAGCGTAGTTGGGTGTGCCATATTGCTTGGAGAAAAGGCCGGTGAGTGCCTGCATCTGGTCGCGGCCAGTAAACAGCGCAAACTGTTTGGGGTCGGTTTTACGGATATGGGCCAGGCGTTCTTCCAAAATGGAGTAGGCTTTGTCCCAGCTGATTTCCTCAAATTCATTATCGCCACGGTCTGAACCGGGCTTGCGCATTAGTGGTTTGGTCAGGCGGCCGGGGGAATACTGCTTCATAATGCCAGAAGCGCCCTTGGCACAGATTACACCTTTATTGAGCGGGTGATCGGGATTACCCTGAATATAGCGAACTTCACCGTCACGCAGGGTAACGCGGATGCCGCAACGGCAGGCGCACATGTAGCAGGTGGTATTTTTAACCTCGATCAGACTGTTATCATCAACGGTCGTCGAAAGCGGATCGTGCACGGGTGAAGACATAAATTTCCTGTTTATAAAGCTAAGCTCACCAATTTAGCCGAAATAGTCGGTAAAAGGCCAATTAGTAAATTTGTAGGGCGTATAAATAAATTAGTGATTGCTAATATTGATCTATGGCAAAAGGTGAGTCAATAATTATAAATAAATAGTTTATGGCAAATTGGTATAAACAAAAAGTAGCTAAAAGGATGTGAAAAATATTGATAGTCAGAGCTGGTCGTTGAAGCTGATGATTTGCTTTATAATTCGCGGTTCTCGCAATTTGAACGTTTTATAACCAAATATTGAAAAGAAAGTAACGATGTTTTACACAGAATCCTTTGACGTGATTGTTATTGGTGGCGGCCATGCTGGCACCGAGGCTGCGCTGGCGGCCGCACGTATGGGTGTGAAAACATTGTTACTGACACATAATATCGAAACCCTTGGTCAGATGAGCTGTAATCCGGCGATAGGTGGTATTGGTAAAGGCCATCTGGTGAAAGAGATTGATGCCCTGGGTGGCATTATGGCGAAAGCCGCAGATAAGGGAGGCATCCAGTTTCGTGTTTTGAATAGTCGCAAAGGTCCGGCGGTGAGGGCAACCCGGGCACAGGCAGATCGCGTACTTTATAAAGCGGCGGTGCGTGAAGCGTTGGAAAACCAGCCAAATCTTTCGATTTTCCAGCAGGCGGTGGACGATTTAATCGTTGAAACGGTGGATGGTGCCGAGCGCGTGGTAGGTGTTGTCACCCAGATGGGGCTGAAGTTCAGCGCCAGAGCAGTGGTGCTGACTGCAGGGACATTTCTCGGTGGTCTCATCCACATCGGTGAATCAAATTATTCCGGTGGTCGCGCGGGTGACCCACCCTCGATTGCGTTGGCGAATCGATTACGGGATCTACCCTTCCGCGTTAGTCGTCTGAAAACCGGTACGCCGCCGCGTATTGATAGTCGCAGCATTGATTATTCTGATTTACAGGCGCAGCCGGGCGATGATCCGGTGCCGGTGTTTTCGCTGACGGGTAGCATTAATGACCACCCCGAACAGGTAAGTTGCCACATTACCCATACCAATGAGCAAACCCACGATATTATTCGTGCCGGGCTGGATCGTTCGCCGATGTATAGTGGCACGATAGAAGGCATTGGCCCGCGTTACTGCCCTTCCATTGAAGATAAGGTGGTGCGCTTTGCGGATAAGGATTCACACCAGATTTTTGTCGAGCCGGAAGGGCTGACCACCAATGAAGTTTATCCCAACGGTATTTCTACCAGCCTGCCTTTTGACATGCAGCTGGCGCTGGTACGGTCGATCAAGGGTTTTGAGAATGCGCACATTATGCGTCCGGGTTATGCCATCGAATATGATTTTTTTGACCCACGCGACCTGAAGGCCACGCTGGAAACCAAATTTATTGACGGTCTGTTTTTTGCCGGGCAGATCAATGGTACCACCGGTTATGAAGAGGCCGGTGCGCAGGGTTTGCTGGCGGCAGTGAATGCGGCCAGGCAGGTGCAGGGCAAAGAGCCATGGTCGCCGCGCCGTGATGAGGCCTATATTGGCGTGCTGGTCGATGACCTGATTACCCGTGGTACGCAGGAGCCTTACCGTATGTTCACCTCCCGTGCGGAATATCGCCTGATTTTGCGTGAAGATAATGCCGATTTGCGTTTAACGCCGGTGGCGCGTGAATTGGGCCTGATTAGCGATGAGTATTGGGCATTATTTTGCGCTAAACGAGATGCTATCGAGAGCGAACAGCAGCGATTGGCGTCGAAAGTGATTCAGCCGGACTCCAAAGAAGGGGTTGAGCTGGCAAAATTAACCGGAAAACCCTTTAGTCGGGACTATAAAGCGGCTGATTTGCTCAGGCGGCCTGAGATAGATTATGCAAATTTGACAGACATAATCGGTAAAGCATCGATAAATGATGGTATATCTCAGGAACATGTCGATAAAATTGTCGAACAGGTTGAAATTCAGGCCAAATATTCAGGATATCTTAATCGCCAGCAGGCTGAGATTGATAAAGCACGGAAACATGAGGAAATGCAGATACCTAATGTCATTAAATATGAGGATGTGCGCGGACTGTCGGCAGAAATTAGCCAGAAACTGAGTGATCAACGCCCTGAAACCATCGGTCAGGCGGGACGTATTCCGGGCATGACGCCAGCGGCAATTTCATTGCTCATGGTTCACCTGAAAAAGAATAAAGCCTGAAGCGCCCTGCTCTATGTCTTCCACATTATTGCAACAGCTCGAAATTGGTCTTAAAAAAATGGACCTTGACTTGCCTGAAACGGTGCCTGCCCAGCTAATTGAATATTTAGAGCTGCTGATTAAGTGGAATAAAGCCTATAATTTGACCGCTGTGCGTGATCCGTCACAAATGGTTAGCAAGCATCTGCTCGATAGTCTGGCTGTGTTGCCCTATATTGGTGATGGTTTGATTGCAGATGTCGGTAGTGGCGCGGGTTTGCCGGGGATTCCGCTTGCCCTCGCCCGCCCGCAAACGCGTTTTGTATTGCTCGATAGCAACGGTAAAAAGACCCGTTTTCAAA
>Ga0224511_10000330_pt1 | contig 21178 bp, 15 predicted proteins | sample SF_May12_sed_USG_2_FD_169988 | JGI IMG/M metagenome (GOLD analysis project Ga0224511, IMG submission 169988) | Sediment microbial communities from San Francisco Bay, California, United States - SF_May12_sed_USGS_8_1 | ecosystem: Environmental > Aquatic > Marine > Sediment | place: USA...
TTTGACACTAGTTTGAAGACATGTAACAATCTTTTATAAAACGTCGAGTCGATGAAGGAGTCTGCATTTTATCACTGTATTTAAAAGGTGTGTAACGACTTACATTTATAAATTGGTAACAAAACATTTACATACTAGAAACTAGCAACAACTTAAAAGTATCGGACTTTTTTATTGCTCTTGTTGTCGATAAACAATAAACACTCCTTCCTAATGCATAGTTCCGCAAAACTTCAATCCCCCACTTTTCTGTAGTTGTTCGGTGTTTGTGTGGTAAGGTTTGTCACAAACAGAAAGTACACTTTCTTTTATATTTAGTAGGTCAGACGGTCACTTGACAATAAAACCCTAATGCATTTGATTAAAATTAACCATGTGCCTAAATATCATGATTGTGAAGTTGACTGCTGTAGGTGTCCGTGTTTGGTTCTTGATATCACTTGCTCAAATTTGCCATGCTTTGTATCAACAATGTCTTTGCTTAACTTACCCATACCTTAACCGAATATTAGATATTGTTGAGATAGAGTGATACGCTTCTGTCACACAATGAGTTATTGAACTAGTTCTGTGTTTGTCAATGAAAAAAATCATTAATCTAAAGCGCAAAATACTAGCGAGGACATGCACAAAGAACATTTCGTGTGTCATTTGAAACCGTTTCTTGACTGAGACGCATTGATACATAATATTTCAGATAAGTGCTCTCCGACATATACCTCTGTGGAGTAAGTACTATATTGTTACAGCAAAGTTGTATGATAATCGTAGTGTAAACTTGATCAACCAAATACTATATATAAATAAATTTACACATGTTACGTGGTATTTTATAGTTATCATCGTTGAAAGTTTATCCAAAAAAAAAATCCACCGAACAAGTTGTATTTTATTAATCCGTCAGTGAAATCGCGAAATTCTTTCTGGTGGAAAATGAAATAAGTATAATCAACATACTCCGTATAATAAAAAGAATCCGTATAATCAACAGAATCCGTCTGTATTGAACTGTTAGGTCTTTAATGTGTGTGATAAATAAAAAAAACATATTGATGAACAATATAATTATGTTGAACATGTACTACTGGAGTCAGTCCTCGAAAGAAGCGTTCATTGGTTTAACAATATATACTGTTATAGTCCGAAAGTCACAGCCGGGCACCTTAACATACATAACCCAAATGCGACGGACAAATGGATTAATCTATATAACAACATCATGTATCGGTCATCAAAATCCCTTTATATTTATTGACGGACAAAACCCTATAACATTGATATGCTAAATTACGTTTATACTTTGACTATCAAACACCTAATTATAAAGTTTCAACGAGTTTTGAAAGAGTTTATAAAGTATTAAGTAAAACACACAAAACACCACATTTTATTCCAGTTAAATATTAAATTGTCAAAGTATAAACTATGATTATCTTTAGTTTAACACAAACATCTAAAATTACCAAACACACTCATGTATGTTTTCCTCATACATGTGTTGTTCAATAAAGTGTTGACACGTTCAATGTTCAGTAACATATACAACAAGTGAAGTAAACACAAAAACAGGTAATTAAAAACTGCATAAGCAACACATTTATACATCTTAAACATTATTTTAAGTATTCAATTTGTGCATAACACTATATTTAGCAATCTATTTTTCATATAACTAGACAGGTGTACAGTTGAACGCGTTTGTCGCCCTCGGATATTCGGCAGAAAACAAAGGAAGTTACCAAGTTCCAAAAACAAAAAAGCACAACTCTGGCAAATGCTACCTTGGCCTAAAGACTTTGGCATCATATAGTCCGTGTTGTAAAAACAATATGATTTTAAGTTTGATGAATATTTTTAAATGCAGTATAAGCCAACGTTGTTTACGTGACGGGCGTACGGACACACGGACGGACGGACACAACGATTTTTATCTATCGCCGTTCTATCGAAACAAACATATAACGACAATACAATCCGCATAACCCTATATCATCAGCATATATCCATACAGGAATTTTACCTAACGAAGAACAGTTTTCTGGTTACAAAGGGCACTTCAACAAATAATGCGCAACATGAATTAGTTTTGTGAAAGTGTCGGGTCAATCGAAAAATTCTAATTGTTATTATTATTTACTTAAAGTAGCGCGCTACGGCTTCGACATTAGCAACAAAAGTTTACATACAAAAAAGCATAACATTAAAGAATCTAGTTAATTAATTAATCAAAGAAACATTAATAAAAAAATTATTCAATCAAACTATAAGTAGTATTATTATTTCCCTTTTGTTTTACTGTATCATTAATTTACCAAAAAGCGATATTTAAAAAAATCAAACACTGGTTAAATAATTTCTATATCAGTCAATCAACACAATCTAAAACAAACAATATAGGTGTAAACACTTCAGATGAGAGTTGTAAATCTTCAACCACTGACGTTTGGAATGTGTCAGAGTTTTATTGAATGTCACTCAAAAACGAAGTTGGAGTAGGTTTCATTCTGCAGAATGTACTCCTTAACGACCTCGTAAACAAACTGAAACTGGTCCTGAAAATATATAACACAAGTATATTCATATATTTACATGTAACTGTCGGGTTTTTGTTATGTGCAATAAAAAGCGTAGGTTATATGTGATTTGTAACATTAAATGGCATTAACATTTTCGTTTAGGCATAAACTGTAAATAAGACTTTTGATATCTTTAAAAATATTGATTGTATAGCATTTGCACGTTTACCTTTATGTTGTTTGATTTTTGAAACCGTTATATAGGTTTCTACAAAACGTCACAGAATAATATTTATATCAGCTTCAATCATGTACACAGTTGTTTGTATTGTAAGGTTGTGTGGCTAATTTAAGGGAACATTATGCTAGTAAACAAAATGACAAAAACCTTGTTTCTAAAAGGTTTAATATTTCTCGTTTACATGTGACAATTACAACTTAAGTACATGTGTCGTTAATAAAACATATAAATAAATAAACAATAATTATTACAGACGGTCGTTGTATAGACCAAGTTGATTCGAACATAAAACCGGCCTAGATTGTGAAACAAATTGCCTATTTCGATCGTGTTTATTCTAAAACTACTATTATTGAAACAATTATTAAAATGCATTTTCATTTTCATTGCTCATTTCCATAATGCAAAAAGGAAAGTCAAATGATTAAAACTTAAGTTTTTTACCAGTGTGGGAATGATCTGTTCTCGGCAGCTTCTCAGCTCCTCGATCACGTGACCAATGGCCACGTCTTGCTCCACCTTCATTCTCTCCAGCACGACCGACACAACGCACAGCAAACCGCTGCGTTCTGCGCCGTCCCTACAAAAATGAAATGTCATAAGTTCCATAACAACAACTAGGGGGATTGTTTATCTAAAATTAGTCCCTAGCATTACAATATAAAGTGTATTGACTGTTGAATGCACCGACAGATTAATGTTGACTATGACGGCCAATATAAACACAATAAATAAAAGATTGCGTGCGCCGTGTGACTGTTTGCAAAAGTATAATATCACATGCATCACTATTCTTACATGCAGTGGACGATGACAGGCGTGTTGCCTGTCTGGTGTTGCCAGTACAACACAGTTTCGAGAAGTTTGAGCACAGATCCTGGGTTCGTAGGTACTTTGGCTTGATCAGGCCAACCACCAAACTGCAGAAGCTGGACATCACGGGTCTGTAATACAAAATACAACGCTGTGTATGACAGTTTTTTAAGGATTTTAAATGCACGGCAACGACAATTATGACACATATATTTATGTAATACACAAACGTCAAAGAATTAACACTTGAACAGTTACATAACGCATTTTTGGTTAAACAGACACCAGCCGACTAAATGAAATAACAACTTCAGTTCTCTTGAGCATTTTAATAAAATCAAAACACGAAACATAATTATTCGAATTCTCTCTTCTTGTTATCCTCCGTTAACACATTTAAGTCGATTTTAAAACAGAATTGATGAACTTTTAAACCCTAAGGCCTGAACTATGTACATGTATACCTGTCCAAACCGCTGTGTTCCCATCGTGATTCGGGTGATCCCGTCTTTGACCTCAGTGTCCTTGTGTGTTACAACGGTGTAACCAATGGTCAATGACTCGTTTTCCTCAGGCCAGTAGATTTCGTCCTCCTACGAATTCAATTTTAAATTGTAACCACTTTAAACTGCTAATCTATTGTGTCTTACCGTTACAAACAAAATTTAAACGCAATTCCGCTCATGCGCTAGGGGGCGTCAGTGGTGTGGCAACTTTCATTACCACTGATGAACAGCTTCAATAAAACCGAGGCTGCTGTTTTCTCATTCAGGCATTGTTTCCTGAGGGCTACCCTTTCTTCAGTTTGTTATTATCTTTATGTCTAGCAAAAATCGTTTTGCTGATGGATAATGCCTTTTTAATATATTTCATAAAAAGTATTTAAATGATTTGATATATATCACAAAGGTAACACCTCACCACAACTTCAGAAATTGTATTCATCATAACGATTGTTTGGACGTTGTGTTCTTCAACAAGACGCCAGAAGTCCGTCTTTGTCGTCGACAGCGGCATCTGTGTGATGATGAACTCGTTCTTGTGCTTGTATCCCTAAAAGACAAATATATTATGAGTAAAAAAGTACTATTATATGTGTGTTTATAATATGTAATATATCGTTAATATGCCTGTTGCGTGTTGTTCTTAATGTTTGGTTTTCTTCCCCAAACAGTGTTTAGAAAGTGTGAGGTTTGCTATAACCTAAAACAAGTTTAAACCCCCAATGAAAGTCATTGACCTTATCAATGCGGTAACACAATATGTCTTGGAGAAATCATTTAAGAAATCATAAAATAAAACTGGAAAAGTCGGAAAAAGTTTTGATTCTGAATGTATGTTGCGTCTTGGTGTTCTGCGTGTTTTGTGATGTTCTGTGTGTTTGTTTTTGTACGGGCCATTTTGACACGGTGCCCTCTTTCTTTGAGCATCATTTCAACATATATTTGAACATGTACGGGTCGTTTTGTCATGTTGCCCTTGAGCTTGTCCTGTCTACATTCTTTGCAACATTTTTCTGCCAACATGTCTTCAACGTATAATACTAAAACGTAATTAAATTCTGTATATAAACCTGGCCAAGTACCGTCCGAATAGATATACACATTTAAGAAGAAACCTGGAACGTATGTAAACTCAGTTCAGTGCAACACATCTAATTGTAGAAAACAAGCTTACCGGAAGAAACACAGCGTTTATGTAGTCCGATTCGTCTGAATGGTCGGTAGGAGTCAAAAACGGCATGTGCTCTTCCGCTATAAATCCAGGATGCGTAAATGATATAATATGTTATTGTGTTATTTGAAAATTTCAAATAAAATAATAATTATTATTGTGATTACTATATATAGATCGACATTACAAATTTAAAAACAAACTGTAAATATTGATGTACATAAAAATACGCACCGGGAAGTACGTTGGAGTACCGATTCTTGTCTCTGTTTTGTACTGATTTGGCGCTCACGTACTGATTTTTGTCCGTTACGGGCGACATTTTGCGGACTTGCTGAAAAAACAGCATTCTTTGAAAACAAAGTTAATGAATTATAATAAATTAAATGTAATTTTGTATTAATTTTTTGTTGGATTTGAATATATTGATGACGTTTATATCACAACCCTACAAATGTTGGCTGCATTATCAGTCAAATCAGATGTGGGTATCACATGAGTCAGACACAACGTTAAGTCTAGTAAACATTTTAGTTTGAATCATCATGGTGGACTTTAGCCACTCCCGACTAGGCTCGAAACCTTGGTATGTGGATTGGCTGTGAAGCAACTACCTACGAAATTGTACTTGTCAATTTAATTTAAATTGTTTAAAATGGATACATCGAATTCTCTTTGAATTCCAATGCATCTTGTATTTTCATCGTATTCCAAAAGTGTATTGTAGGCGTCCAGAAAACTCGAAGCTGGCATTGCTGGTGAGGACAACATCAAGGACTCAATCAACGCGGTGTGCAGGAAGAAGTATTGTTCCTAAAATGTCAATAATGCATCAGGAACGGTGTTTGTTATTATTCATAGTTAACGATTAAAATTCAACATATTGTTTACAAAGTAAAGACAGTTGGTTTGGAATGCATATATGATCAGTACATTTAAAAACGCAAACATTTCAAATGTGTATAACTTGCTTTTAAAAAATAGCAGACGCCTCAAAATTTAATACGACATGGGTTGATTGTTTATGTTTATATATCCACTGATAATTCCTACACAACAGGTACAATATTGAGACAAATATATGTATATATAATATATAATAATAACGATTTTGTAAAATTGCACGTCAATCAAGTGCTACATGACAAACGCAAGTTTTCGCCTTTTTCTTTACGCCATGTCATAGGCAGATTAGAGTTGTAAAGAAACAGTTTAGTTGATGTTGAATACGTTTCGGTACGGTCATGCCATGACTCTTAGAAAATGAAAGAAACAGAGCACTTGGGGTCATGGCGGGTTGTGAACCTAACAAAACATTGCAGCAACGTTTGGCTGCAATGTATCGACAGTAATACGCCTAGAACAACGCGTCCACTACACAGGGAGCGTAAAAGACCTCCAAAGGCCAGGACCACCACATCGTCGTCCACGTCCACCACTCAATGTTAGGACCAGCAGATGAAGGTGAGTCATCTAGGGGACAGGATTCTGACGGCAACGGAAACGTCAAGACAGACAATAGGACGTCACGGGCCATCACGGGTGGATTCGTGTATGGGGAGGAATTACACAACACAACAGGACGCGTCTTGTTGTCGTCAACCGCAACGTGAACGCCAATGTGTATGTCAATGAAGTGTTGGCAAATACTGTCGTTTCTTTCATGCAGGACAATTTCCCAAACACTTGTATAATGACAAATAAAGGTCTAATCTTTCATATTGTCGTTTTCAATTGGTGTGAACAAACTCAGAGTACGATAGTTTTATTGCCAAAATTGTTTGCGTTTTTAAATATACTGAGTATATATACATTGCAAAGAGGAATTAGGAATAAACATTGCCTTTGTCTGAACCATGCTGACTCTCTGATTTCTCAGCTCGGTGACACAGCCGAAGGGATCAACATATCCAAGGTCTTTCCCTTGGTCCGTCAAGATGTCCAAAGCAATAAACGTCCCTGTCCTTCCAACTCCGGCACTGGAAATGAATGGTACATGGCGGCACAACAAAACATACACGATTCGTGCCATTTAAGCGTTTGCAGGATTTTGCTATAATAATTACAAGTTATAACATTCTATATCATTAGCTGAATTAGATTCATTAAGGTTACATATACCTGCAATGAACAACGACTGGGCCGCTCTCTCTGCACCACGTCGTATTCACCTTGTGGCGAAAATGCACGAGGGACGAAACAAACCTCGGGACACTTTTATCAGGCCAGGCGGTAAAATGAAACTGGTAGACGTGCCGCGGACTTTCGTTCCCCTTTTTGTCAGGTTATAAAGATAGGGAAACATTCACTGATTGACAGTGCTATTAAAGTACGATTATGACATCGCTAAATCGTCTGTTATTGTTTAGAATCGGCTACGTGTAGGAAATAAATAGTATTTTGTACTTTATTTCCTTTGATAAAATAACAACATACACTTGTTTATGTTAGGTTTATGTTCATGTTTCATTAAACGGCGCTAGAACCTGCGAATTACTTACCTTTGAAAGAGAAAACGTTCGAATGATGAAGTCCGAAAATGGTTCTGCCTTAACAAGAGAAACCATGAGTTCTCCGAACCTCAACGATCCTTCTTCCGGCCAGTACTGGACACACTTTTTCTTTCAACAGAGAAAGTACCATAGTCACGCACACATTGTTTGATATTTAACTTAACTTTGCTTTGTTTACATGTACAATGATATACATGTATACAAATATCGAGCCGAAATAAATGAAATATAAATTTATAAAACAAACATGTTTGTTCGTCACTGTAAACATTGTACAAACTGTAAGTTAACACAAAATAAAACATATATATTGAAACGCTCTTAATGTCAACCATATGCATTTAATTCAGATACATTTTCTTCCCGGAGGTCACCCACGAAACATGCGTAATAATTTGGTCAGAAAAGTGTACCTACAGTCGTTTGAATCATACGTCATGCAAACACAACTAGGTGCACTTGATTTATACATATAGAAATATGCTAAAATTGTTTTGCACACCAGATAACAAGTATGCACATTAGCAATTATCACAAATTAGACTAACCGTGTCTCCTTCTTTGAGAGGAGTAAGCATCACTATCTTGACTGAGTGTTGTTGCCATACCATTCGCCAGAACTCACCGATGGTCAACTCGATTGTACCTATGTAACACAGTAAACACCCTGTTATGTCTCAGTTAAGTAAACGAAAAGTATCGTAGTCGTGTCTATGGTTGTTCCAAGCGGCTGTTTGTCTTGCTGCACAGGCTGATCATAATAATAAAAGAACAGTCTGCTGTGTGTAATAGTGATTCCAATGTTTAAGCCAAGACTCTTATCGTGTACGATGTATACATAATAGAAGAAATGGGAGTCCGGGCATATGTAAGACTACATGTAGGTTAAAGTAAACGAAACATACCTGCAGCTGCAATGTATGCTTTTGGCTTTAAGTACCCCTGAAAGAGAGTTTTCAGTTTAGCCATACACAAGTGTCATTAGCATTTCAAAAGGAGGCAAGATAAATGAATGGTCAGGCCACAAAAACAATAACGCTTTATAAATGTTGCAAACTTACGTTTATGAAGCTGGCGTTAATGTAATCCACCGGATTGTTATCATCCGTCTCAAGAATGACACGCGTTTCGTCATCTAAAATGGTAAAACAAGAAAAGACTGTTGTGATGGTAAACTTGAATTTATTACGTAATAATAATATGTTTAAGACCCACAAGACTACTGAGACTTTATTCGTTAACAAATCGTTTATTCAATTGAAAAAGAGATAGTACTCAAGTAGCAGTCTGCATGAGGAAATTTGCAGCCTCGGGTTATATTGAAGCTGTTCATCAATGATAATGGAAGAGGTCACACCACTGACGCCCCTAGCGCATGAGCGGAACTCTTTTACCAAATGTAAACAAATACAATCCAAAACATTCAGTTAATCTTACATGGGTACATTTTCTTGTATCTGTTGAGCGGCCTGTTTCGAGGTCTCAGCGCTTCGATGTGAGGTTTAGTCAAGCCTTGTGGCAATCCCTACAGACAGATGACCATATTAAAATAATAAAGTAAATTGTAATTAATTTGTAATACGACACACAACTGCAACATAACAGAACATCGATGAAAATAATAGCACAAAACTATCACATGTAAGGATGACTCACCGATACGCCTTTTTACTATTTTTGATTATTTGCCCATTTGCGACATGATTCAACAGTTGGCACTACATGCATATTAAGGCAGGGTCCTTCACTTTTCATTAGTATTAAGACATATTTACTATAACAACAATGTATGAAATAATCTACACGGTTTAAACATAAACAAATATTATCAATTTAATTACAATGGAAAACCCTAACTTCTTTTTGAATGACCACGACATTCATAGGTTATAAACCGTAAATTAAACTGATATAGTTGACTCAACCGTAAAATATAAATTTCTCACCACAAACTGTTCGTCTAGCTGTTGTCTAAACCCGGGCTGGAAAACAACATCTGGGAGCTCCGCTACTTCTATGGATGTGTCAGTTTTCTGATTGTCATCATCAAAGTTGTAATAACATGTGTCATTTTGCTCTGGAGAGTCCGAGGCACTAGCGAAGACATTAGAGTACGCGTTATCTGAAAAGTAAGATATTGAATATGTCATTTATTTAAATGATATGCTTTAAGTGACACTACAGTACATACCACGATTTTGTTGTGAATTATAATGGCATGACATCAGTTACTTGCAGTGTGTAATATTTACTTGATAAAGCATATTGAAGATGGCTACTTATTACTTAAAAATCTTTGTAAACACTACAGAGCGGCAACCTTTCTTCGTCTGATTGTCAGGAATGACTTCTTGCGTATGTATATTGTGACTTTCTGCTTGGTAAATCATTGCATGCGGTTGCTCATTACACTTCGACGTGTGCTTTTTCCTGCGGCTGATAATACACAAGTTATAAAACAAATATAATTTTACTAAACTTAATGAAATTGATACTAAATATGGTTGATATTTGTAAAGACGTAACATATGTATACAATAGTATTTATATTGATGTCAGATGTGTGCCTGCATTAAATTGATCTTACCGGAATATCACAAAAACTACCAGGCCTACAGCCACAGTCACGGCGACGAGTGATCCCGCAACGCCACCCCCGATAGCTGCAGCCGCATCCACAGACTCTTTATTATCAGAAACTCCTGCAAAACAATTATACTATTTGTATATACTTTTTACACAAAGCCATCACTGTCACACAACTGCATTGAAATACCGACTCGGTATATATTATAATAAGGTCATTACAAAAACAACAATGGTGTACTAAAGTAAATCTACAAATTATGAATGTTTTATCAACATAATTATACACATGTATGGCAATATGGCGTAAAGAGTATCGCGGAGGGCTTCCCGTTACTTCCTGAATTAAGATTTTGATAATACTTTGTATACCAACATCTTATGTCTTAACTGAGTGGAAAATAAAATAAAATCATTAGGTCATCGGTATTAGATGTTATAGTAGAATGTATATCATGTTATTCTGCCTTCAAATAGTATTAAACTAAATTAACATAAAGAAGGGAAAGAAATCAACATATAATTGTCATGTCTACACATGTATGTTTGTATACACTTATATATGTTAATTGAAAACAGTGCAACACATAGCAATTTGATGAATTTTGGGATTTTTATCTTTCTATATAAACAGCTGGAGTCAGGGAAGCGCCTTTTTACAACTTCTTGACACATTTTTGAAAATAAAAACATGATCTGGAAATAATTTTATTGCAAAACTTCTTAACTGTGTAAAACAATATGTTGTAATCATACACAAAAAATTGCACTTTCAAAAGAGAAATCGTTAACAATAGAATCCGCCCGTTAAGGCAAATGTTATAATTTTTATGTTGGTGAAACTTAGTTATTGCCTTATACCAAAACGCACTTAATTCATTTTCTTTTAACCTTTACAGGGTCCAATATCGGGTCTCGGGTGCCAGGATGTAGTAGCCAGAGTGCTGTTGTTACAGCACAAATCACCCCGGAATAATAAACTCCCGCGATACCCTTGAATGACAACTACCTTTAGTGCAAAGTGGCGTGATGCTCCATGTATGGTTTTCAAAGCACTCGATGGTAGTGGACGATGCCTCAAATCCCGGCTTGCATGTGTAATGCAAACGTGTTCCTTCTTTGCAAATCTCAGGCTTAATGCAGTGACTGGCGTTGAACGCAATGGTGTCAGATGATGGCACTGGACACACAGGAACTATTGTGAATTTAAATGTAATGCAATTAAAGTTCTGGAATGATAGGGCATAGGTTGTATTTTTTGCATTCGATTTTTTACAGGTAACATTGGTAAACTAAATAAAAGTGGTGTCTACCATGACATTTATTTTCGCGCAAAAAGGTAAACAGCGGTGGCTCACCGCAGGGGTTCCTCAGTGGTAGAGCGTTCGCCTCGTGAGCGGGAGCCCAATGGTTCGAATCCCGACCTCGTCATACCAAAGACGCTTTAAAATTAATACCAGATGCTTCCATGCTTAGCGCTCAACATACATGTATAAGGGTATGTCTGGCTCCTCTCTTCTTTTAAACCTCGTTCAAATTATTAGATAAATTCTTTCTTGAAAGAGCGATCGAGCGTGATTATTTTAAGATGGGATAATTAGCATCGCAATTGACCTTTAAAATTAGTATACACTAAAAATGTAAAAGTTGCATACCTAACTCCGGGGGACTAATCCACTTAAGTTTCCTGTCCCAAGTACAAATAACCGACAGAGAACCATGCATTAGATAAAAATGAGTCGTGTTGAAAGTAACATTTTGAACGTCATCAAACTTCAAGGTTAAAAGCGGATCACTAGTAATGGCTTTATGAAATACGTCACTGGTGTCATTGCACGTTATTTTATCACATGTGAGTTGCTGTGGGCCCCAAGTCCCGTCATCTTGGCAAGTTCGTATAGCAGACCCTTTTAGAATCTCGTAGCCTTTGTTACATTCTATTTTAATTTCCTCACTGTAGTTAAAAGAGGTCAAATTAGAAGCAATCACTCCATTTTCAACCGAAGGTCTACTACACTGAACTATTTCACAAATTGGAATGTCCCCGCTCCAAACGTCTTTCTGATCACAAACGCGTTCTGTCACATTGTCCGCAATGTAATAACCTGTATCACATAATGGTAGTAACACACTTCCATATGGGTAGTTGGTCTGACTTCCATTATAGATTCCATGTGTAAAATTGTTTGGTGAATCACATGTTATTGGAGAGCACACCGGTTCGTCTCCACTCCATGAATCAATTTCCGTACACTGACGAGCTGTGCCGTTCTGGAGGTAAAATCCTTTATGACATATTGGGACAATTGTGTGATTGAAATCGAACCGTGGCAAATGGATTCCGAAATCATATTCGCCGTTTGTGAAATTTAATGGTAAGCCATTGCATGTGATGCGAGTACACTTGGGTTCTTGTACAGACCACTCTCCAGTATTCTGACAAGTAAGCGATGCGTTAGCAGGTACTGGAATGTAACCGACAGAGCAACTCAGCTGTATCTCGGACCCACTTGCCAACGGAACGTCTGCATTTATGGGTTGTTCGTTAAGAAAGAACTGTGCATGGTCAACATCTGGCACGACACATGTTATGTTAGTGCAAGACGAATGAGGTTCCCACGTTCGGTTATTCGTGCATGTTGTAGTTGGGTTTACTGGAGCATATGTGTCGTTGCATCTCACCGCAACCATGTCGCCAGGTTTGAACATTTCACTGCCGTTTGTGTCCAACCAACCATTGTCGATATAAGGGATTGTACAAACCTCTGAACAAGCATAGCCATTGAGTTATTAGTGTTCCTTACAAATTATGTTCACATTCTAAGAACGGTTACATAATTTTATAAAAGTTTCATAATTATATATTTTGTAATTCTACTCAATTCATTTGATAGACAAACAAACTCAACCGATGTATATGTTAAACATGATACTAGCAGTATGTTAACATTACCTGCAAATACTTCTACTTCACAAAGCATTAGGTAGTCTGGTGTAGATATCTCCACTAGTTGAAACTGCTGTGTATCATTGATTGGAATCTGAATAAAATTCGCACATATGCTGCTGCTTACGTTCGGATATTTGTTCTCACATGACAGTGTTGTATTTGCATCCTGGTACAGGATTTCAGGTGATCCATTCTCACTGATGTAACCGACAATAGCCATGCCGTTCAGGCGCGACCGAACCGCTACAAGGAGGATCGTTATAATTACTCAAATTATTACCCTAATATAATTGACAGTTTCTGAAAAAAACACTTTTGTCAAATAATTTTTAAGTTGTTTGATGATACAAATCACACCTTTCAGTACAATCAGTATCAGAAAACTGTTGCATCAATAGTTGCCTTGAGGAAGAGTAGCGGTTAACAATAAGTTAATGGAAGACAAAATGACATTAATAAAGGAAACAAAATGACTGGACACAAGCCACCGTTACCAAACATGTAACTGATACGCTTTCATGGGTACAGCTTAGCGGTCTTCAATAGCAATATGAAAATTGGGTGCCAAATTAAGGGCCCTAATCAAGTAGATAAATTAAAGAATATTACGTGACTTAAAACAGCAGAATTAAAAAAGAACTTACGTCTTACATTTTGTATCTGAGGATGCATGCTACATACCATTGTGATCCCTGTTAGTTATCCTTATGCCAGTTATTCGGTATTCGTCTCCAAGGTCAACCTTCCACCAACTATCGGTACTGTACATGTAGGTCGTGTGGGCACAAATGTTACCATCGCCACTGTTTTGAGCGATACCGTCTACCGCTTTATCTGCCGTACCTTCTTCAAGTGTTCCTGGACCTTGTATTGCGTTCTTATTAAAAGCAATGTTTGGACCTGTTTATAAAACGATACGCGATTAGAAAGAATAAAATGCACGTTACAAACGTATGTTTTTGATTACACTCAGTTTTTACTGCGATAAACCTTGTACCTCTGTATCTATCATCAAACACGCCTGTTTATGCGTGATATAATTTATAAGGAGATATAATTTTGATCGCATTAAATATGTTGGTTCTTTTATCTTTTATATAAACACATTAAAAGGCTTGTAAACACGCGTCACTCATTGGAAAAAAAATAAGTGCACAACAACCTAAACTCCCCCCTGCATTGACCAAAAGACGCAATACTATTTATTTGTTTAATTAAGTGATCAGTCACACCAGAAAGGCGTCTGTAAATCGTGATGCACACTGTGCAGTCGCCAGCAACGCTATGTGAGCGCCGTGTGTTCTGTACCGTCCCATAGAGCGCCATGCCGCGGCGATCATTTGGAGCATGTATCAAACACAATCGCCTTAGTACACCGCACATCCCTAATCCCTATTATCTATAAAACGCTAAGTCCTTTATTAGGTCTAACGAATGCACGAAATACCAATTTAACAGGAATAGTAACTTTTCATTGAAATAGTGTAACAACGAAAACTAAACAAATCCAATAAAAAACAAACTTGTCAGATCCGGGAGTCAAACCCATGACCTCTGCATGATGCGTTACGTCACGGCCACAGTGACAACTAAACGTATCCGTTGTAGGCAAGCAATCTAACTGTTTCAACGTTATGCATCAAAACATAAACAAACAAAACGATTTTTTCGTATTGTGGTCTGTAATAATTTAACAATTATGATTAATTATATCTGACAGTTTCTTATATTTAAGCTTGTATGATTCAGTGCTTAAGTGTGGTTTTAAAGTTAAATATAAACACTTACGGTAAACAATACAGACACAGCGGCTTTAAATACTCTGATAATATTCTTTAAACAGTTCAAATACGTTACTATGTTTGCAAAAATGTATTTAACAAACAAATACGAAAAAGTAAATGGGCGTTGTGCTAGCGCCGAGACAACGCCGTTTGGTGCGACGGGTCCGGGATTGGGCAATTTATGTTTTAACGTATGGTAAGCGTAGAAATATCTGCATTTATGAAAAATTTTACCTTCAAAATTCCACTCGTTGATCGAAAAGCTCCTATACACACAACATAAAAGTAAATAACAGAGAGCATATCTGGTACTCATGTTGGCGCTAACATAGCACAGTCTTTTGTGTCGATATTACTATGTCAAAATATTAAAAGTTGAAAACTTCCTTGTTTAACACTTGAAACAATGCAAACAAGGTGGTTGGCGACAGACTTGATTGAGCAATTGATAACGTATCTATGTATTTTACATTGAAGAATGCAGAAGTTGGCATATGTTCAAAATATAAAAAAACATAAATCTTGTGTCGTGAGAGTTCATGTTTTTGTATGTTAATACTTTAAATGTCTTGAATGATATAATTTTTAATGAAATATTGACCAATTGAAAGCTATATTTTACGAATTTTTATATTAGGAACTGCACGCTCAAGTACTATCTTAAATGATTTATTAATAGTGCACCTCGACGAGAAATATCTTAACGGGTGCACTTAAAGTGGGCTGAGTTTATATAACATAAGAACTAAAATCGTTTACAGTTAAAGGATGTATGTACAGTTCCGCACAACTTCAATATTCTCCCTTGTCTGTACTTTTTGTGTGTGATACGCATAACCATTGGATTTGACCATGTACTGTTTAAAATGATCATAATTGACGGTTTATTAAAAGTTGTTGTATCAAATTAAGTATAACATAAAATAGGTTTACATGTCTAAGTGTAAGTGTGGCATCCAACTGAATAATTATGTATTAGACTTGTATAAAGCTACGGGTAGCGAATGCCTTATTTAAATTCTAAAACACAAATAATAAACGCAAACTGTTGTAATGACTATTGTATAGATGCTTGTTATTTGTGTGTAAATATGTTTCTTTTCTTATCTACATTGCTACGCCTTTTTACATTTACGAAATCACCAAAATGTAATATAATAAAAAGGTAAATAGTTAAAAGGCCACATTAATTTTCGACATTGTTTGCTCATTTTTCTTAATAATTTAGGCGTATTTACCAAGATATACCAATATTGTTTAACTGTTTTATATTTTTCTCTGCAATATTCAAGGGGTGGTCAATATATAATAAGACTGTGTTAATTATTTTTACGATTTACGAAATACAAAGACACAAGTATTACAATCATAAATATAAATCATTTTTATAGTGAACCTCCAAAATAAAACAGTTCCTTCAAACGGTTATGAAATGGCAGCCATGGCAACAGGACCTTTAAACGTCACGACGTTATTGAAGCAGTTATCACGCACTCTTATCATAGTTTACAAAAATAAAACAATAATGTTGCTTTAATTGTTTGTCAAATAATGCAAATTGGGTTGTGAAATATTTTCATATTTTAATTATGAGTTAAAAAAAGAGTTCCGGGTATATTTATCAATTTAATAGTATCATTATTTTGTCTTTGTTTTTGTGCTAATTTGTGCTCAAAACCTTTAAATAATACAAATAATCTTTTATTTTTGAGCATGTGTTTACTTTTGTAATAGTCAGAAAAAATAAAGTTCACGTTTGTTTTTTATAATAACAAACACAATAATGTGATCACTTGGGGCGATAGTGCGTTACTATGGTAATTGAAAATGATGCTATTTCCAGATTGTTTGTCATCAGCCTACCAAAAGTTGGACAATTAGAACATGTAGGAAATAAGTTATATTTTACAACAATTTTGAATTTTATTCCAATTTGAGGCAAAACAAAAAGTTATGAGCACAGTCTCATTATTTTTTAACAGCCCTTGTATACATCTAACCAGAAATGTATGTTTGTTTACTTTTAAACAACAGATCAATTCTAATCTCGTAACGGGACATTAATGGAACCTTCGCTACCTTGAAATATGTCCAACTAATATTATTGAAAACCGTCATTATATCTCATTCCTTTGCTCTCTATTAACATAATACGCCTTTAAACAAGGAATCAAAGAATCAAGGTCTGCTTCCCGCAACTCTTTAAACAGTTCGGAATCAATAAAGCTAGTATGATTTAATCATTTTCTTTTTCCGACTGCAAAATATATCGTGTGCAAAGGACCTCTTCACACAATTTACACCTTAAGCAAATGTACTGCGCATTTTGAAGCGAGTGCACTTGTCTGGCTTAGCAAACACTGTAGTTCAATTGTGTTCACTGTGGCTTGTAGATGAAAAATGCGCTTTTGAAGTGCCTTGTGTATACCTAATAATAAACGATCAAAGAGAAGTAAGAAAGTCTATGGACATTTACCCTGATTTACAATAACAGTGTCATTTTTATTTATAATGGGTTGTGGTTTTGGTTTAGAAATTAAACTTATTATATTATTTTATATATTAACTTGCACATCATGTCTTTTGCAGAGTTGCTCCCGAAAACTTCAAACGCGAAAGAACGCACTTTTTGCAACCAATATTAAAGAAAGTAACTGTACATGGGTTTGCTATGATGTTTTCAACTCACACCCTCATAATTCAAAAAACCCAGTGATAATGTTTGTTCCTTTTGGTTTGTCAATAAGTGCTATTTTATGTTGATAATGTTGACTTACGTTCATACAGGTAAAAGTAAGGTAATAAACTGCGTCGAAACATATTAATTCGGGTTTTAAGACGTAGTGATTTATAACACGACCAATAAAATTCCCCTTACAACACAACTCAATAAATTACAATAACGTGTTCACGTGCATACTCTTTAGACAGGTAATAAAAGGATTTCACCTGGGAGTGTTCATGTTTTGAAATATATAGCGACTAACAAATAAAAACACACCATTGCATGTTTTAATGTCCAACATATAAACGTCCCATTATCCAATACGATCAGACAAACTAACCGAACCAGGTTATTTTCGAAACCAACAAATTTATATAAAACAAAAGTTAAAAAATAAGTATATAATGAAACGAAATAGAAAATAAAACACTTAAATGTCTACACAAACACGCAAACTAACTAGCAATTCGTATAATAAGTATTTTTTCTCGATTATTAACACAAAATCAACTTCGTCAGTTTGAATTAAATAAACATATCTGTTCATGGTTCATTTGGCTTTATTTATATGATGATGATATTAACGACGACGACGATGACGACGACGACGATGACGACGACGACGACGACGACGACGACGATGATGATGATGATGATGATGATGATAATGATGATGATGGTGGTGGTGGTGGTGATGGTGGTGATGATGATGATGATGATGATGATGATGATGATGATGATGATGATGATGATGATGATGATGATGATGATGATGCATGTTGCGTTATTTGTTACAAGTACACAAACGTGTCAAAACTGTATTGCCACATTCAAGTCATTTGGAGTCAGGCACCTCATATTCATGGTTTTCTCTGCGTTGTAATTCTGAATATTCACTCGAGGCCAGCGTGCTGATCTGTAAGTCCGTGTACATGCTGTCTGCGTCGCCAGTTCTTGGTTGTTGACGGGAGGGCCTGTCGGGATTTCGACCGGATTGGAGATATTTCAGCCTCCTTAAAACAATTAATTTTAAAATTTCGTCTTAGTGCCTGCTTTACAGTATATATCGTCATAAAACATATCAAGGTTGCATTGCATTTTAAATGTTTAAATATGATGTTTTATTAACTGTAGGTGTAAGTGTACATTGTTCTTCATATTACAATAATACAAATACGAAATATTCTTGTTAGTATATAATGATGGCATCGGCATTTGTATAAAACAAACACCACGTACCTGATATATGCAAATTGAAATATCCCCACAGCAATAGCGATGATCGCTACGCACAAGCCAAGGACAGCCAAAACAATGATCGTCTGACCCAGGCCCTCAGCCGAATTTTTAGCTGAAGTATGGAACGTATTTTTATTATAATTATACCTTTTCACAAAGAAACTTTTTTTATTTTTCATTGAAATGCCGACGAAAGTTGATTAAGACTTGCATTACCAGAACAAGTGTTCTGATTTTGCAGTAAATTTTACAAATAGAACATAATACATTGTAATGTATATTTCAATTATACAGATAATGTTAATGAATCTTTACATATAATTTAGACGAGTATGTGCGTTAACTAACCTACGGAACAAAGTGGCGTAGTGTTGTTCCATTCCTGATTGTCAAAGGCAAACTGTCTTTTTGGCCGAATACACAAAACCAGGTTTGCATGTGTAATGCAATGTCGTACCTTCTTTGCAGGCGCAATGCAGAGGCTGGCGTTGAACTCGATGATGGCAGTTGATGGCAGGGGACAAATAGGAAGTTATGGAAACAAAATGCATTATAATCACAGTTGTTTGCTATTGGGCATACGTAGTGTGTTTATACTTGGAAATAATAACAAAGCCATTTCAAACATTGTTAAAACTGAATGGGTTGCCTGCAATGACCTAATTGTTAGCTCTCAGACAGTAATTCTAATCGAGAGTTGCATACCTAACTCAGGAGGACTTATCCACTTCAGTTTTCTGTCCCAAGAACAAACAACCGACGGAGATCCATGCATTAGATAGAAATGCGTCGTGTTGAAGGTAACATTTTGCACGTCACCAAACTTCAAGGCTAAAAACGGATCACTGGTAATGGATTCATGAAATATTTCACTGGTGTCATTGCACGTAATTTTAACACATTTCTGCAGCTGTGGGCCCCAAGTTCCATCCTTTTGGCAAGCCTTAGTTCGTATGGTAGAGCCGTCTAGGATTCCGTAGCCTTTGTAACATTCAATTTCAATTTTCACACTGTAGTTAAAAGATGTCAAATTAGAAACAATTATTCCATTTTCAACTAAAGGTCTACTACATTGAACTATTTTACAAATTGGCATGTCCCCGCTCCAAATGTTTTTCTGGTCACACACGCGTTTTGTCACATTGTTCGCAATGAAATAACCTGTATCAGTTGAAGGTACAAACACATTTCCATATGTGTATTCCGTCTGATTTTCATTGTTACTACCATGGGTAAAATTGTCTGGTGACGGACACGTTATTATTGAACACACCGGTTCTTCTTTACTTCATAAACCAATGCTTGTGCACTGTCGTTCTGTGCTGTTCTGTAGGTACATGTAAATTCCTTCAAAACACAACGGCGAAATTGTGTGTTTGAAATCAAACAGTTGTGACTGGAGTCCGGGTTTATATTCGCCGTTTGTGAAATCGAATGGTAGCTCACTGCATGTGATGCGGGTACAGTTTATGTCTTGTTCAGACCACTTTCTAGTAGTCTGACAAGTAGGCGATGTATTAGCAGGTACTGGGATGTTACCGACAGAGCAACTCAGCTGTATCTCGAACCCACTTGCCAACGGAACGTCTGCATTTATGGGTTGCCCGTTGAAATAGTTTTGACCATTTTCGACTTCTGGCACTTTACATGTACAATATGGATGATGATCCCACGTTCGGTTATTCGTACATGTTGTAGTTAGATTTACTGGACCATAGGTGTCGTTACATCTCACGGCAATTGTGTCGCCGGGTTTAAACACCTCACTGCGGTTTGTGTCCAGCCATTCATTGTCGACGTTGGGGATTGTACAATATAAATTGAAACCTCTAAAGACAGTACAGACAGTAGGTCAACTGTGTTCTTTACAAATAATGTTCTTATACAATGTTAAAATATATTTTGTAATTCAAGTAGACGTTTTAAATACAAAAATATTTAAATCATGTGTACGTTATATTTAATACTTGCAGTAAGTCAACATTACCTGCAAATATTTCCACTTCACAAAGCATCAAATAGCCTGATGTAGATTTCTTCACTATTGTGCGTTTCACTTAGTTCGTGGCCTTAATTTTTCGCGATTTCTACAAAAGTACTGGACAAAATAAAACAAAACGTACCTTGTTAGAAAGAG
>Ga0224511_10000331_pt1 | contig 21174 bp, 6 predicted proteins | sample SF_May12_sed_USG_2_FD_169988 | JGI IMG/M metagenome (GOLD analysis project Ga0224511, IMG submission 169988) | Sediment microbial communities from San Francisco Bay, California, United States - SF_May12_sed_USGS_8_1 | ecosystem: Environmental > Aquatic > Marine > Sediment | place: USA...
GATTTTAGAACTGTTTGACAGAAATTATTATAAATGGCAAAATACAGGGTCTTATGATAATTAAAGAACTTTTTGAGGGACCGGTAGGGGACTACTGTATTGCCCGCAATACTATCAAATGCTTGTTCTATTTAATGTTGGGGTATATATATTTGTGTAGGGTATAGAGGTATTACATTTGTGTTCTTTGTCTGCGCGATTTAGCATCTGTGTGTAAATATTTATAATATCAAGTCCATTTTTCTCGTTAGATGTTTTGAACATTGAATATGTTATTGCCAGCAAATGTTCAATACGTGTGAGGTTTGCAGCTGAGGACCTTTTTTATTTAAGCCTCTAATAAAATTGTTGATCGTTCCAAGGCCACAACTTAACATTTGCTATGGTATTTTAAATAGAAAACCTATAAAAACTTCAAAAACAGTTCATGTTACATTGCATAACTCACTACATTTCTCAAATCCAAAACAAACTCATCCGTTTTAGGAATGTTATAAAATATATCGTTTAAAATTTTGCAAACTAATTTTAATTTACACAGTTATGTGGCTTCCGAAAATATATTTCCCCAATTCGCTTGTGTTTTGTGAGGGAATAACACAATATAACATTATTTAAACAATTTTAATGATATTATGTTAAAAATGTTGCATGTAAACGTTAAGAATATCTGTTTTTACTGGTGTGCTTGATGTTTGTGGCGACTGTGATTTTACCCTACATGCACTAGACTAGACAAAAATAACCAATCAGACGTTTGATAATATTAGCAATCCTATATAAAACAACTACTGTAGGACAAATAATTATTTCATCTAGATGAAATTACATGTGAAGAAAATGTCCTATTTTCTCAGCTAAACCTAGTTGGTGTGTCAATGGGGATTTGATTTATTTCTAGTCCAAATCAAGAACAACCTAGAGAAAGTAAACTCTAGTAGTAGACAGTCCAATGACAGATTACTCCTCGTGTGACGCCGAGTGGAAAATGTTGGCCATTTTCGGTTACCGAGGGACAAATCAAAGTTCTGCGGCCAAGAGGACGTTATTAAGAGATAAACTGATAACTGGGACAACAGAAACTAGCTTCTTTTTTTGTTATTTAATATTCTTCTATTGCAAAAGCAACTAATTTTTTAAGGTATACACATTTTTTAACAATTTCCCAATCTTACCCTATTTAGTGATCTGGCTTAAACACTATATGCTAACTTCTTATCAAAATAATATCGTATATGGGTTTTCGTTCATTGCACTTTATACCCCAATACTATTGTGTTCAGTGGGAAGAACGACAACATATTTACCATTTACGTTTCCTGTAAAAATCAGTTCTCAATTCTAATGACCTTTTCAACATGCATACAATTGACACAATTATCTACATTGTCATTGATTTTAATGATATATTTCATCAACATCAAATCTGTATCATTTCTGTACTTACTGCTTTATATGTCAAATAAAGTGTGCGTGTAACCATGTAATTGTATATGTGTTAAATCTTAAATAAATACTGTTTAAACTAAAACAAGAAATTTAAGCTTCAGTTTGCACGTTTGTGGTAGGAACAAACGACTTTTACTGGTTCACTTGATATTTTTTCAGGCGACTGTGCTTTTTTACTACTTACAGTAGTCTAGACACAATAAACAAATACTATTTAGAAGGTCGATATTAGCAATCTTTCATAGAATCAACTATGACAACTACCTAGTAATTATATTTCTAGATAATGGTGAAATTACATGTGAAAATAATGCCCTATTTTCTCAGCAGAATCTAGTAAGTGTGTCAATGGGCTTTGATATATTCCTAGACCAATTCAAATACAGGCTAGAGAAAGTAAACGCCATTAGTAAACGGTCCAATGAAAAATCGCACCTCGTGTGAGTCCGAGTGGGAATGGTTGGCCGTTTTGCACTAATCAAGGACGGAATCAAGTCGTCTCGGCCAGGAGAACGATTCTGATATCTAAAAGTATCTGAGACTAGCATGGACAACAGAAACTTGTTTGTCATTTTGTATTTCCCGACATATAATGCAGCTTAAATAGTAAGAATAGTATAAATAGTACACATAGAACATGTCCATGAACTGTTGAGAAAAGAAATATTGTAATCACAGAAACTAATGTTTGTTTTCCTGGGCCAACCTGGAAAGCTTTACATCGTTGCCTTACCTGCGATATGTACTATACTTATCCCATCGGAATACTGTTGTCAAGTTCACTAGTTATGGATATATTGTAAATCAAAGCCAAATTGGAATAATAACTGTTATCAGTTGCTTTTGACAACAACGGACAGCAGTTTACACTAATTGTCTTTCCTTGTTCAAATATATAATGATGATTCATTTATAAACTTGAAACATAACAACTAATTGGAGAACAAACCCTCTCAGCATGTTTGTTTCCATGTTCAAGAGATTTTACCAACTTCTGAATTCATGGAGGTACGTATACGTGATGAAATTAAGAGATTTCTGATTTGATATCTAATGACGGGACCGACTTGCTAGAACAGCCAAATATAGATAGAAAACCGTTATTTTCAGACACGAATAATACTAGTTTTGACATGCACAAAGCCATCCATTATTCGGTGAGGTTTTTGCCCCATGAGAGGAGACTTTCAGTCTATCCTTATTGTCATCCTAAAATGACATTTTTAATATCATTCATTTACTTGAGAACGCTTTATGTTTAAATATTGGAGATGAAAAGTTTAATACGATGCCACATAAAAGATACCCATATTCATTTCATTTTAAATATAAACTAAATTTGAACATTTTATTAATTTAAACAGGATATAGGTTCAGTTATCGGAACTGAAACATACTAATGTTTTCAAACGGAAATGTGTATTTATTATTTAATTTTATGTGATTTTGCAATAAAATAAAAAAAGTTTCATTACGCAATAATTGTGTTCTGTTTTCAAGTATTATTTTTGTATTTTAAGACAATGGTAGCAACTTACATCTAATGCAATACCTTTCCAATACGATAATAATTTAAAACACGTTTAAATACCCTTTCCTACAGATAGATGTAAACTATACTTGTTTATATACTTTCTACTGTCGTTCATGAGCAAAGGGCTTCGTTGGCGTGTACAGTAGACATTATCGTAACTATCCATGCTAGTATCCCAAGGTGGCCCATGTTGGTCATTTTTATGAAACTTCCCCGCAAATCCCACTTTTTGTCTGTCACTATGTGTCCGCAAAGGTGATGTTTCTCGAAACAGTAGTATATAACAATCCCAAGACAATGACACTTTCAATGAGCTGTCTGAATGTTTTACTATGTTCAAGGAAGTACACATGATCTGATAATGCTTACAGACATCGTAAGGACAGTAAGGGGGTACGCGACCGTCCTCAACCAAAGGCTGTCTCCATACTGGCGATCGGCGAATTGCGAGTTTGAAGTTAGATGCAGAGGTATCAGAAGTTTCTTTACATCTAGCTAGATAATTAACTTGTTATAATTGAGTACACATCACGTGTTATAAAAAGTATTACAAACATTTTGATATGAGTAGTATTTGCAGACGGGTATGTACATACGTCAGTTGCTGGTTAATCGTTTGAGAGGTTATCTGATGGCGGTAAGACATCAATCGACGCATGAACGGGGCATGCACCTTTATTATAGATCTTAAACAAACAGTACTCTGATGATATATCCCATATTTTATCTTAACGATACTGACTGCCAAAATGATTTTAGCACCTGTTTGAAAAGAGCATAGAATAGAGAAAAAAAATCAAGCTGTAGTTACTGACACCCCGAACGTTATTTTAGTAAGCAATGGTTAGGAAAATTTGTAAGGTCGATTGTATAATGCGTTTTCTGTTTGTGACTGCTTGATTCCTTGAAAGCTCTTAAAATGTTCCGTTCTAAAAATATAAAAACAACTCAAAGCAAATGTTAGCCTGGCAATTACTGCATTAAATGAATGATTTAATGGACGCAACATGTTCTGAATTGCTGTGGCATGAGGTACAATTACTTTTGGTCGGAATGTCTGTTTAGATGATCCTTTTAAAATGTCAAAATATATTTCTATAATCACAAAACAATATTAAATAAATATTCTGCGGCCAAGAGGACGTTATTAAGAGATAAACTGATAACTGGGATAACAGAAACTAGCTTCTTTTTTTGTTATTTAATACTCTTCTATTTTTCTAGCTTCATTTTAGTTTTAGTTTTATTTGTTAACGTGTATGAGGTAAGCAGTCGGCAGTCGACTATTAGGTAAGCAATCGTCAGAATACATACATATTTTTGCTTAAAATGTACTATATAATTTGCTGTATGATATGAGATGGACTTTAAAGTTTTAGCGTTATATGTGTGTTGATATTTCCCACGATTTTATTGCACTCGGCCATATGACAAGAAGCCATCGAACGTGTGGGATTTACTTTCCGCTAAAGTGGTAACACTTTTATGGATATTCGTTACATTAGATTATTGAATCACTGACAAGTGGCATCTGATACAAACTCACTAACAATAAGTGAAGACATCAAATGCCACTAAAAGGGATATCATTTCCAGACAACGCTCTGTCACTGTGCAAATGCGACTTTGTTCTATATGTTTAAACAAGACGTTAAATACCATTAGAAAAGACGTCAGTCACACACAATGCACTCTCACTGTTTACATGCGACATTGTTCTACTGGTTGAAATGAAACATTCAACACCATAACTGATTGATACACATAAAATCACAAAAATCATTTCTATTTTAAGCAACTCTTGGTCCTAAAGTACTGTGGCAAATACGATAATTTATTTCAGTTTTAACTAAGCACATCCAGTAATATATGCAGTTACATGAATAAAAAACCATTAGTTCTAAATTTTCATTCAAATGTGAATTTTAAGAGTCTATTCATAAGTATTACAGTGAATATTCATCTATATATTTATATGTACATGGATATTTAACTATTTTCCAGGACATCAAGTATTTGTTGCAAAAATAATATATATTACACTAAGAACATGAGCACAATTAGTCTGTGGAACACGAACATTTACTAAATGCGTTTTATTAGTTCACAATCACAACGTCCAGCAAGCAGTACCAGTTGTCTATTACAGGTACGCAGCATCATACAGGTTTGTATGTATTAGAGATAGTAATATTTTTTATTCCTATTAACCAGAATCGGAATCAACCAAAAAGACATTATTTTTTGCTAAATGGCTTACCCATTTGATATTGACACCTTTTTACCATATAATACATTTTAAGTCAAATATAAGGAATAGTATTTGAGATTACACTTTTGTGTAAAACATTAGGACTTTAAAAATGATAAAACTTACACTATTTTTCAAGTCATGCTTTTGCAGATTGGGGTATATTTCTATTGCCGTCCAATGCGTTAATATTTGCACTGGATGCTAAATATAAAAAGACACTAAGATATAAGCAATACTATTACATTTTAATAGCATTTTTTCTAAACGCCCTCAAATAGCTACACAGTGACCGCATATACAAGTTTCGTACTGGCATATACCTGAGAATTACCGCATCTATTTTCGTGAATGTAAATATAACACGACCATTTTAATTTCTAGAAGATCTAATATCATAAGTTCACTTTAATATAGTTTAAATTTACTTTTTAAAAACTAAACCACACCATTTATATGCAATATAAAATGTCTTAATGTAATGTGGTAATTCAATATTCATGTTGTTTACTTAATGTTATGTAATAAAACCAAACCCAAATTGTTCAACATAATGAATATAAAATTGGCATACAATAAGATTATTTTCAATTAAAAAACATACTGTTAGCTTTATAAAATAAATGTACAATACATACTGACTTCGATATATATAAATACTACACTGGCATTTAAGGCAAATATATTTCATTTGTAGACTGTCGGCGATCTATCGCCAATAAGGGCACGTTGGCGAGGTCAGTCGCGAAGTAATGTAAGTAATGCACGGTGACCACAAAATTCCGTTTTATGTTTTATGTTCTTTTTAAACGTGTATTAAACATTTAACCAAATACTTAAATGTATATAAAGAAAGCAATACGTTATATTGACGCTCAATTTGGTTTTCATGAGGTTCAATTGAAATAGAATTACAAGATAATAACGTACATGTGTGATGAGGCAAATGTGAACCCGATCGTTAAGTGGTATCATTATTTGATAGAAAAGTAATATTCAAAGCCAAACGCACGTACGCACCTATACTGGCATTTCAATAAGCATTATGCATGTTAAGAATTTTATTTCAAAAATTTAAATATGAACACATATTGACCTCATTTTTTCAACCAATTGGTCTTAGTCTTTATTTCATTATAAGATTAAATTACTTCTCGCATTTCATTCATTGACATTTGTTTCTTTAATAAATAGAAAAAAGTAGACCGAAACTAAAGAAAATGTAAATTTTTTCAAATTGACTGTCATCTTAGTAAACATTCACACTTTGCAATAAGCATTTAATCGTTTATGCTGACTAAACATAAATTATTGGCTTCAACATATCTATGAAGTGATAGATTTGTAATTTCAACATGTATATGTAGATATATCTCATTAAAAAGAACAGCATTACCGAAAATTTTAACTCTTTCACTTTTGTATTATAATTATTAAATTATGACATTTTGTTTAAATGCCTTTTTGAGGGAGATAATCTTTACATATAATATATTGTAATACTTAATATTTAACCATACGTCGGCAACATGGCAATGATTTTTTATCAAAACAAAATAAAACACAACAACAACAAAACAAAAAAGGGAATCTTAAATACCATTGTCTGACTTATGATTCGAACACGGGACCTTTGGCAACGCATTCCGATGCGTTACCTCTCGGCCATCAAAGCAAATGAAATAGACAAATGAACTCAAACTATTTAACTGTTTCAAAGTTTTGCATGAAAACACAAACAAACATTAAGCCAAATCTGCGTGCTACACATTCGTTTTTGACAAAGTAGTCTTTTTCGCTTAATTTTTGACAAAGTCGTTTTAATCGCTTAATGTTTAACAGCCTTTAAATAGTTATTGTTCGTATTGTGTCATATTACGGGCATTGAGTGGATAATTAGTACTACATTACGTTTTTTTCCTAAAATTATTTTAAATTCCTGTTTTGTTGATTTTAACTTTTAAATAGAAGTTACAAGTTTTTGCTTATTAATTAAAATGCAACTAAACGAACAAGTCAAATTGTACTTTAACAGAAATTCTATCACATTACCCACATTACCAGCATAACTCGAATCAGGCAGGCTTACTTAAAACACTCTATTTATGAATTGAGGACATATTTTTACTTGCTTTATTCTACATAATTTTAAGGGTATAGATCTCTGTATATTATACAGAGGTTACAATTGTGTTTTGTTTGTTTTGCGCGATTGAGAATATGTGTAAAATAAGAAACATAAGGTACTGTCCAGATGCTATGAGACTTTACTAGTTGTAAAAGTATTTAAATAGGAAATATAAATATACAAATAGACGTACGTTCCTCAAAGCCAATTCAGAATCATACATTTAAGGAATGTCATAACCTATTTTGTTAAAATAAGCAAAACTTACAAACTATATGGCTTACGAGAATCACCAATTCGCTTGTGTTTTGTGGGGGAAATCACACTCTATAACACCATTTAAAGATGCTAGGTCTGTATCTTTATACCCTTATAATCAGTCACAAATATTGCAATATGTTAAATATACTAAATAAATTAACATTGTAAAAGGAATTGCAAACTTGTGTGACAAATAATGTGTTTTTGGACAAAAAAGTAAAAACACAACAACAACAAAACAAAAAATCAAACATAAAAACCCTTGCCGGAGCCGGGGATTGAACCCGGGACCTCTTGCACCCAAAGCGGATGCGTAACCACTGCATCACCGAGTCAACTGAGAGTATCGATTGTATTCAAGCTATTTAACTGTTTCGACGCATTGGGTCGAAACGTAAATAAACAAAGCCAAATTTGCGGGCCAGACATTTTCAAAAAATACATTTTTTCTGTCATATTTTTCAGCACGAATAACTATATTTGGCGGTTTCTAATATTTACGGGAGAAGGTTTCACTGCTTAAATATGGTTCAAATGTAAGATGTAAACAATTCTGACCTAAAAGATACAGACCTAGCATCTTTAAGTTTTCCGTAAAATATATGAAAGAAAAGTTTAAATAAAGTCTTGCATGTTAACGTTTAACGGATGGTGTACGATCATGCCAAAAATTATGTACGACAATTTAAATAATCATACAAGTTAATAACCTCTAGAAGATACGACAGTAAGTGTAACGTTTACAAAACCGACGAAAAATGCGTATGAAGAGAGATGTTTGTTTCTTAAATAGTATTTCGCTTCTCAGCAGAATAATACGGATCATGGGTTTTTGTTTTGATATATCACTAGTCCAATTCAAGAACAACGTAGAGAAAGTAAAATCAGTAGTAGACGCTTCAATGACAGAATACTCCTCGTGTGACGCCGAGTGGGAAATGTTTGCCATTTTCGGTTACCAAGGGAGAAATCAAATTTTCGCGGCCCGATGGACGATATAAGGACGAAATTAACTAAACAACTGGGACAACAGGAACTAACTTGTCAGTTTCTTATTAACTGCTATAAGTGTATTTTATGTAATGTTTTATATGTATTGTTATATAAATAGTTAATGGAACATGTGATCGAGCTGTTAGGAAAAGCAAACATACGTATCCACAGAAGCCAATGTTTGCTTTTCCCTGAGGCAACCCTAAATGTTTAATGTTGTTGTTGTTGCGAGATATAAGCTTACAACAAGTGTTTAATGGGGGGAAACATCACAAAACATTATGTTTTTCGTTACGGTAACAATTCTCAATTCGGATGCTTTTTTTAACATGTATTCGATTGGCAGAAGTATCACTTCCTACATTTTCATTGATATAAATTATATATTTTTAAACTATATACTTACTCAAAAATTGTATCCATTATGTACTGTATGCCAATTTATATTTGCATGTTACCATGCAATTGTAAATGTGTTACATTTGAAAATAAAAATGGTTAAATAAAAAACAGAAGTTGTGCACGTTTACGGTAATTATAACATGGTTACTGGTTTACTTCACATTTTTCAAGCGATTGTCCTTTTTATCTACTTGCAGAAGTCTAAACAAACTTAGCAAATACCAATTATAAGTTTGCATCTTTCACAGAAATCCACTACGACAACTACGTAGTAAATATATTTCTAGAAAACGGTTAAATTACATGTGGAAAGAATGCCCTATTTTTTCAGCAGAAGCTAGTTGGTGTATCAATGGGGCTTTGATGTATTCTTCGACCAATTTAAAACAAACTATAGAATGTAAACACCATTAGTAGACGGTCCAATGACAGATCGCACTTCGTGTGAGTGCGAGTGGGAATGGTTTTGCGGTATTCAAGGGAGAAATCAAGTCTTCTCGGCCAAGAGGACGATGCTGATATCAAGAAATTAACTGAGACCAACTGGGACAACAGGAACTAGTTTGTCGTTTTTCATATACCGATATAAAAAGCAGTATAAATAGTTAATGGAACATGTGCTTGAACCGTTGGAAAAATAAATCTAGTACACAAAGAAACCAATGTTTGCTTTTCCTAAGCCAACATGGAAAGCATTATGCAATCTAATTATGCCGTCAGAAAGTACCGTTGTCCAGTACACTAGTTAATATGGATATTTTGTAAAACAAAGCCAATTGATACTTCGATCATTCTGAATATGAATTATAACTGTAATCAGTTGCTTTTGACAAAGACGGAATGGAATCATACATTGACTTGTTTCGTTATCCAAATATACATTTATAATGATGATTCATATATAAAACTTGAAACATAAAAACTCATTGGAAAACAAAACCTCAAAGCATTTTGGTTTTCATGTTTGAGAGTGTATACTCTAAGTTACATCTTATGGACTCATGGAGGTACAACTGATGAAATTAAGATATTTCTGATTTGATATCTAATGACGGGACTGAATAGCTAAAACAGATAAATATTGATAGATAATCTTAATTTTCAGACATGAATATTAGTAGTTTTGACATGCACAAAGCCACCTATTATTCGGAAAGGTTGTTATCCCATGGAAATAACTTTTAGTCTATCCTCAGTTTCATCCTAAGATGACGTTTTCAATAATCATTCATTTTCTTGAGAACGCTTAATGTTTAAATATTATGATATGAAAAGTTCGATACGATGCCATATAAAAGATACCGGTATTCATTTTATTTTTATTTTATTAACTAAATTTAAACTTTTTATTCATTCAACAGGGAATAGGTTGAATTATCGGTACTACTATAAAGTGTAATGTTTGCAAATGGAATTATATGTAAGTATTTTATAATTAAATGTGTTATTGCAATAAAATGATACAAGTTGTCATCAAGTCATTCTTTTGTTATGTTTTCTTTTTCTTTTTGGGACTATATTCATAGCCCGTTTTTTCACTTTTTCTTCATGGTTTTTACAATATTTTAATACATGAAATATATTAACATATTCAGGAAAAACAACAGAAGATGTTGTAGCAAATAAAAGTAGTTCAATATCTTATATGTTGTCACAATAAGTGTTTGGGTATGCAATCGTCAATACATAATTATGTAACATACATAAATGTGTGATTATAAAGTATCCGGTGTATGCACCTTTGTACAAGAGTCATTTAGTGTTAATAATAATCAAACAATCAATGTTGTGCGATATTGAAAAAAGTATATATTAATGAAAAATGTAGTATTGTTGTTGATTTGTGTGCATATGGCGGTCTGTTGTTGGACAAGAGACTTTGTGTTAAGTGTGCGTTGAGAATTGATGATAAACACCGTATGTTGGGTCCATAAGAAACGAAAGCGAAATTAATAAACCTTATGGTGTAAAATAGGTCGGTGTATGTACATTGTATGTATGTTTACTTTGCAGTCTAGAGAATTGATGTCTGTTGGTTGTTTATGATTTTTTTTATAAGTGTTTGCATAATTGACTTCTGTTTGTAGTAATTGTTATGTTTTCAAACATAACAATGTGATAAGAATTATGTTTGTATTATAACACAATGGTAGCCACATGAATCTAATTCAAGACGCTTCAATACGAAAAATAGTTCAACAGTTTAATTAAGCCAACAATTTCATTTCCATAAAAAAGTACATTTTAATAACACGATTGTAAATTATACTATTTATATACTTACTACTATTGTCATGAGCAAAGGGCTTTAGGATGTTCGTTGGTGTGAACAATAGACATTATCGTAACTATCCATGCTAATAACCCCAAGAGGCCCATGTTGGTCATTTATATGAAACTTTCCCGTAAATCACACTTTTTGCCTGTCACTATGTGTCCGCATATAACAATCCCAAGACAATAACAATTCTGGTCAGCTTTCCGAATGTTTTACTATATTCATGGATTAAAGCTAGATCTGTTAATGCTTACATCCATCGTAAGAACAGTCAGGTGAAGGCGACTTTCCTCAATCAAAGTATGTCTCCAAACTGCCGATCGGCATTTGGAGAGTATGAAGTTAGATGCAGAAGTATCAAGAGAGTTTCTTTACTTTTAGCTAGATAATTAACTTGTTACAATTGAGTACACATCACGTGTTATAAAAAGTATTCCAAACATTTTGATATGAGTAGTATTTGTTGATGGGTATGTTCAAACGTCAGTTGCTGGTTAATCGTTTAAGAAGTTATCTGATGGCGGTAAGACATCAATCGACGCATGAACGGGGCATGCACCTTTATTGTAGAGCTTAAACAAACAGTACCCTGATGATATATCCCATATTTTATCTTAACAATAATTCCAATATTATTTTAGCACCTGTTTGAAAAGAGCATAGAATAGAAAAAAAATTCAACCTGTAGTTACTGACAACCGAAGGTTATTTTAGTAAGCAATGGTTAGAAAATGTTGTAAGGTCGACTGTATAATGCGTTTTCTGTTTGTGACTACTTAATTCCCTGAAAGCTCATAAAATGTTCCGTTCTAAAAATATATAAACAACTCAAAGCAAATGTTAGCATAGCAATTACTGCATTAAATGAATGATTTAATGGACGCAACATGTTCTAGGTTGCTTTGGCATGGGGTAAATTTACTTATGGTCGGAATGTCTGTTTTGATGATCCTTTTAAAATGTCAATCACAAAACGAGTTTTAATAGAGCTTTTTTATGTATACTTAGTTATATATAATGACTACTAATTTGTAGAGGCTATAGCTATAATAAGAAATATAGTAACGTCTACTGACACTTATGGTTAAACTCTCTCACATATACTAAATTGTGGTTTTGATTACTGTTGGGAAGATTTGTTTTTGCGATTTAGTTTTAATATGATTTAATTTTTAATTACATTTGTAATTACAAGGTTTATTGACTATTAGGTAAGCAGTCGTAAGTATACATAAATGGTTTGGAAGAAATACTACATTATTTGTTGTATAACATCAGATTTATTTTAATTTGTCTACATATAATTGTTATTTTGAAAACGTTTAAGCTTAAGAAACAGCCGTTCATCATTATATGTATGTTGGTATTTCCCACGATTTGTGCACTCAACCATATGACAAGAGGTCATCAAATGTATTGAATTTACGTTCTGCTAAAGCTGTAACAGTTTTATGGATATTCGTTACATTAGATTATTGAATCACTGACAAGTGGCATCCGATACAAACAAACTAACAATAAGTGAAGACGTCAAATGCCACTAATATAAATATCGTTTCCAGACAACGCTCTGTCACTGTGCAAATGCTACTTTGTTGTATATGTTTAAACAAGACGTTAAATACCATTAGAAAAGACGTCAGTCACACACAATGCACTCTCACTGTTTACATGCGACATTGTTCTACGACCAAAACCATAACCGACTGATACAACATAGAAAATACAAAGTGGCTTTTATTCTGAGCAACTCTTGATCGCAAACTGTTGCTATAAATACGATAATTCATTTATGTATCACCCAATCACTTACAGTAATGTATGCATTTATGTAAATTGAGTTCTAAACTGCTATTCATAGGTGAATGTTAAGAGTCTATTCATAAGTTTCACAGGGAATGTTCAACTATATATTTATATCCACATGGATCTTTAATCCTTTTCCAGGAAATCTTCTATTTATTGCAGTATTAATATATATTACACAATAAGTATGAATACAATTACTCTGTGGAAGAGGAACTTCATAGACTAATTGCATTATTATTAATTCCCAATCATAACGTCAGGCAAGCATTACCAAATGTCAATTACAAATAAGCAACATAATACCTGTATGTATAAGAGATAGTAATATTTTGATTCCTGTTTATCAGAATTATGATCAACAATATAGAAAAGATTGGCTTTATTATCTACTAAATGGCTCACACACTTGATAGCAACACATGTTTTTCCTCTCAGTACATCAATAAGTCAAATATAAGTGCTAGTATTTGAGATTAAACAAGTTACACTAGCTTTAAAGAACTGCTTTTGCAGAATGGGGTATTTTCTATTGTTGTTCAAGGCGTAAATATGTGCATTAGATGCCAAATATAAAAACAACTAAAATATCAGCAATATGTTTTGCAATTTAATAGTAATATTATTCAAAACGTCTTGAAATATCTACACCGTTAAAACATATACAAGTTTTGTTCTTGGTTTGAAAATACTTGAGAATAACCACATACTTAATATAAAAACGTTAAGCTAATAAGTTCATTCAATATTCATGTCATTCAATGTTCACTAAATGTAATTTAATTAAACCAACCCCGATTTTTTCAACATAGTGAAAATATAGTTTGCATACAATAAGATTATTGTCAGTCAAAATAAACTGCACTGTTAATTTAATAACATAAATGTACATTACAGTCGGCCTACGTCATATATAAAGTGTACACCATGTTGAAAGACAAAGTGACGGTAACTTATGCATTTTTCTTGCCTGATCAGAAAATGGTTTTATGCAGTAAATAGCTGTTTACTAAATGCATATTTTATAAACCGAGTACTCTACCAACTAAACGTGCTAACTGACATTAAAACTTTATAACAAACATGTGCGCTATATGTTATTAAGTGCCTTACATTTTAATTTGATAAAATACGATTGCAAGTTTGTAAACGTTATGTAACTTTTAACGTTTATCGGCAACAAACATACGTAAATTATCTTATTATTAGTGTATGTACAACTATTTCAGATATTATATGTTCGTTTTACATATATTTTGCCAATTCTTTGTTTTCGTATGAAAAGCTTACACACTTAATACGGGGTATAACATCGTCACTTACTGCTGTTTTCCAGGAGTAAGGGGCTTCTCGGGTGTTCTGTTAGCGCGTGCACGGCGGCCAGAGTCATCACCACCCACGACAGCAGTCCCGTTGGTCTCATGTCGGTCGCCATGATGTAATATCGTCAACAATCACACTGTCTTCACTTCTCTTCCAGCGTCCTCACCATGTTGCCATTATATCTCCACGAAGACCATTATAATTCCGGTGCACCATTTTTGTCTAGCGTTTATGGAAGTCTGCCGAATCTTTTATTGCACACTGGCAACGTGAGTACAGAACCGTGGCACTAGACCTCACCCAATCATAGCATGTCTCCAAAAAGTCGATGGCAATAGAAGAGTAACGAGAGGAAGACACACAGCGTTTTTCTGTTTTCACTAAATCCACTACCACTACTTGATGAAGGATTTGATGTGCGAGGTTATTGGTGAGGATTCGTCAATGCATCTTTGGTGGGTTAATCGCTTAAGCCTCTATCATATTCCATTAACTTCTCCATCGGATTATACATATCTGTTAAAGAGCTTCACCTTTACTTTAGTGTTCAAACGAACCTGTAGGTCAGTGAAAATATTTCCCACATGTCATCTAAACGCTTTGCCAAGACATTCTTGTAAAAACTAAACTGTTATTTAAGGGGAAGAAAGATATTTCAATTCATAAAATTGCAATTTTAGTAAATGCCATCGCATTACGCGTATCTGTTAAAGGATTTCATCTTTATAGTGCTCAAACAAACTAATTCGAGATAAAATATCCCACATGTCATCAAAGCTTTTTACAAAGACAATCTTTTGAAGCTCAACTGTTAAAGGAGAATATCAATACTTTTATAATAATAATAATAATAATAAAAATAATAATAATAATAATAATAATAATAAGAAGAAGAAGAAGAAGAAGAAGAAGAAGACGAAGAAGAAGAAGAAGAAGAAGAAGAAGAAGAAGAATAAATAATAATAATTATAATAATAATAATAATTATAATAATTAATATTTATTTTATAAAAATGACATTTTAGTAAATGCTTTAATGCATATTTTTGTTACAAGCCAAGGTGTGCGTTAATGGTTCATGAGTGGGTAAACATCCTAACAAATGCCAACTAAACAATACTAAAATGCATATATCAAATTGACAACAATGAACGAATGTGATATATCTGGTTTGATTTTGCCATACCTGCGACGGCGTTATTCTGTTTGAATATGTAACCCCTACTTAAATCTTCAGTGAAGCTGAAACATATACTACTATTGTGCTATAAAACGAAAATGTGTGGCAATTTTATTTTTCTACTTTTAAACAACTATTGACACATCCATTTATTTTAATTATTAATAAATTTTTTTACAAAATGCGTATAACGTTATAAGAAAGTGTTGACGCGAATCGCATAATCAGCAATATCTGTGATGTGGACATGCATTCATTTTACAATAAGGCTTTTCTGTCTAGTTCAATATTACGTCCGGAATTCTCAGTCAGTAGAGCACACAACTCGGGCTTTTCACAGCAACGGCGATGCGACGGAGCTTGCACGGCGCTCGGAAGATATGTCAGCACGCTATAGAATCTTACGGCTCGCAAGAAGTTGTTGCAGCGCGCCCATAGCACACTCACACGGCCCGCTTAAGGCGCAAACACAGCGTGTAAACGGCGCTCACGATGTTTCATGGTTAATATATTTTGTGCAACATAATTTTATACAAATCTAGTAACCGATATGGACTGTTTAAAGCATTCTTTTAGCGTTAAATAGTTCTCAAAATGTTCAGATCACGCACGACTTGCCAACTATAAAGAAACACACGAATACTAAGAAGACAGTGTACATAAAAGAGCATTTATAATGATGAGTCTTAGGCAAAGTTTATCATTGATGATCGACTAATTATTATTTTAAAGGATAAACTAGTGTCAAATTGTAGTTCTCTCCGACAATTTAATTCAAAAATAAACCATTCATATTTGTTTGTAATGATAACTAACATTACATAGTTCATGTTTACATGCCTGTATAATAATCAAAACTTATTGCGAATGCCACCCCTTTCGTGTACAGTATTTGCACAGCGTCCTCATGTCACGCACGCGTTGCACCCATGAGCTCAATGTGACACTGCAGTGCGCCCTCTAGCGTTTCATGCAAACGCCTATCCGCGGCGCTGTCTTTAAGCACGTTAAAGATATCGGCATGTCGCTCGAAGCGATGGCATGGCGCACAAAGACCACAAACGCCGTTGCTTGTGACCGTACGGCGCGCACCTTTTGTCGTACCATGAAGCAAATCAGCAGGTGACATAATGAAGTAATCGTTTAATAAAATACAAAATAAAAAGCACACCATTTACATGACTATACTATATTAATCGTCGGCCGTTCAATACTAGATTAACATACTATACTTATTATTTATTAAACTAATTTGCTTATCCCTTTGGTATTTATTTTTTTCTTTTTTGTCCGCATATAATATACCTTGCGTATTTTGGGTTTCACAAAAGAATCTATCAACTGAACGCCAATTGCTTTCATCTTTCAAAACCATACTCTTTTGGGTTGGAATTTAGCTAATTACTGAACAACGAAGATTTAGAACATGCTTTATCTTAATATCGGATACTGTCTTCATTTCGATATCATGGCAGAAACTATTGATGTATTCATGACAGAAGAAGAAAATTATTCAATTGGTAGAATGATTCAGATGCATATATTACAAACGAAAGTGAGCCTAACAGGCTAACAAACAGGCAGGCCTGTCTAAAGATAAATTTGCAAGTTGCGAAATTAATGTATAGCAAATCAGTGCAGCTCTTAATGAAAATAAACTCGCATGCATTTTGATTTCCCATGGGAAAAAACACTTTTAGGAACCTAAAAACTCGAAATTCGTTTTAGGAATTGCATTTATTTACTCGCAGGAACGTCGGAATGATTAGAAATAGCTTTGATGCGGGTAAGAAGCGGTCTATACAAATGTATTGAATACCTTACAGTAAATTAACTGCTTTTGGTATTACAGTTGAATCTCAATCTAAATATCTGTATAATACATAGAATATCAGTTAAGATAACCGTCGTCAAACTAATATGCAACATCAACTCTGACACTAATCACAAGTATAACGAAATAATCTTTTGTGACAAATAGCACTGCGACAATAACAAACCGAGGCCTCAGACATTGATGTATTTCTGACACAGAGAATGGGGACACATATACATCTATTGATGCAGAAAAACAAATCGAAAATATAATCATAACATAATCTGACTAGCTTCTATATGATCAATAAAAAGGCGGATTAGTTTCGGAATAAATTGGCAGGTACGCAATGACGATGTATTAATATTCATATCTGGGAAAGCCTTACTCTCACGTTTTGATTATTATGCGGGTTAGAATTTCAAGCTTTTACGACATAGAACAATTATATGTTTAACATATACACATAAAAGTGGACTGTACTATATGGTGACAGTTCTTATGGTATGCACGTCTACTCAGTGAGATTTGTCTACATAGTTTCAAGTTGATACGTTCTATAGTTCTCAAGTTTTGTCGAGGACAAAGTTCAAAGTTCAAAGTGTAACAATTACACAGGACAATAACTACAAAATAAGGGACGGCATAGTTATGGTTCTTTGCACTGCATGTCTACCCAATGAGATATATCTACCTACAAAGTTTGTACCAGCTGACTCCATTATACCTCTAAAACTTCGTTTGTCGGGGGTATACTAATAATTTAAATTGATATGCACAAACTTTGATAAAATCAGTTATTTACAATGTATCTTTAGACTATGTTGTCAAAAACTTGTAAGAGTTCAATAAAGTTGTCATAATATGTTTAAACAAACTCCTTGAATCGTTTCTCTTGTTAGCTGTCAAGCTAGATCGATATAAATATAATAATAAAACATCACAACACATTGTGGGTGAAAAGAAAGTGCGTTCACCCACAGTAAGATTTTATATTTATAAAATGCACGATAGCAGACTACACGGATATTCTGATGGTATTAAATAAACACCCAATGTCATAAAATAAGTTTGCTAAACTAGAGCACTAGTTTAAATGAGTTCAAGTTTGTTTTTAATACACCTGTAAAAATATTTATAATTGAAACATGTTCACGAATTGCACTAAAGTACAGCACCTGGTCTATATTTTGCAAGTAAATACTGTTAGACATGCTTTATCTTTTTGTCTCAATTTCTATAAACACATCTCCGTGTTTTAGGCACACATCCAGGGGTACAGTTGGTGCAAACGAACACCACATTAAAAGAAAACAATGTATTTTACATGTTTAAAAATTAAAATTAGTTTTTATAATATAATATATATATGTGTTTTTTCTTCATAAGATGTTGTTTTGCTTTGCTCTTATCTTTAAGAGTTAGCCTTCCTTTTTATAAAAATTGAATTAAACATCAAGTTTTAACTCTAAATACTAACATTGGCCTCCAAAATATAAAAGAAAAAGTAGTGTTTCCCATGCCTGCACAAGAACGACATCCGGTTGCTGTGGCTAAAAAGGCTTCTCCGACAATTTAAGAAGCATTGCAGATTTGCAGTAGAACCTTGTTTGGTTGTTTTAGCTACAGCTTTTTAAAACATTAAACATGAAACATTTAGTGTTTATTTATAGCCAACAAATAAAAAGCGCTGCTAAAATTAGACATGGAAATTGAAAAACCACATGATAAATGTTTGGATAATAGTTACTCCTTTCACTTTTGAAGCACGCTTTCCTGACTGTCACAACTTATTGTTTCCTAAGTAGTCACATGATTACTTGTGTTCACACAATTTATTTAATGAAATTGTGTTTAATTTAAATTTGATTAATTTATAACACTCTATTTAAGGAATATGACAGGTGGGAGATGTAGCCTTAGTATTCATATTTTAACAAAACTTGCAAAATACACACTAACGTAAAGCAGGCCGCTTCAGCAAATACAGGATTTAATAAAAAATATGATGAAATATTTCAAGAACAAATTGTGTAATCCAACTACTCACGAGTCAAGTTTTAGTGCACCATGCCAAAATCGCCTTCACAAACCATGACATGATATCAAGAAATAAACAGGACACTATAGCATATAACAGTTTTGGAAAACAACAAACAATGAACATGAACGTCAAATATATTTTAATATATTATATTATTCATGACTGATTTGTTATCATTCCCATTCAATAACGGGTCCTTTTCACTGAGTTTTTGTTGTCCTCCTACATGTAACGTGCCAGTGAGGTGTCCATATATAAACTGATAATAAAAGTACTATCTAGTATTGCAATGTCTCAGATAGCTAGGTCAATAGTAAACAGTCACATGACAAATGTGCACATCCTGTTACATATGGGTTGAAATTCTGGTCATTTGCAGTGATCAATGGACATTATGTAATCGACAACCCAGAGGACTTTGGAATTACCAGACTAAAGAGATAGCAGCATGATAAATCTGAGACAAGAGTACTCGTGTTATAGAATTCGTCTGTAATAAGTTATTAGAGTAAAATATATGTTCCGTGGTACCAAAAAATGTCAATAACAATTAAAAAAACACAACCATACAAGTTGACATGTATCGTGTGTATAACCATGTTGACTTTGTCCTGATGTTAAGGTTATAATATACTACATTTATATTATCAGGATATACATGTATAAACTCATTATACATTAACAAATATTAAATTAAATGCATGACCGTGCATTATTTGTAAAAAACAATAAAATGTAAACTTGAATGACATTGCTTTAAGAGCATAATAAAAACGCCGTTTAACCCAAGCCAAGCGCGTAATAAAACTGTCAAAACGTCCTAGCCTTTGACCCGTTCTTACATAAACTGGACGCTCTTGGGACTTTTGTGCACGACATGATGCTACTAAAACGTGTCTGGGCTAATAATCAGACTGTATGCGTTTATTTTTTTTATGCCAAACCCAGACACGGTGCCGATCAAAAGAAATCCCAAAAATATATAATACTACTGAACAGAGCGTAGCAAATGCGTTTATAACAAATATTCTATAAACAATGTGTATGTTATTGTGTTTTAAACAATACCAGTAGCCTTCCAATTTAAGCACTGATGCAAACAGCAAACATCTTGTGAAATGTATCTTATGTATAAAATGTTGAGTAAAACACTTAACGAGATGGTCATTTTAATATTTGTATAGGTTTTAAATATCCATTGATCGGCCGATATATTTTTACACATCTTATACTTATACAAATTGTTTTGTAGGGTCATTAAAATTTCTTTGAATAAATCGTTCTAATACTTCATAATAAGCAAACATCTTATGGTAAAACAAACGTCACAAACGTTTTAACGAATATAAATTCTAACATTTTCACTTACTGCTGTTTTCCAGGAGTAATGGTGTTCTCGCGTGTTCTGTCAGCGCGTGCACGGCAACCAGCGTCATCACAACCCACGACAACAGTCCCGTCATGTCGGTCGTTGCATTTATAGAACAACGTCAAGTATACTGTCTAGGTTTGTTCTTCCTCATCTTTATCATCGTCCCTTCTATTAAATATATTATTCCATAAGTTAATGCAATTTATAATCCTAATGCTCTTTCTTCTGCAGACGCTGGTGAAAGATTACCATATATTCATAGCCGTAACCTTTATATGCTATTACTAAGGTTCTTAACCCGTAACTAACGTGTTACGATGCCAGCTAAGCATCTTAA
>Ga0224511_10000333_pt1 | contig 21154 bp, 10 predicted proteins | sample SF_May12_sed_USG_2_FD_169988 | JGI IMG/M metagenome (GOLD analysis project Ga0224511, IMG submission 169988) | Sediment microbial communities from San Francisco Bay, California, United States - SF_May12_sed_USGS_8_1 | ecosystem: Environmental > Aquatic > Marine > Sediment | place: USA...
AGTAATGAATGATGCCACACCACTGACGCCCCCTAGCGCATGAGCGGAACTCCATTTTCAAATGTAAACAACATACATGTACACTCCATGATCCCTGAGGACCAGAAAAATATGACTACACAATGATCGTTTCAATTATTCATCCTTGTAATGCATACGGTTAAATAAAACGGGTTTTTAAAACATAAATTAGATACTAGCATAATTTAACTAATTTAGATACAATCTTTTCTTTCGTTGTGCAGTTGCATCAACCACGGAACTGAAGCTGAGTTGTATTCCCAGAGTATTACCAACTTAATAGTTTGTCACTTCGTGTCGACATCAAACACAGATGACAACAATATCCAAACCGAACTGTTCTCGGAAAAGCTTAGTGGTTTGAGCACCGGATGTGTTGTTGAGGGGTCAGTGGCAAACATTTCCGTGACAACTGCTACTGCTTGCTGAGATTGTGATTAGCCTTCTCTGTTGTCCCTCACAGCTGGCTCATATGAGAAACCAGTCATTTGCTTGCGGAGTGAACCCACTAACGCTGGTTAATGGACTGACCGCCGTGAAAAACAATATGCGTCCGGGTCCTGACCAAACTTAACAGAACTAGACATGTTAAATACGCCCAGACAACACATACTAGTACGAACTGTACGTTTTTGTTCGCTACCTACATCGTCTGCAATATAATTCGGAAGGGCCTAAAATGTTTCTAAATATATAACTGTTCCAAAGGTCTAGTGACACGAAACAGTTAGAATCCAATAGTAAGATAAATTTGATATATTAAAGAAAATATATGATAAAAAAGGATAATGGAATTTTTTCTTGACAACAATAATAGTGATTAAAATTTATGTTTTATAAACATAAATAAATGTTTCAAACAAACCATATCAGATAAGAAGTGTTAATACTGCATCATACTAATTTCAATTAACTATAAACAGCAAGATATAGCAGTACTGCACTACACAAAGTGATTTTTAAAGTGCGTAATTGCTTCGGTCATGTTCTAAAAACGTCGGATAAGATGGACGAGAGGTAAACCGATGTTAAAGATACTATGCCTGTATCTTTTGGCCAGAATTGTTTGCATCCTCCTTTTTTATCAAACTTAAGCAGTAAATAAAGACTGCGGTGCAAGAGGTTCTGGGTTCATTTCCAGGCTCCGGCAAGAAAATTTTATATTTGCCGCTTTGTGTTGTTGTTATTGTGTTTTTATTTTTCTTATCCAAAACAGATTATTTGTTATGAAATTTAACAATTCCTTTTTTGTAACCGATAATAATGGTAATAATTTACAGACCTAGGATCTTTAATAATAAGAAGTTATGAAACCAAGACAAGGCACTGCCTGGGGCCATGTCTAATATTGACCTAAAAGTTAAAGACCCTGTTCTATGCAGTATTGACGCCAAATGTAGATTGAAAACAACTGCGTACGAATATGGATTAGAAGTCATATACAAAAAGTGTTAAATTGACAACAACAGACGAAGGTTTTGTTTGCTGATGTTTTTTCCTTTTATTTTCCTTAATTTGATTATATGTCGTTAACGTACATTTTAAAACTTATAATAATTAGTTGGTTCCAGACAGGATTTGTGCAGTACTTGTTTAAGTAACACATATGACCTTTCATGTAATAGCTATCCTATACAATTTGTCTATCAAAATCAAACTGTTTAACTTTAAGTGCATTTTATTGCTTTTTGTTTATGGTCGCCTACTTGCTGACATTGATTGTCGCAGCGTCATTTTTCCTCGTCTGTGTTTGGATTTATGTCTTGAAAATTTTGCAAGCTGTTAAAAAGTCCGAGATATTTACTGCAATGTCTACTTTATGTAGTCCATTACCCAAGCGGAATCTAAAGACCTCCATATTACTGTTCTTCTGCGTAAGGCGGAAAATTAGTCTGGTGTGCTGTGGTTTTAAACTTTATTTAACATTCCCTTGCGAATCAGATAATATCCACATCATTGCCACTATTCAAAAGCTGTAAAATGTATTGTCTCTCCCTGATCATTGTAAAATAAAAATCATTTAATGCCTTAAGTAAATGTTTACGACATTACGTTAATCAAATACAGTATTAAGTATTTTGTAGATCACAGTTTTCATAAAAAAGATAATTTTATTAGCATTATGTTGCTCATAATTAGTTCTGATGTAGTCTTTTATTGCGAATCTTAAAACAGTAACAAATTTAATGAATGATTATGCATTCATCTACTTTATTACCGACAAATATTGCAGGTCAAATCTAAAATGGGCTAAAACCTGTTTCAATAGGCACTCAAGATATGTAAGATTATTTTTGCCATATGTGTCATATAAACATTATTTTAATTAATTGTATTAAAGTACCAGTTACAGGATGTTGTAATACCACTTTATATACATACACAACGAGTCGTCTGTTTCAAGTTCATGCAAACATGTGTAAATGACAACAATAAGTATGTTTGTTAAGGATGTTTGTAAGAGCTATCTTTTCTTTGAAAAGATCGTCGCAAATTAAAATGCCAAAAGCATTGGCATGGAAATGAAAGCTTTCGTGCGTCCACAGTCTTTCTCCTACATTGCGACATAAATTAACCTACTTTTGTAACTCAATGGTTAAATTCTGTCCTACCATGCGATATTTTCCCTTTTTAAAAGTTTTACAATTAAAACTGATTGTGGCATAATGTTGTAGCGTCACTATGTATAATATAATATGGACAATTATACTAAGTATAATTCTAATAAAGTTAATATGATGGCGGCACTCATTGTAACAACACAAGCTGATGTAAATGATAATCAAGACGTTTGAAAATCTGAATGACTCTTGGCACCTATAGTCCTTAAGGCAAGAAGTAAGTCTGGTCAGACAAGTAAAATGTATATACCAAACTGTGTTGCCCTGAACACACATTCCGAGCGAGCGATAATGATTACGTGTGGGCTATCGGACACGACAGACACATAAATACAGATAACGAATGTACGAGTGATCCATGCAGTGTGTCCAGGACACACTATAACGATATGACACCTCCCGGTAAGTAGATCGTTAACTTGTCCTGTGCTTTATGTTTCTCTTTTATCATTGAATGTATGTTGTTTTAGATTGAAAACAGGTTTTTTTCTTACTATTTATGCACAGCTTCAATACAATCAATGCTGACATTTCCCTCATGCAGCATATTATTCCTGAAGACTTTACTTGTATCCGCTGATTAATTTTAATATGTTCTTGAATTTCTGTTCTTCTAACATAACGTGCTTTACTTATTCATATGATTAAAAAAAATATTGTTTTATTTAAGATTCCATAAATAACTCTATAAATATCTTAATACAAAATACGTCTTTACTATTATAGTGGAGTTTAGCCATTTCGTTTTGACAATAGTATATGTAAAACAAATCTAGCTCATCTAACGAGTAACTTACTTGCAGACCCCATTTGTTTGAAATTATAAAATATAATATGCCTACTCCATGAGACGAAAATAATGTATAATTACAATTACACGTTGAAACAGTGGGAATGTACGAATACACTTTCAACTTTCAAGTAGTTCAATATTACATGACCCAATGGACATACGCGTAGTGTGTATGCTCCTGAAATAAATAATTTTGTCTCTGCGTGAGACATATTAGTGATATTTACCCAACTTGAAGGTGATGGCGTCACTGACACACACAAGACAATCAAGACAAAGGAGAAATGTCAGACAGCAAGCTGTAATGCAATATTTTCTCAACTAAGGCCAGAATTGTTTAGGATTTTACAAAATAAGAACCGGTTGCTTTTCTATCTCTTATATTATTCATGCTTTAGGCAACATGTCCTTGGTATTTAAGGAAACACAGTTCAATGGCAATGCTCTTTGTGTCACTTCACAAAACCAATAAAATGTCTATGTGCATATCAATCTTGATTTACACTATAGAAAGCGCTTAATCTGGTTTGGTTGCCCTAAACAGGCGGCTCATACAGATAGATAATTTATTTTCCTCCGCAAGCGGAGAGCATAAAAGAAACCAGCTTACTTATTATTACGATTTATGTATAAATTTCAGCAGTTAGACAAATTGCGACTGGCGAATGATGAATCCTGATGACACGTTCAAAGATTCACAACGGTGACCGAAATGGTAAACAAAACTGAACCTGAAAGAATGTCTTACACATAAAAATTGCAAATGTAATAATTTCATGACAGTTTTAACACACAAAATTGATTAAACGTTGGACCTAAATTCTTCCAAATTCAATTGTTCTAAATGTCAACTTCCAAAAGACTATCGATTGTGAGGCGTCTTTGAATTGGAACCTGTAAATGCCTCATTGGAATACATTTGGATCTAAATTGCTTTAATCACTGCGCCTCGAATAAAGGGTTAAAACAGGTTACACAAAAGATGTTCGCCGCTAACACCGCGAGTTATGTTAACTTATTTATATGGGTGATTTACATAACAATCTTTCATTGTGCAAAAACCACTAACTCTCCTTTTGTTTTTCCTGTGTTCAAAAGTACTTGACAGTCGTTACACTGGTCGACGTCATATATGCAAACAATTAACACACGTTAAAACCAACACATTACACATGTACTTTAAATACCAAGAAATTATATCGGTTAAGCTAGGTTATCTTTATTCAATAAAACATTCTCAATCGTGTGATGTCAACAAATTACGTGCTAGGAATTTCTGGAACATGTCAACAGTAATAAGTCGTCAACATGGTGGTACTACATTATTTAGGTAACACTTTTTATGTGTTCAATATAAAGTGCAAACCACGAAGAGGTTGATAAATAGGTCATTTTGTGTAATTCGCCGTACCAAACCGTTTTTGTGAATGACTGCAAGTATTTCTTTACGGTTTGATTAAATTACACAGATAAAAAACTATCCAATATATGATTTAGCGTTTTGATTAGGTGATACAATGTTAAAAGAAAAAATAAATAAAGGAGAAAAGTGTTGATGGAAAACTGCTGTATGACTGAAAGGCTTGTAATAAATAGTCCTTAAAGTGTGTAAATATATACATTTAAAATAACGTGTTGCTACTGGGTGACAAATATGCGTCACAAGTGCAAATGTAGGTACACGTTAGCGGAAATAAGGCTTCACAGCCCGTCCAATGCATAGTTTCGCAAAGTTTTAAGCTCCTCCCATTTCGGAAGTATTCCTTTGTCCGTGTGATAAGGTTTATCACACTCAGGAAATATGCTTTCTTTCGCATTCACTAGATCAGATTGTCACCTGACAAAATAATCCTAATTCAATGGATTCAAATCGACCATGTACTGTTAAAATGATCATGAACCGTTCAATTGTTTCTTCTCACGTCTGAGATCAGAACAAAGGTACTACTACTGCGTCGACAGTAGTATTATTATATTATTCTTGCCCAGAATAATAAGTCACACCAGACAGTTACTGCATTAAACTAGTTCATTCACCCCTGAATCCCTGCCTTGTTTATATACTAGCATGCTAGATTTCATCTTAGTTACAGATATAGATTTGAGAAACAAGACAAACGTAAACCATTTTAAGAGATATCTTAGGAAGATTTATTCGTTGAAGACCAACAAGACCAATGCACTTACCTAATTATACGGCTAAATTCATTTTGATTGTGTTTTCCACGGTATGTCTTGCTTTCTCTCACGTTTCCTACGCAATCTGAATTTGCCTTTAAGAGTATTTAAATCTCACCAGTTACATGTACATGTAGCAGTAAAACATTGTCACTTTTTAAATAACAACACACGAACCAAAATACATTTGTGCAGCAATTTTAAATGTTCGTTTAATTCACATTTCAATGTAAGACACAAGTGTCATAAAGTTGCACCACCAAACAAGTCTGTTAGCGCTTTCAATGAAAGAGCTGGGTATAGCTTAATTAAAACGCTTAACACATCACTATCAATAAAAGCATTCGTGAGAAAACATTCCTATTATTTCTCTTAATGGTTTGGCGATCTAATGGGACATTACTTTCTGGTCTTGATACGAAGTATCTAAATTAAAGTCGTCAATGTCTATCTCTAGGACACTGTGTTTTAAAGTGACATTTGTCAACTTGTTTTAATAGGACGTTAAGTGTTATAGGGTGGTACCTGAATAATGTTAATATATCCTAAAGAGGTCTTAATATTAATAAAGAGCACGCACATCTTCCAGTTATTCATTGGTTATGGTAGTGACGACTGCCTATCCGTCACTATCAGCTGTACTTAAAATGTAATTGTGTTTTACATACACACATTCACGCATTCATATGTGTGATTATTTTAATGTTACATACGCGTAAGCGTATTCGTAAATTGTGAGGACAGTGAATATAAATTGAAGAGATGCTCTAAGAAAAACATGTTGTAAACATTGTAAACAGGTCAAGTTTAATGGCACCATGACCAAATGGCCCATACAAAAACAAACACATACATGTAGAACAGCACAAAACACGCAGACCAACAGGACGTAACAGTCATTGATACTAAACTAATGGTGTGCGTTTTAGATTTTTCAATTTTTTTTTTTTAATTTTAGATTTCTTAAAATGAATTCCTACACTATTTTTACATACACCTGTCAATATATAATAGGTCAGTGTTTTGTATAAATTATAGTTGAATACAGTATTTCTTTATTGCTTTAGATATGTCTGAGGTAACAGGAACGTATACCTATAAAGGATTAAGACATGAAATGACGCGTTGCGTTGACAACAAGCTGATCAATTGACGCCATTTGTGTTGTTCTTAAAAACAATATTACAAAAAACATAAAAGGAATGTATAAAATGACTTTATTTTTATATACAAAGTCACTGTATTGTCTTGCAGAGGCAAAACGTTTTCTCAATAAAATACTTCCTGAGGAGACAAAATATAAAAATGCGATTTTTATTTCAAAGCTGTTTAAATGTATATTAAATGTAATCTTCAGTTGATGTTTCAATGGTTACCTGTGCACATCCCGTGCTGACTACTAATATCGTCCTTTTTTATGAAATGGAAAAAACGTAACATTTTATTCAAAACAATGTTACATGCACAACGTATAATTTCACAAAAGAAACAAGAGATTACAAACATTGACGGGTGCAAAGAACATACAGAATACGGGACACATAAAGGTCATTAACCATTACGAGACGTTGCCAAAGAACATTACAGTTTGTGAATGTAAACGTTGTTAGCATGAATACACTTTGAAATATACTTAGAGGAAATAATTAAATCAGTACGAATATTTAATAAGTAAATATACTTAGAGGAAATAATTTAATCAGTACGAATATTTAATAAGTGTTATCATTTTAAGGAACGAATTTTATGGTTAATGTCACAATCGGTGTATGGACCATTTGGAGTGTTTGAACTGTATGAATTCCGAACGATTCCACGCGTGTTTTAACCAGACCTAATATGTGCATACACCGATGATGACAACATCCATGACATTAAATGCTTATATTTACACTCATTGCGTTTTGTTGTTGTTGGTGCCAAACGGCTTCAGAAGCAAATTAATGAAAGGTAAGCTCAACAAAATGGCAAAGCGGCAGTCGTTATTGCGCCATTGTTGTTGCTGTGGACGTCATTTACGGTTTCGCGCCATTAAACTCATTCAACCAGACACAGATGGCGTTACATGATATGTAGAGTTATTCTCAATAAACTGCGTTCAGCCGGTTATGAACGCCATTAAAACCAAATGCGTTCATCGTAGGCCATGCAGTTGGAGTGTAAATATTGTTTTCTTTTGAGCCTATCTTCGACGCAATGTGCATATCGTTGCATTTTAAGCGTCTGGGATAGTGCTTTAGCTTAGCCATGCTAGTGGTATTCGTTTACGTTAATTCCCGGTTGCGTCGCCGACACACAAAACATAATCAAGACAAAGTAGAAACGTAAAACAGGAAGCATTAATTCAATATTGTCTCAACCATGGCCGGGAATGAACAGTTCCACAACGGTCAATCATGATCATTTATAATTGTACATAGTCAATATTAATCCAATAGATTAGGGTTATATTATCAAGTGATAATCACACCTAGAAAATACGAAAGAACGCATACTTCCTGTTTGTGATCAACCTTATCACACGATCAAAGAAAATATGTCGCTTTGGGAGGAGCTTGCAAATATGTGGAACTCTCCATTGTGTCAAGACATACACAATTATGGAGTGTTGGTTTTCCATGGAGTATATTATGCATGCTCTGGAAAACAGTGTTAAGCTTTATCTAGAAAATAGAATTATTCATATAAAATAAAACTAATATTTTATGTTGTTACAGAAATAATCGCTGTATTAAGACAGCCAAATTCGTATTAAGTTTTGTGAATGCGGACACCAGAAACCGCGTTCATTTGTCTAAGCGATTAGACGCACCGGACTGCAGTGCGAGAGTTCCCGGGTTCAATTCCCGGCTCTGGCAAATGTTTGTCCTGCTATTTTAGTTTGACCTTTTTGTATCCAAAACAAATTATTTGTCATGAAGTTTTACAATTTCTTTTTCAATGTTAATTCATATTTTAACTTACTGCTAAATGTGTAACCGATAATAAGGCTAGATACAGACCTAACACAAAGTTATAAAACCATGAAAAGATACTGCCTGGGCCCTTTTGTAGACATAAAAGTTAACGAGTGGGTACCATGCTGTATTGAAGCCAAAATAGATTTTAAACAACTGTGTACGAATATGGAAAAAAAATATATACAATAAGCGTTAAATTGGCAACAACAGACGAAACGTTTTGTTTGCTGATTTTCCTTCCTTTTTTACCTACATTGATTATATGTCGTTAACGTGCAATTAAGTTCTCATAATAATTAGCGGGTTTAAGACATGAGTTATGCAGTACATGTTTGAGAAACACAAATGACTTTCATGGAACAGCTATCCTATATAATCAACATAAACCTCTTTAACTTAAAGTACATATTATTGCTTTATGTTTACTTGCTTTACTTGCTGACATTCATGGTCGCAGCGTCATTTTTGTTTGTTTGTGTTTGAATTTGATGTCTGGAAAAACTGCCAGCTGTGTAAATTCCCTCGATATTTACTACAAGGCCTGCTTTACATAGTCCATTACCCTAGCGGAATCTAAAATACTTGTACCCCAATATTCCCGTTCTTTTGCGTAATGCGGAAAATTTAAGTCTGGTGTGCTATGTGTTTACTTCATTAAACATTATCTTGCAAATCAAGTACACACAACATTACTACATTGATCAAAGAGTGTACAAAGGCTATTGATCTTTGCAAAAATGAAAATATATAATGCGTTATAAGTATGTTTGCCCAACGCAAAATGGATTATTATTGAACATTGTTTTAAAAAAGCACTAAGTTGCTTATTAGTAGTATCGAGAAACGTAAACTAGTTACAAAATTTGATATACTTTTATGCATACGCTTGATGTGTATGTGCCCCTGGAATAAATCATGTTTTCCCAACAAATGTCATAATTGTTTAGGGATTAACAATAATGATATTATTCATGCACTATGCGATAGATCTGTGGTATTTAAAGAAACCAATTTTAATGTCAGTGCTCTTTGTGCCATTGCACAAAACTAATAAAATGGCTATGTGCATATCAATTTTGATTTACACTATTTAATGTGCTTAGTCTGGTTAAGATGGTACATGCAGCCGGCTCATACGAAGAAGCGGTCCATCGGTTACAAAGAAAAGTATTCTACTGGTTATCTCAGAAAATCTGCTTAGATAGACTTTCCGCCGTTATTAAACCTAGTTAGTGTTGGAAAGCGTCATTACAGCAAAATAATCTTACCATTATAAATATTGATGTTTAACCGTCAGCAGTATGTTTGACAATCTTCCGTCTGGCGACTGATGAATTTTGATGGTACGTTCAAAGATTAACAACGATGACCGAAATGTTTAACAAAATTGTTCCTGAAGGAATATCTTACAATTAAACATGATAATTTCATTACAGTTTTAACACATAAAATGTAGTAAACGTTGGACCTAAATTCTTCCAAACTAATTGTACTAAATGTCAACTGCCGAAAGACAATTGAATTTGCGTCGTCCTTGAATTGGCATCTGTAAATGCGTCATTGAAATGCATTTGGATTTAAATTGCTTAAATCAATGAGCCTCGAATATAGAGTACAACAGGTTACACAAAAGATGTTCGACGCTAGCACAACAAGTAAATAAATATTATTTATATGATCATTCATACTGCAAAAACCACCAACGTTCCTTTTGATTTTCTTCTGTTTGAAATGGCTTGACAATGGTAATTTAGGATATCTTTATTCGTTTACGCGCAATCTGAGTTTGCCTTTTAGGAGTGTTATTTAGTACCAGTTACATGTAGCAGTAAAACATTTTCTCTTTTTTTTTCAAATAAAAATACACGAACCAAAATGTGCAGCAATTTTAATGGTTCAAATGTCAAAAACTGGCACCACCTAAGAAATATAAAAGCGATTTTATTGAAAAGAGCTTAGCATACGTTAATTAAAACGCCAAACACATCGCCATCAACATAAAAACATTCGTGAGAAGTAAATACCTATTATTTCTCCTAATGGTTTTGCGATCTAATAGGGCCTTACTTTCTGTTCTTGATATCAAGTATCTAAATTACCGTCGTTTGTGTCAATGTCTAGGACACTGTGTCTTAAAGTGATATTCGCCAACATGTTATAATCGGAATGCTGCTATTATATCCTAAAGAGGTCTTGATAAAAATAAAGAACAAACACTTCTTCCAGCTATTCCTTGCTTATGTTAGTAACGATTGCTTATCTGTCTGCTTATGATAAATCATGTTTGACGTAACAAGAAGGTTTGCATATAAAGGATTACGACATGACATGACGCGTTACTTTGACGTCAAGCTTGTAAATTGACGTTACTTTTGTTGGTCTTACAAACAATTACAAAATACATAAACAGACGGTACAAACTGTCGTAAAGGATTTTTTATATAATACAAAGTCAAAACGTTTGCTCAATAAAATACTTTCTGAGGTGATAACAAAGTTACATTGACGGGTGCAAAGAACATACATAATACTGTACACATATAGATCATTAACCATTACGAGACGTTACCAAAGAACATTTCAGTTTGTCAAATAAGACGTTGGTCGCATGAATACACTTCATAGAATGCTCAGAAGGTTTAGTCAGAAGGTTTTCCACGTAAGGCGGTAAATTAGTCTGGTGTGCTGTGGTTTTTTAACATTCTCTTGCGAATCAGATAATACCCACATCAATGCCACTGATCAAATGTCGTACAATGCCTTTTTGCAAAATGTAAATTCTATAATTCGTAAAGTACGTTTTTACGAGACTACGTTAACCAAATACAGTAATAAGTATGTTTGCTCATGGTTTATTATCGAAACTTATTAATAAACAGAATTTTTTTATAACATGCATTAGTATGTTGCTCATAATAAGTACCGATTTATTATTTTATTGAGAAACGTAATAAGTAACAGATATTGATAAAAGCTTATGCAGTCATCTATTTTATTACCGACAAAAATTGCAGGTCAAATCTAAATCCGCTAAACCCTGTTGCAGTATGCACATTGTAAGTGTATGTTTATGTTTACCAGTTGTGTCATCTAAACTTACTTTAAATTAATTCAAGTACCAGTTACTGGATGTTGTAATACAACTTTATAGACATAAAAAACCAAGCCGCCTGTTTCAAGTTCATGTTTCAAGCGTGTGTAAATGACAATCATAAGGTAAGAGCTCTCTTTGAAAAGAGCGTTGTATTAGTTAATTAAAATGCCAAAAACAGTGGCACGATTTGCTTGGCGATCTAATTGCGATAAAAATGAACCTGCTTTTGTCACTAAATGATAAAATGTGTCTCTGCAACTAAAAATTGTATAAAAAGTATCAGTTTTATTTTTATAACTGAATTATATAAAATATGTATGTTTATCGGTTTTTGTTATTATGTCTATACATACTGTAATAATTGGTTTCTGTCCTACCATGTGATTCTTTCTTTTTTTAATAGTTTTACATTTTATATTGATCGTGACATAATATTGTATAGTCACTATCAATAATATAATATGGACAAAACACTATGTATATTTCTTAACAATTAATTATGACGGTGTAACTCATTGTCACAACACAAGCTGATATAAATGTCCGCCAAGAACTTTTAAAATCAAAACACTCTTGGCGCTATATATTCTTTAAGTCAAGAAGCAAGTGTTGTGTTTTGGCCGATCGACCCAACATTTTGTCAGACAACAAGTAACATATCTATACTACAGTGTAGAATGGATTGCCCTGGACGAACTTTCCTATGGCTAGTAAGAGATTTATATCCTGTAGCGTCATCGGACAAGGCAGACACATTAATACAGATAACGAATGTACGAGTGATCCCTGCAGTGTGACCAGGACACACTATAACGATATGACACTTCCCAGTAAGTAGATTGTTAACTTGTCCTGTATTTGATGTTCCTCTGTAATCATTAGGTGTACATGTAAGTTGTTTTATTTTCAAAACAGCTGTTTCCTTGTTATTGATGAACAGTTCCAATAAAATGAACTCTGCGTTTCATTTTAAAGACATTCCTTTATTCATGTCCTTGATTTTGTGTATTTTAAAATGTTTTACTTGGTTATATGATTATGAGAAATACTAACTAATGTTTATTAAATAATTCATAAATAACTGTATACATGTTCCCTGAGACGAACAAAATACGATTTCGTGGAAATGTACAAATATTATGTACTGTATATTATATACTTTCAAGTTATCGAATATTATATGGCATAATGGACATACGCTTGGTGTATATGCTCCTGGAATAAATCATGTTTTCACTGCGTGAGACATAAAAGTGGTATTTAACAAAGGTGGATTGCGATGGCGTCACTGACAAACACACAAGTCTATCAAGACGAAGGTGAAATGTCAGGCAGCTGTTATGCAATATTTTCCCAACTTAGGGCGGAATTGTTTAGGGATTAATGCAATAAGAAGTTGTTGCTTTACTGTCTCCTACATTATTCACTAGGCAAAGAACCTTGGTATTTAAGGAAACACAGTTTAATGGCAATGCTCTTTGTGTCACTACACAAAACCAATAAAATGTCTATGTACATATCAATCTTGATTTACACTATAGAAAGCGCTTAGTCTGGTTTGGTTGCTCCAAACAGGCGGTTCATACAGATAATTTATAAGAGCATAACAGAAATCAGCATATCATTATTATGATTTATGTTCAATTTTCAGCAGTTTGACAACCTTGCGGCTGGCGAATGATGAATACACTGTTCTGCAAAATTTTAAGCTCCGCCCAATACGGTAGATATTCTTTGATCTTGTAAAGGCTTGTGAAAGGGTTTTCTTTTGTGTATTCTATGTCAGATTGTCAACAGACAAAACTATCCTAATCTGTTGGATTAAAATTGACCATGTACTGTTATAATTAAACATGACTGCCAGTTGCGGATCTGTCCATCCTGATGACACGTCCAAAGATTTACATTGATGCCCCGAAATGTTTAACAAATCTATTCTGGAAAGAATGTCTTACAAATAAAAAATGCAAATGTAATAATAATTTCATTACACTTTTAACACATAAAATTTCGTAAACGTTGGACCTAAATTTTACCAAATTCAATTGTTTTAAATGTCAATTTCCAAATACACTTCATTTTGCGGCGTCTTTGAATTGGAACCTGCGTCATTGGAAATGCATTTGGATCTAAATTGATTAAATCACTGTGCCTCTAATAAAGGGTTAAAACAGGTTACAAAAACGATGTTAGACGCTAACACCGCGAGTTATGTTATTTATAATATATGGATGATTTACATAACAATCTTTCATTGTGCAAAAACCACTAACTCTCCTTTTGTATTTCCTGTGTTCAAAAGTACTTGACAGTCGTTACACTGGTCGACTTCATATATGCAAACAATTAACACACGTTAAAACCAACACATTACACGTGTACTTTAAATACCAAGAAATTATATCGGTTAAGCTAGGTTATCTTTATTCAATAAAACATTTTCAATCGTATGATGTCAACAAATTACGTGCTAGGAATTTCTGGAACATGTCAACAGTAATACGTCGTCAACACGGTGGTACTACATTATTTAGGTAACACTTTTTATGTGTTCAATATAAAGTGCAAACCACGAAAAGGTTGATAAATGGGTCTTTTTGTGTAATTCTTCGTACCAAACCGTTTTTGTGTATGACCGCAAGTATTTCTTTACGGTTTGATTAAATTACACCTGATAAAAACTATCCAATATATGATTTAGCGTTTTGATTAGGTGATACAATGTTAAAGAAAAAATAAATAAAGGAGAAAAGTGGTGATGGAAAACTGCTGTATGATTGAAAAGTTTGTAATAAATAGTCCTTAAAGTGTGAAAATATATACATTTAAAATAACGTGTTGCTACTGGGTGACAAATCTGCGTCACAAGTGCAAATGTAGGTACACGTTAGCAGAAATAAGGCTTCACAGCCCGTCCAATGCAGTTTCGCAAAGTTTTTAGCTCCTCCCATTTCTAAAGTATTCCTTTGTCCGTGTGATAAGGTTTATCACACTCAGGAAATATGCTTTCTTTCGTATTTACTAGATCAGATTGTCACCTGACAAAATTATCCTAATTCAATGGATTCAAATCGACCATGTACTGTTAATAATGATCATAAATTGCCCAGTGTTTCTTCTCACGTCTGAGATCAGAAAAAAAGGTGCTACTACTGCGTCAACCTAAATTAATTATACGGCTAAATTCATTTTGATTGTGTTTTCCACGGTATGTTTTGCTTTTTATTACGTTTCCTACGCAATCTGAATTTGCCTTTAAGATTATTTAAATGTCACCAGTTACATGTACATGTAGCAGTAAAACATTGTCACTTTTTAAATAACAATACACGAACCAAAAAACATTTGTGCAGCAATTTTCAATGTTCGTTTAATTCACATTCCAATGTATGACACAAGTGTCATAAACTTGCACCGCCAAACAAGTCTGTTAGCGCTTTCAATGAAAGAGCTTGGTATAGGTTAATTAAAACGCTAGACACATCACTATCAATAAAAGCATTCGTGAGAAAACATTCGAATTATTTCTCCTAATGGTTTGGCGATCTAATGGGACATTACTTTCTGGTCTTGATACGAAGTATCTAAATTAAAGTCGTTAATGTCTATCTCTAGGACACTGTGTTTTAAAGTGACATTTGTCAACATGTTTTAATAGGACATTAAGTGTTATAGGGTGGTACCTGAATACTGTTAATATATCCTAAAGAGGTCTTAATACCAATATAACTTATGAACGCCATTAAAACCAAATGCGTTCATCGTAGGCCATGCAGTTGGAGTGTAAATATTGTTTTCTTTTGAGCCTATCTTCGACGCAATGTGCATATCGTTGCATTTTAACAGTCTGGGATAGTGCTTTAGCTTAGCCATGCTAGTGGTATTCGTTTACGTTAATTCCCGGTTGCGTCGCCGACTCACACAACATAATCAAGACAAAGTAGAAACGTAAAACAGGAAGCATTAATTCAATATTGTCTCAACCATGGCCGGAAATGAACAGTTCCACAACGGTCAATCATGATCATTTATAATTGTACATGGTCAATTTTAATTCAGTAGATTAGGGTTATATAATCAAGTGACACTCTCAGCTAAAAAATACTAAAGAACGCATACTTCCTGATTGTGATCAACCTTGTCACACGATCAAAGAAAATATGTCGCTTTGGGAAGAGCTTGCAAATATGTGGAACTCTCGATTGTGTCAAGACATACACAATTATGGAGTGTTGGTTTTCCATGAAGTATATTATGCATGCTCTGCGAAACAGTATTAAGCTTTATCTAGAAAAAAAGAATTATTCATATAAAATAAAACTAATATTTTATGTTTTTACAGAAATAATCGCTGTATTAAGACAGCCAAATTCGTATCAAGTTTGTGAATGCGGACTCCAGAAACCGCGTTTATTTGTCTAAGCGATTAGACGCACCGGACATCAGTGCGAGAGTTCCCGGGTTCAATTCCTGGCTCTGGCAAATGTTTGTCCTGCTATTTTGTTTAGGTTTGACCTTTTCGTATCCAAAACAAATTATTTGTCATGAAGTTTTACAATTCCTTTTTCATATTTAAACGTACTGCTAAATTGGTAACCGATAATGAGGCTAGATACAGATCTAACACAAAGTTATAAAACCATGAAAAGATACTGCGTGGGCCCTTTTGTAGACATAAAAGTTAACGAGTGGGTACCATGCTGTATTGAAGCCAAAATAGATTTTAAACAACTGTGTACGAATATGGAAAAGAAAATATATACAATAAGCGTTAAATTGGCAACAACAGACGAAACGTTTTGTTTGCTGATTTTTCTTCCTTTTTTACCTACATTGATCATATGTCGTTAACGTGCAATCTTCAGTTTTCTCATAATAATTAGCGGGTTTTAGACATGAGTTATGCAGTACATGTTTGAGAAACACAAATGACTTTCATGGAACAGCTATCCTATACAATCAACATAAACCGCTTTAACTTAAAGTGCATATTATTGCTTTATGTTTACTTACTTTACTTGCTGACATTCATGGTCGCAGCGTCATGTTTGTTTGTTTGTTTGTGTTTGAATTTGATGTCTGGAAAAACTGCAAGCTGTGTAAATTCCCTCGATATTTACTACAAGGTCTGCTTTACATAGTCCATTACCCTAGCGGAATCTAAAATACTAGTTCCCCAATATTCCCGTTCTTTTGCGTAATGCGGATAATTTAAGTCTGGTGTGCTATGTGTTTACTTCATTAAACATTATCTTGCAAATCAAGTACACACAACATTACTACATTGATCAAAGACTGTACAATGGCTATTGATCTTTGCAAAATGTAAATTATATAATGCGTTATAAGTATGTTTGCCCAACGCAAAATGGTTCATTATTGAACATTGTTTTTAAAATGCACTATGTTGTTTATTAGTAGTACCGATGTAGTCTTTTATCGAGAAACTTAAACTAGTTACAAAATTTGATATATTTTATGCATACGCTTGATGTGTATATGCCGCTGGAATAAATCATGTTTTCCCAACAAAGGCCGTAATTGTTTAGGGATTAACAATAATGATATTATTCATGCACTATGCGATAGATCTGTGGTATTTAAAGAAACGAATTTTAATGTCAGTGCTCTTTGTGCCATTGCACAAAACTAATAAAATGGTTATGTGCATATCAATTTTGATTTACACTATTTAATGCGCTTAGTCTGGTTAAGATGGTCCATGCAGCCGGTTTATACGAAGAAGGGGTCGATCGGTTACGAAGAAAAGTATTCTACTGGTTATCTCAGAAAATCTGCTTAGATCGACTTACCGCCGTTATTAAACCTAGTTAGTGTTGGAAAGCGTCATTACAGCAAAATAATCTTACCATTATAAAGATTGATGTTCAACCGTCAGCAGTATGTTTGACAATATTCCGTCTGGCGAATGATGAATTCTGATGGCACGTTCAAAGATTAACAACGATGACCGAAATGTTAAACAAAATTGTTCCTGAAGGAATATCTTACAATTAAACATAATAATTTCATTACAGTTTTAACACATAAAATGTAGTAAACGTTGGACTTAAATTCTTCCAAACTAATTGTTCTAAATGTCAACTGCCGAAAGACAATTGAATTTGCGTCGTCCTTGAATTGGCATCTGTAAATGCGTCATTGGAATGCATTTGGATTTAAATTGCTTAAATCAATGAGCCTCGAATATAGAGTACAACAGGTTACACAAAAGATGATCGACGCTAGCACAACAAGTAAATAATTATTATTTATATGATCATTCATTCTGCAAAAACCACCAACGTTCCTTTTGATTTTCTTCTGTTTAAAATGGCTTGACAATCGTTACATTGGTCGACTTCATAAATGCCATAAATAAACATACACTTTAACCAGCAAAGTACATATGCACTTTGAATACAAAGAACTATTATCTGTTAATTTAGGATATCTTTATTCGTTTACGCGCAATCTGAGTTTGCCTTTTAGGAGTGTTATATAGTATCAGTTACATGTAGCAGTAAAACATTTTCATTTTTTTTTCAAATAAAAATACACGAACAAAAATGTGCAGCAAGTTTAATGGTTCAAATGTCAAAACCGGCACCACCTAAGATATATCCAAGCGATTTTATTGAAAAGAGCTTAGCATACGTTAATTTAAACGCCAAACACATCGCCATCAACATAAAAACATTCGTGAGAAGTAAATACCTAATATTTCTCCTAATCGTTTGGCGATCTAATAGGGCCTTACTTTCTGTTCTTGGTATAAAGTATCTAAATTACCGTCGTTTGTGTCAATGTCTAGGACACTGTGTCTTAAAGTGATATTCGCCAACATGTTATAATCGGACGTTAAGTGTTATAGGCTGGTACCTGAATGCTGCTATTATATCCTAAAGAGGTCTTGATAAAAAAAAGAACAAACACTTCTTCCAGCTATTCCTTGCTAATTGTAGTAACGATTGCCTATCTGTCACTATTAGCTATACATTCTGAGGCTACATTTAACAATGTAATTGTGTTTTAACGTACATGTTCTTACGTTCTTGTACATGTTGCCGTGTATTTTTTATTTTACCAACGCGCAAGCGTTTGCGTAAATTATGCGGACAGTGAATAATGCAATATTTATTAACTGCTTTCAACAGAATATAAACGCCATTAAAAGCACATGCGTTCATCGAAGGCCCTGAGTTGGAGTGTAATAACTTTTCCTTGTCAGCATTCATTCAATATTGTCTCAACCATGGCCGGGAATTGTACAAAGACGTACACAATAATATAGTGTTGATTTTCGTTGAGAGTTTATAATGCATGCTCCGGGAAACAGTATTACACATTATCAAGAAAAAATATTTAATCATATAAAATCAAACTAATACTTTATGTTGTTACATAAATAATCGCTGTATTAACACAGCAAAGTTCGTCTCAAGTTTTGTGAATGCGAACACCAGGAACCGCGTTCATTGAACTCTGTGGTCTAGAGGTAACGCACCGGACTGCACTGTGAGAGTTCCCGGGTTCAATTCCCAGCTTTGGCAAATATTTGTACTGTTGCTATTTCGTTTAAAAATGTGTTTTGACCTTTTCTAATCCAAAACAAATTATTTGTTATGATTTTACCTTTTCTTTTTGCAATGTTAATTCATAAATAATTTATTTTCTTAACGTACGGCAAATCGTGTAATCGATAATAAGGGTATCAAGATAAAGACCTAATATCTTGGAAAATATAAGTCATAAAGCCAAAAACGGCACTGCCTGGGCCTTCTTGTAGACATACATTTAAGGTAAGACCTTTGTAATGGACTATGAAGGATACACATTTGTATTTTTTATCAAAAACATAAACAAGATTTTTTCATTAAAATGTGATATATATTATGATTTTACTTTTCAACTGTAGAAAAATCTTTTTAAAGTGCAAGTTACCTATATTAAATTAAATTAAAGGGAAGTAATTTTACACCTTATTATCTTCCTTAAATATGAATAAAATGAAACTATTCAATCTTGTTTATAAAATCAAAACAACAAAAACTGAGAAAAGTTGTTCGATGGATCGTCTTAAAATGGCATATATTTAAAAAAAAAAAGGTTTATAAAATCTCTTCCTAGCTGCAAATATGTGAATCCATTACAAAGGACTTACCTTAAGGTTAAAGAATGGGTACCATGCTGTATTGAGGCCAATGACGATTTAAAACAACTGTGTACGAATATGGATCCATATACAATCAGTGTTAAATTGGCAACAACAGACGAAAAGGTTTGTTTGCTGATTTTGCTGATTTGGGAAAATTAGTCTGGTGTGCTGTGGATTTTTTCTTCATTAAACATTCTCTTGCGAATCAGATAATACCCACATCAATGCCACTTTTCAAATGTTGTACAATGCTCTTTTGCAAAATGTAAATTCTATCATTCGTTAAGTAAGTATTTACGAGGCTACGTTAACCAAATACAGTAATAAAAATGTTTGCTCATGGTTTGTTATCGAAAATTATTAATAAACAGAAATAATTTTATAACATGCATTAGTCTGTTGCTCATATATATTACCGATGTATTTTATTGAGAAACGTAATAAAGTAACAGACATTGATAAAAGCTTATTCATTCATCTATTTTATTACCGACAAAAATTGCAGCTCAAATCTAAATCCGCTAAACCCTGTTGCAGAGTGCACCTTGTAAATGTTAGTTTATGTTTACCATTTGTGTCATCTAAACTTACTTTAAATAAATTCAAGTACCAGTTACTGGATGTTGTAATACCACTTTATAGACATAAAAAACAACAACAAAAAACCAAGCCGACTGTTTCAAGTTCATGTTTCTAACATGTGTAAATGACAACCATAAGGTAAGAGCTCTCTTTGAAAAGAGCGTTGAATAAGTTAATTAAAATGACAAAAAAGTGGCACGGTTTGCTGGGCGATCTAATTGCGGAAAAATTAACCTGCTTTTGTCACTAAATGATAAAATGTGTCTCTGCAACTAAACATTGTATGAAAAGTCTCAGTTGTATGTATATAACTGAATTATATAAAATATGTATGTTTATCGGTTTTTGTTTTTATGTCTATACATACTGTAATAATTGGTTTCTGTCCTACCATGCGATTCTTTATCTTTTTAATAGTTTTACATGTTATATTGATCGTGGCATAATATTATATAGTCACTATAAATAATATAATATGGACAAACCACTATGTATATTTCTAATCAATTAATTATGACGACGTAACTCATTGTCTCAACACAAGCTGATGTCCGCCAAGAACTTTTAAAATAAAAAAAAACTCTTGGCGCTATATAGTCCTTGAGTCAAGAAGCAAGTCTTGTGTTTTGGCCGATCGACCCACCATTTTGTCAGACAACAAGTAACATGTCTATACTACAATGTAGAATGGGATGCCCTGAATGCACTTTTCTGTGGCTAGTTAGAGATAATTATCTATCCTGGTGC
>Ga0224511_10000334_pt1 | contig 21139 bp, 8 predicted proteins | sample SF_May12_sed_USG_2_FD_169988 | JGI IMG/M metagenome (GOLD analysis project Ga0224511, IMG submission 169988) | Sediment microbial communities from San Francisco Bay, California, United States - SF_May12_sed_USGS_8_1 | ecosystem: Environmental > Aquatic > Marine > Sediment | place: USA...
TAACACGTAAACACTGTGTTATATTTAAGTTAAAATTAAACATTGCTTATGTTGTGTTTTCCTTATTATATTCCATATCCCTTAATTTTAATTCACTTTTGTAGTTTTCTTTACATGCCATAAAGCAGACGCTTCAGTAGGCACATAAACCTTACATTCATAGTTCAGTATATTTGTAACATTGAGAATGCGGAAGACCACTACATTGGATACAAGTAGCATTCAATCTCTAATCGAACACTTGAACAAAGTGCACTTCGCCACACCGATGTGTAGCAAATTGACTTTAAACAAGGAAGTAGATATTAGTACCCCGGTAATTATATGCGCTACGTCGAACTGATAAAGAAGGCTTTCCCAAAACATCGAGCAGTTAAGGAATGACGACAACCGTTGATGAAAAAAGATTAATTTAAAAGGTGTTTGTAATCTGCAGAACGGTGAAACATTTATTTAGAAGTAAAACAATGAAATTTTTGGTATGGATGTGGACTTTGGCTTTTTGTGTACATACCTCTCAAGGTAAAGTCCTATTTTCTCGTTTACTATTGATTATATTTATATGAACGTTTGATAATGTTAGGTCAGAATATGAATATACTATTGTTTTCGTCATAATAAAAAACACAATATTGTTGGTTTACGTTTAAATATCTTGATAATTAAATGCAAATAACCAACATCAATGAGTATATAAAGAACATACCTTATCATTGATAAGTCACGTACTTGTTGTGTTGTCATACACTTGTCAGATAATAAATAGCAACAACGATAAATATTACAGATTAGAAAGTTGCATTTAAGGAATCATAGGACAGTTATCGATCATTGTTTCAACTACATCCATTGTATACCGAAAATCTTGGTCACGAAAAAAGTCCATTTAAGTAATGTGCATTATACCTCATTTGCACACGCCCTTCTGTATTTAATATGACGCCATCCAGTCCATCAATCGCACATTGACCGGCTACCCGGTCCATAATTCTTATATTGACTAGGGGCAAGTATTCTTGCATATGGGACAAGGATTTCCGCATCAACACGCGGTGCTTGAAAATGTCATCTTACACTCCCATGTAAGACGAGTCGCGTGCGATGACGTCACGATTTCCCGTGCACTACTTTTGTGCAAAATTGCATTTATTTTGTTAGATTATGGTCATAAACAGTTCAGATAATATTAAAATAGTTAAACATGTAATGTTACAGCACCCCAAGTAAATGACAGCTGTCAATTTCAACTATATTACACAATTAAATGCAAGTTTCTTAACTATCGACCGTGGGAAAATCCCGTCGTCAAGTGCGATGACCTCGAATCCGGACACAACGAAATCATTTCAATTGGTTTGAAAAACACATCTTACCTTTTCATTTTCGATGTCTTTGATGATGATTTGTAATAAATTCACATATTTATGTGAAAAAAAATCACAATTAAACACTTTCTGAATGAAAATGAATAAATTTTGCCGGGTTCTCGTTTGGTCCGAACTTCAATAGGTACGCGTATTCATCAATCGTGTTGTGCAACTTCTAGACATATTATCCTGTATTTTAACGAAAAGCGGTCTGTTCAATCGATTTTTATTGTACCTGTTCTTAATAGTATTACGAAATTCTGATTAAATATGCAAAATAAATAAAACACATACATGTAGTTTCGACCGTCAGACGATTTTATTTTACAAAACACATGTCCCATAGCCGTGACGTCACGATGTTGTTGAATGAAATATCGATACGCTTTGGTTTTACTATAAAGGAATAGGTTGCGCTGTTTGTTTATTATTTAGGCACCATAAAATTAAATAAAATCAAATATGCAAGAAAAAGTATCTATCATGTGTTCCTGGTGTGGATGGGAAAATCCATTCCTCGGGCTTCGTGTAGCAAGGCGGTGACTCGGCTAGCCTCGTCACCGCCTATGCTGCACTACGCCCTCGGGATGGATTTTCCCATCCACACCAGGAACACATGAAAGATACTTATAATCCAATCTAACTGTTTAAGCTGTTATTAACTTATCTATTTTTAGAATGGAAATCTATTTTTAGAATGGAAAATTGACTGTTGTCTTTCAAAGTCTGGATTGTTTTGACCAGTAACTTAAAATAGATCTATTTCATTTGATTATCAATTTGAATATTAAAAAAGAGCCTGGCTTTTGCTGCATTGCTTATATAAGAATAAATAAACCGACTAGGGTTTGAGATATTTCACAAACTGAAAAAATAATATTATTGTTTTAAAGCAAATTATAGTAAAAATGACAACAACAAACGGGATACAAGGATTTATTTAAAGATGCGGTATAATATAACAAATAAAACATTGGCTTTCGGGCTATATGCAAGTTTACGGACTGGTTGGTCAGACATCGGAAGGAATATGGTCCTCAGCTGCGTTTCGGGCCATATAGCCTTCTCAGTCTGACCAACCGGTCCGTAATATAATGTTATTAATTAACTGTATTTATATTGGCTTTGGTATTGGACTGTCTGAAGCCCAATACCAAGGCCAATATAAATACAGGTAATTAATGACAATTTTATTAATTGACTGTACAATATTGTTATAAACGTCATGACAGAATACATACATGTACAACTATAATTTCCGATACAATTTTGCTAGATATTCGTTGAGTCCCGCAAAGATAAAAAAGTTGGATGAAAATCTTTTATTTCAAAATTTTCATATTGGCCAAGTTGTCGCTGTATATTAGTGGAAAGCTTGTCATACAGTCCGTGAAAAGTGATCAATTTCACGTACAATATTGAACAGTCAATTAAAAAACTTGCATATTGTCATCAAGCCCATGTTTTATTTGTTAAACATTGTTCTATTTACTTTCTCTGTGATTTGCGATGGTGTTGGAACTTAAATCAAATTATCACTTTTTAGGACTGTAAAGTGTCATGGCTTAGTATACCTAAGGTAATGTTAATTAGAAAATGAAATGTGTCTATAAATTAATTATTTTCAAAAATTAAAATAATATTAACTGGTATATACGGTGCACCATCATACGTTAGATTTAATAAAGAAACTACGTATTTATTATTTATTACAAACACATGAGGATAGTTGCGAAGTCGGATGAAACTGAAACTTTAACATGACAAGATTTCTGTCGACGTGTATGTTGCATACTAAGGACTAACACATGTTCGTGAGAGTAAATGTATTACCGGTACTTTGTAATAAAAAAATCGTTACATTCACATGTTGTTTAAAATATTGTTCCACGTGCCTTTTTATACAAATTAAGCCGACATTACATAAACATCTGCACATTGATATATCCCGCGAATACTACATTATAAACAAACAAACAAGCCAGACACATACACACACAGTTTATAGTCTAACACTAAATATTGACCCTTAAATCATGGGTATAGACACCATATACTCAAAGATATTTATAATATCCGCAAAGATATGGAAAACAATAGGGGTTGCGGTACTAGCGGTACTAATTTGTGTATCTTACATGTAAGGAACACATGTAGACATGTAAGACTGGTGAAGCTTGACCCTCAATGTCTAGATATCTTATTTGAAGTTATGCCATGAGCGGGGATATATGATATGATGGCTTAATTTGAACAAAAAGGCACGCTGGACACTATTTCAATGTTTTAACACAGCAAACTGTTTTTTATACATTTCCCCTTGGGAATACATCATTTAAAAATTGATATCCGGGGAAGCACGCATATTGCCCCCACTAGCTAGACCAAAATTAGGCCCTTTTGAAGTATTACCAACCTATAATTACTTGTTATTGCACTTACTAACGAATTATAAAATAATTTTTAAAAAGGACGACACAAGTCTGATGGAAAACATGGAACTAGCAAAGCGTTAGCTTAATTGGATCCACATATTATATTATGTCTCTAATATTTGCACAAGTACAAAAACGTTAACGTGTACGAACAATAGATGCAATGTGTTTTTGGCTTGACAATATAGATGTAAAATAAACTACTCAGATTAACTTTTTTCAGGCGAATTATCCTACTATATTGAGAATCAACCGAGATCCTTAAGCAATGCCAGTGAACACTGTCAACTTGCTCAATTGCCTTTGTATATCGGCGCTGACAACGAAATAAAAGTGAATACAAGTCAACCTGGCTTAGAGAATTTAGATAATGGAACAGAGTATTGGATTGGATACTACAAAAACTTTGCGGCTTTTCGCTTTCTTGGTAAGTATCATTATTAATTTATTTTAAATCATTGCTATATTTTTTACTCAAATAGTGAGTCCAACGAAAGTGTCGTTATGCGTCATTTTTACACAACAGTTACTTGGTGACTGTGCTTACCTTCTGTCTGTTTCACTAACTACATGCATGCATATTTTAAAGTTATGAATTGTTTGAGTGACATTTTAAATGGTTCAACATAAAATGACTTCCTCATTTGATAAGTTATGTATAAACATAATATAAAGGTGATAACTTTTCAATTTAAGCGGCAATTTATTGTTCGCGTAATTGATACTAAAACATAAAGATCTACATTTATACTATTGGCGTTTATAACTTATATTCAATGTTTTATATTAAAGACTGTTTTTCAACATCTGACTTACCCGACGAAACATGGTCAAACACCGTCAAACACGACCTACCGAATAGATGTTCCCAAGTGTGTCTGGACTCCTTATATTTTGGAATGGTAAATGCGTCGGTAAGCGTATTATTAACTATAATATTTGTACAATATTGATACGCTGTCCACATTTTTAAAAAACCAACATTAGGAAATAAACCTTATGTCAGATCAAACTCAATACGTAAGTGTTTTAGTAACCTAACTGGTTTAAAGCTGTCCGCCATCAGATTTAAGAGAAATATTAATACTCCTCGCTATTCATATTAGGATGCATGGCTACTTTAGTTTAAAATAATCAATATTTATTTAACGTAAAATTACTATTGGATCCAGGGGGGAGGGGCGGGTGCGGACCTTTGATTTTGTTATGCTCCAAACCCTAAATTGTCAGAATGTTTTTCCCTCGCTATTGCTTTGAAGTTGAAATAGAAATATGGTCAAAAATGCTACAAAATAACTTATACTTCAACAGTCAACACTTTCAATGACTTGTTACCCCCCACCCCTAAGGTCAAATCCTAGAACCGCCACATCAGATGAACAAGATGTTTAACGATCTACGACATTCAAATGAGGTGTATTTTAGAGAGAAAACGGTGCCATCTCATAACTGATAATGTGTATATGAACATGTACCCGCTCTAAATTTGATATGGCTGCTTATTCACCTTACCTTGTTTCTGCGGATTGAGAAGTTTGTAACGTCATCTTGACAGCAGTGACACGGCTTTGGATTTTTTTACTTTTAAAGATGCTATGCCTGTATCTTTTGATCATAATTGTTAACATCTTACATTTAAACCAACTATAAGCAGTGAAACCTACTCCCTTGAATATAACAGTCTGCCAAATGTAGTTATCCATGCATGTTAAAACATTACAGAAGACAATGAAATTGTTAAACATGTGTGGTCCGCATTTAACAAAATTACGTTCAGACCTAGTGCGTTGAAACAGTTACATATCTTGACAACAATCGATAATTTCAGTTGACTCGGTGGTCTTGAGGTCCCGGATTCGATTCTCGGCTCTGGCAAGGACTTCTTATGATTGATTTTGCTTTTTGTTGTTGTTGTTGTAGTTTTCCATTTTTGTCCAAAAAACATTATTTGTCACAAAATATTTTAAAGTGTTATTTAATTTAGTATACTTAACATAATGCAGTGTTGTGACAAATAATAGACGTACCAAGATACAGACCTAGTATCTTTAGATGTGTTGCATTATTTAACGTGTAACATATTTTTTATCTGAGTAGTCCGAGTTTGAAGCGAATTTAGAAACGAATTAAAAGAATTCAGGCAACTTTAATAAACGTCCCTGGTATAACTTTAAAACAACTACAGCCAACCTATAGTGAGATAAAGGTAAGATAGAAAAAAATTACTTTTTTAAACACCATGGGTGTACAATGTGCTACCTTCAGCATATGTTTTATACCTATTAAACATCTAACAAGCAAACATTTTTTAGCAATTTAACACAATTTAAAACGGATTTTGTCTAACTGAGCTGTTGCATCTTGTCGTGGTATTGAGAATTAATGTTCCCTTTTTATTGCAACGCTTTAAGATAAGGTTTCCGTGATTATTATTCTTTCTTTTCTAATAAATCGAAGACGAAAATAATATGTTTAATATAAAACTGATGGAAGGGAAAGCCCTCAGGAAGCATAGCCTGCACGAGAAAACAGCAGCCTCGGTTTTATTGCCACAATATAATATAAGCCATTAGATTTTCTTTTCAGAAAAACGTGTCTCTAAAGAAATATGTTTACCGTAATAAGATACAATAATATTGTTCGGAAAGGTACTCAGACCGCTGACTATATATTATCGCTTCCTAAATACAAACAGCCATAAACATGCATCCAACGATACAATTTTACATTTGCATTTCCCCCAAAAACATCGTCAAGTGGTTGTGACCTCCGGCCCAGTTATAACAGGATAATAACATATTAAACATAAAGTTAAGTTTTATGCTGTCTAAACGTTCAGATGGCAACATCAAACACAGTTACTATGTAAATGTTGTGTTTTTATGACGGTTTAATAAATCGTTTTATTATAAGTAATATTTGCAAATAACGTAATCTTGCAGGGCGGATATATGCAATGTCACTGCTTCAACAGTATAACAGCATCTTCAACAACTGTTAATCGAAGTCACTGCACTGCTAAATGTGGGGATTTTGTGTGTGGCTCAGATGGAAGTGTGGCTGTGTATCAACGTAGTCCCCAACCATCAGGTAGAAATTGGTATCACATATTTTGTCTTTAAATCAGATTTTATATATGGCTTTTTAAATAAGATAATATTTTGAAATTGGTATTTTTCTATTTATTCATTATTTTATGCATTTTATATGATTGGTTAAATTAAGTTTTAGCAAGTCTATAATTTGATTTCTTTAGATTAATATTAATGCTGAATTTTCAATGATATATCATGTTTTGGTGTAAAGTATGCGGTGATGCACGGAAGAAAAGCATAAAAACAGCCTTACCAAACACTTAACCAGTATGCAGCTAAATATACAAATAAATACGATTTGAAACACTATGATGATCCATCGCATTCCGTTTTAAATTCACAAATGCACATCTGAAGCCATAAAAGTTTACTTAACTCATTTTCACTTTTTACAAGATAAACATTGAACATATCTTACCATTGTCTTCCTACCCTTGTATAGCAGACTTACGTGTTTTAGCACCAACAAAAAGCACATGTCTCGCCATTCAACCTTTACCGACATTAGCAAATATATGGAAGGATTGTGGAACGTCTTATTTAAGTGTATGCCAGGACCAGGTACCAAGTAAGTTGTTTAAATTGAAAGCTACACATTAAACATGGTTCTGTATTCTATATCTATACAACTGTTTGAAATATCTTAATCAGCTTAAACAATGCAAAATGTACTTAGGAAAAACTATTTATTTCCAACCATCTATTGCATTTGCAGACATACTATGTATTTTGTATTTTTTAAAGAGTTATGTAATATATTTCGTTATGTTTATTAAGACATTTCAATATATATCATGCAGTTCTTAATGCCTATGTAGATTGCATTTTATATAAACCGTAACGAATGTAAGCATATAATGAATACAATTTATAGATTTATAGATTTTTCAAATGAATAGCTTAAAGTTCCGGACGGAACCTGTCTGTGGTGATTTAACTTAAGAGATCATATTAAGTCATCATTACATTACTTTCTGTCAACATAAACTACAAAGACATTCACAATGCACTTTCACGACGGCAAACATTTTACCGATATACTGTGCTACATATAACTATAAGATGAACAATAAAGACTAATGCTCGTCATTTATAATAATATTAGTATTGTTTCTTTTTTTCATTCAGCCCAAAAACATCACCTGTTTGAAAGTTGGAACAAAGTAGTAAGTTTTTGTCTACAAAATGGGAAAAGGCCAGCAAATCTCAGTTATGCTCAAACAGTCGTACCCACAATCGCACAGGGCTCAGAGAGGTGGAACGATGTGGTTGCGTTTGAAGTCTTAGAACGAATAAAGGGTATGCATTAAAATATGTGATGATGATTATTATGTAGTTATATCTATTACAATTAAGACTTTGTAGTGCAAGCTAAAACCCGCTATCCTTCGAATGCTTTCAGACTATTTTTGCATGAACGATAATACTTATTTTACGCTCTTAAAACTAACGAAAGAGGCAGTCAATTATGAAGAGAGGTACATACGCTTATACACTCAACTTATGAAACATATCTCGCTATTCAATACAGGTTGATTCACAACAAGTAATTACTTCGTAAGTAACGTGGTATAATGTTTTATGAAGCAATGGTAAAAATACAGCACATAATCGACTTTCTCCTAACTAATATTTTATGCTACAGACACCCGGCTAATCCTCTAAATGCAATTAAAACATTTCTTTACATGATATTAAGATAAAATTTATTTTTTAAATGAAACTCCTAATAGTCTACCTACATTTTCGAAAATTGTGACCCCAGTAGGACAATTTTTGTTAATGTACGACATCCACCATAAATGTGTTTAGCAAAAAAACATGGATATCGCTTGGGGGTGTCAACTTTTAAAATGTGTTTTAAGGAAAAAAAATAGGTCAGCGGTCAAGTAAGTGCAATCTTGGTATGTATTTTTGATAAATTACTATAACTTTGACACATGTGACTTTATTAATTTAGTGTCAAGTTGAAGCGACAGGAACATACTAACTATGTAACTTTTTTACTTTTTGACTTTAAAACCAGCTTTACTAGTATTGATTCATTGAAAGCGTGCATTTACTCACACAGCCTGAAGATAAATTTTTTCCACCATGACACCTACACGAAAACGAAATTGTAGGAACCAATAAGGAAAGTTAAAAATGTCTTAACCGATAAAGTGCACCTTGAAATCCTATGACACATCATGAAATTCACATAAATCAATAAACAATTAAGAGACATAGAATTCATGTGCTCGTTAGCTTATATTGAGTACGTTAGGTTTCTTTGTAATTAAGAATATATAATATGTAAAGCTGGTCGGATGTCTATATTATGTATATAAATACACTTTAAAATAGTAAATACATAACTATATACAAATGTTGTATATGTACTAATTCCGCACACTATATACAAACTACATAAAGTCATAGCGTTTAATACAAATGCTAAGTAATACAGCGTTTCACAACGTGTAAGTAGACGTTTTCTACATATATGTAATGATATCTTATATATAACAGTACATTTAAATACAAACATATAAGGCATCATTGAATTTGTGTGCGTTTATACTTAAAATGCACACGAAAATAGGAGTCATTCCTTAACTAATAACAGTAACGATTTTACAGTTGAAAATATTCTGAAGAGTGTCGACAATTTGTGATATAATACTCTTTCTCGTTATGATAAATTAAAACTAAATACTTATTCCGTGTATTTTGTAATAAACGGTACAGTTGTCTTTGTGTGGAAACTGAAACTGAAAAAAATATATACAAATAAAACAATTAACAACAAGTTATATTCACCTCCGCAACTCCTAAAGATACATTTCAAATGAGGAGTGAAGAATGTGTAACGAAACTACATACTATTGTAGAATTTTTTATCATAAGCCTTTACATGCGTAACGCTTAGAACTATTTAAGTAATACTTTTTTTTCAAGCGTAGCGTGATTATTTCTACAAATTATGTTAATCATATCATTTTCAGGAATACCCAACATCGCAAATACAACAATGGCGATATACGTAACAGGTGGCACTACGAATTCAACAGATAATATCGATGCTTCCAGACTATCAATTTGCCAGCACGGTAATAACACATATTTGAATTATTCCCCTTTGATTGATTTTTATAGAACATTTTTTCCAGAGTGTAACTTTGTCACCATAGGTTTAAATGACTCCAAACTTGGTATGCATGTTTTTGGCAATGGATCGAAGTGCAGAGCACAAGAACGATAACTCAACCTTGTTTCGTTTTTGAATTTTTCTTTAACTGATTTGTATCGATCTTTGCTCAATATTCGGTTTATTATTGCTAATAACTGTAAAACAAACACCAAACTAACACTATTTTAACATTCATCAGGCGACACATCCGACTCGCGTAGTTTTAGTTTCAGTAAGACTTAGTTTGGTTTATAATTTGTGTTAGAACCACGTGTAGCCTGTTAGCAGAATAGTCATGTGGTCTAAGGTGCGTGTATTTTGATGTCGGAATATGTCTTTAATCGATTCTCCGCGCTGGCGATTTTTTTATATTTTAATTTTTAAAATATGATTTTAATATGTTCATATTTACCTATAAATATAAATATTTGACTTCGAACACAAAACTTGACATAATGTTACATTATTTTCACTTATATAACTTTGTAAATATTTATTTATTTAAGAAAAACCTGGTTTTAGTGACCGTGTTGAGAATGCACTATACTATATTGTTTGAAATATTTTAAGTTTTGTTTAATACAGTATGACGTATGTATACGTTTTCCTCAATATGTTTTGAAAATAATTTACTAAAGATATGCTATATTTTGTTTCATGCAAGAGAAAACACTCGCAACAAAACAAACTGATGTGAGCCACAATTCTCAACCTATGGCCTAACAAAAACTGTCAACGAATACTATAGTAAACTGTTTCTATTTTGTCAAGTTTTCACCATTGATTTCTCTTTTCTAAACAAAACCACCAACAACCTGAAGTCATTCATTTAAAAATGAAAGGCAGGTAACTTTTTCATTCACTTTTTATCACAGTTACTTTTCTTATCTCTTAATATTGACAAAACGAGTCGACTAGGTAGGCAAAATGATCCTTCGGGAAAAAGTGTTACTCTAATTATAAGATAAATAATAATAATAATAATTTCATTATTATTATTATTATTATTATTATTATTATTATTATTATTATTATTATTATTATTATTATTATTTATTCATATTGTATTAATAATGTTGTCTCTGTAAAATGTGAACTCCCACGACCGCCCCCAAAAAATGGCCCGACCCAAAATATTTTATTGCACAATCTGAAATTATATTTTTTTATTTTGTGCAATTAAGCTTGGAACGAAAATGCAAAAAAAAAACCGCTTCGTTTTGATTACGAATATGATTTAGTAGAAATATTGCATTTATACAATTATAATGGTTTTTAAAAGGAATAAAATTCAGTGTTCAAATAGTAAAGTTCCATTGCTTGTATAATTTAGCAAAGACACACGCTATGTGTATTTTGGTATTGTACAAAGATGTTTTTAACACTCGACTGGACTGGTCAGTAAAAATAAATATTTTATCTACTACCTATACTAAATTGACCTAGGTCGTTGACGGAAAAACAAGAGATATTTTATGTTTGGCTTTACTAAAAACATTGAATGTTTAAAAGGTGTGACGAATAAAAAAAGTTATATTTAGTTAAATTAAAAAAATATTGTGTTGTCATGTTTGGCACAGGGGAGCAAATCGCAATATCATGTGTCAAGCCTTAAATCATATCAAAATCAGTTTTTTTATGCAATATTGGTAGAAGTGTATTTCGTTCATCCACCAACACGTAGAATACTGTTGTTTTATTTTTGTTCGGTGAAGATAACACCAAAACGCCAACGCCAACGACAAGTATCCCAGCACCAACCACGGCGACGACTAAACCACCGACTTCGTCAACCCTATCGACTTCTATTTCACCCATAACAATAACAGCAACCGCATCATCGTCTTCAACATCAGCCGGTATGCAATGCAGTTCTTAAATTAAGCTCATTTACAGCTATTCAGGTATAGCAAAATCATAAATAATAATAATGCTTAGAAACTGCTTCACATTTAAAATATGTGAACATTGTCGCATTCCAATTAAAGTTCAGTGAATACGTTTCAAAATCAAGCTTAAAACTTGAACGTTATGTTCTGAGAACGGTTTTATCTTAAACAAACACCTTCATAAAACATAATTAACTGTTTGGTTATGAACTCCAATCAATGCATTGCCCGACAACTTGAATACTAAATTGCTCTTTTTAAAATAACTTGATATTTATACAGGTAATGCTTGTTAAATTCAACTATGATCTATAAAAATTAAATATGTTTTATTTCAGGATCGAGCATAGGCATAGCTGTTGGCATAACTGTACTCTTAATTATAATTGCCGTTGTCGTTTTCATCATTCTTAAGAAGAGGTAGGACTATTACTATATAAATATATATCCTAACATTTTATGCTAATGAATACTTAATATAACCACATTTATAGACATGTACACAAAAGGAATATAACTTGTCTTTTGTTTTCATCTAGGGCATGGCTTGGACGATTCTTTATGAAGAACGAAGGAGAAGATAAACTTCCTTGTCCAGCTAAAGATAATATAAATGCATCTGTGGATGCAGTAAACCATAATTACTTTGTACTCGAAAAGCATGTCAAAGAAACAGATTACAGCGATAAACTCCAAGCAAGCAACGATCATGATCATTACACCTTAGCTCAAGATCCAACGTTTTACGAAGTGACCAATGGCGAAACGGAAGATGATTACGACACAACTGATCAAGGTCAAGCGGGTAGAGGCAAATCTAGTCAGTCTGGTAACGTTTACAACACATTCAACGATTTTAAACATCACGACGATTACGACCATCTTGGCGACCACAAGAAACATCCTCGTTTTACCGCGAACGAATACAGTACGACAGAGGCTGCAATGACACAACCGATTGACGATGACACATACAATCATCTGAATCAGGGACCACATACTGCCGCTCGTCCTGACAACGTGTACGGCATGCCACGTGCTAGTAATGACAAATTTTAAAAACTTCCCGTGGTGTCACTTAAAGAGACAATGTCTATTCTGAATCAAGCTTCAGTAACAATCAGTTGTTGGAATAAACATACTTATGTTTTTAATCTAGCTATTCTGCGATCAGTGTGCGTGAATTAACAAGTGTTGTGAGAGAAAGAGAGTGTGAGTTCCTGTATGCGTGCCCGCCACCTTTATGAGTTTGATTTATTTGACAATGTAGCAAATAATCTGACTATTGTTTACAGATCTGAATTTTATGTAGTTCATATGTGTTTAATCTGACGTTTTCTTTTTACATTATATGTGTTTTGGTTTTCTCAGTATTGCCAATGTATTTGTTTCCAGTATTGTATGTATACGTTGGTTCTTTAATCAATTGTGAATAGCACTCTTTCGTCAATTGTATTTCACATTGATATTAAATTTTAGTAAAATGTATCATTATTTCTCTACAAAGTATATCGATTCAAAAAGAGCATGCGTACCGTTTGATAGTAAATGTCCAATACCAGATCTGACACAGTAACGCATGCATCAAACAACTATTACATTATACGTAGAACCCACTGTTATCATCTTGTTTTTGATAAATAATGGTATCTGATGCACCTAATCGTGCACACCTTTTTTGCCTATGGCCTATCTTCCTACTTTTACTATCACACTTTCTAATAACATATTAACACCATTTGTTTTCATTTACCATTTTTCATTTCAAATGACCTTGGTAAACCACACCTATACATGTATTTTATTGACAAGATATAAGAATAAAATAATATTCATTTTTGTGTGTTCGTGCAACGGTGTTCGATTAGGTTTAAGAATTGACAATAAAGTACATATATAATATGTTTCAAGATTAACTAGCACTTCACTTGCGTTGCTGTGTGTTAATCAGAATAAAAAACGTTTTTGTTTTGTTTTAGTAAGTAGATAAATAAATAACACTAATTTCATATTTGTGAATCTTACAGAAGTTATATTTCTTTATTAAATATAACACATTATAAGCATAGCAAACTCCTAAATAACATCATGAATTGTACGACCGTAGGCATTCTGAAGCAAGTGAAGTTTTGACGAATTTTGGCTTGCAGAAAGAAGCATATTACAGCCTTGGTTTTTTAAAACTGTGCATCAATGGTAATAAATATGCCACACCATCGCACCCAGCGCAGGGGCGGGACTAAAATTGAAAAAACCCTCACATTTTAAATAAAAACGTAGTTACGATACATGATCCCAGAGGGTCCGAAAATAAAACTACACAATAATTTAGTACTAGGTGGACAACTGTTTGAGGCCGCCTCACAAACATTTAAAAAAACTGCAGTAGAACTTAAGATAACTTATCTTAAAGCCTGATAAAACGTGGTGTTTCTTTAATTGCGCTTTAAACGTGTCATCATTCATATATTTGGGCTTCAAAAGGTTATATTTAATTAAACTTTATATGTATATAGCATTTACTAACTTAAACTCAATTCTAAAGTCTCAGTTTCCGCCCAGTACTAGCTTTTGGAAGCCTATGTTATGTTTCACGAGGTATAAAATACTCTAATATATACTATATATACGTATGACGTATACATGTATGTGCCTCATGTGCTATATTGCTAAAGAGTATGCGATTTTAAAGTGTTAATTATAAGATGCTTAGATTTCTGGTGAAACAAGTACAACACTTGTATGTCTATATAAAAGTGCAGACCGAGTGCACATTCCTTTAAATTCACATTACTGGATTTGTTTTTAAGGGACATATTTTTCGAACTTGTTTATTCTCGTTGCTTACGGTGCCGTTACACTCTAACGTTCTGGCCAACGTTATCTGAACAATCCTTGAACGTTCCAGAATAAGGATGACATAAGGCATGTGATTAACCTGTGTTTAACGCATGGCTAACGTTTAACATCGATCAAGTAAGATACCACTGAAACTTTCCATTGGCATTACTGATTGTGTTACTAATGTGTAAATAACGACATAATAACTGATTTCTGACGTGTTAGTTTTACGGTCAAAAGCGCTGACATTGTTTAAGTCAATTCAGTTGTATTGGTGAGTTTCACCATACAGCACCGTGTCGTCAGTAAGTCGTTCAATGCAGCGCAAACTGTTAGTAACAACCAAGTAACACTAGAGAAGCGACTGACTAACTATAGACGATCGCGTGCAATGTTCGGCGAACGTTAGTAAAACGTTTTACGGACATTCGTCAACCTTCTTTTGCATTTATGATTAAACGTTAAGACCGTTGGTCTCATTGATAAATTTGTGCGTGTTTGTTTGTTTCGGACTTGCGTTCACCGCTGATTCCCGGCGATCACCGATGTTTAATAGCGTTCACACAAAGCTCATCTGAACAGAACGTTATCGTGTGACGACCCCACAGAGTATGCAAAAATGATCTACAATCGATTTATTTCCATCTTAAAATGCATTAGGGCGAAACATAGGAACGTAGGAATTGACATTGATAATACCACAAATAAATCATTTTCAATAACCTTTAAACCTTAAGTAGAGGCCTTTAAGATAGATTGATCCGCGTGGTTTAAAAGTCGTTGTTGCAAAATTATGATTTGATTTAAACTTATTTATTTAAGGTCGATTGCGAAACAAGTTATCCCAACTTATATTATTCACTCTCGACCGCTCATTACGGATGGTATCCATCTCTCTTTTTATGAACGAGGTTTGAGAGGAAAGAGAAGCCAGACCTGTGCTTATATGCTGAGCGCCAAGCAAGGAAGCATCTGGTACCATTTTGATAACGTCGTTGGTATGACGCGGTCGGGGATCGAACCCACGACCTCCCGCTCACGGGGCGAACGATCCAACCACAGAGCCACCGCTTATGATTTATTACTTCCTTAGGACGAAACATACCAATGATGGTAAGGTAAACACGGACTTTTGGAAAGTTTACAATGCTGTGTTTCTATGATATCACGTCCATTGGTTATTTCTCTATCAATCATTGTCAATTAGCGGGTGCATTTGATGTCGCCGGGTAATTCTCCCTATCTCTTTAGAGATAGAATTTGGTCCATCAACCTAATAACATATTATTACTATAGTCTCCTTAAAGTACACTTTAAAAGTGTTTCCTCGTCAAATTTCCAAAATATAAATAAATAAGAAATGTGTTTTTGACATGTTCGTTACTGTCGCCGATTAATAGGCAGTGCATTTAACACATGTGCACATAGGAAATAAAACAATTTAGCTCTATTTGTAAGTGTTATGTTGAAAAATGAACCTTACAGTAATAAATCAGATATAGTTTCCAAAAAAATTAATTGTGAATTATCGTAAAGCTTACAAAAGTTCGGGGTTTATGAAATTGTTTTGTACGAAATGTTCGTTATTCAGTTTTTACAGGGCAGTAGTTTACTGAAAAACACATATAATTGTATCGGTATGGTTATCATTATAGAAGTTAGACTTATAATAATTCATAATGATTCAATTCAAGTAATGATCTTAAGTTTTTTGGACATTATAGAAGTTACAAATTAACACGTATCCTAAATTGACTTTTAACTGACATATTCGTTACATTAAGTTTCTAAAATTCCAGACCCTTTGTGACATTCTGAACACATCGGACAGTGGGCTACACCACACCATTTCTCTGGTGTACATGTGTACGTAGGGGCGCGCCATCTTGGATTTGGGATTACTTAGCACATAGTGACATCATCATCTATGTATAGAATGCTATACATGCTATACTTTGCACGATCGCCGGAATTGGCCGAGAAGTTTCGGTTGCGCGTTGTTCAAGATGTTTAGATTGGTTCGTAATCGCCGAACGGCTTTTGTAGGTTTCCGTAAGAACTATATTTCAGCGTAGGCGTTTTGGGTTAGACATATCCTTCCACCAGATACATCCGAGGCACGATCGCCGATTAGGCGGAATTGGCCGAGTAGTTCCGATTGTTTTTGTGAGACATTAACTTATCTTGAAATGAGTTTTGATGCTTGTTATTTCAAATTAACGTGTTAACGACATATTAATTTGAAAAAGCTGAACATTTATCAAGTTAAACCTTTTAATTTGAAGTGTTCGTTACCGACATGTTCCTGATTGAAATAAAGTTACTGCATGATTTTGACAGTTAGGCGCAGTTTTTATGTTTCTTTATTTATGACGTCATTAAAATTGATGACATCACTACCAATATGGCTTCCAGGGTAGGCCAACTGCAACGTTTTAGAAATTAAAAGGAGATTTTTCAATACGCCGGTGAGCTCATTTCTTTCAGCCGAAAAATTGGCTTAAACCTTCTTTTTTGGAAATGTTCTTATGTTAAATCATTTAACATTGGATTGAAATTTAAATACATTGTGTGTTTTATTTGCTGCCTTGCGCAGGTTCAAAATGGTTGGCATCCTAAAGTATGACATGTTCGTTACGAAAAAGTAATGAACATGTCAGCTGCATTTGCGAGTCACTGTAACAGCCAAACTTAAAACTATGATGTTTTATTCAATTAAAGTTTATTCTTATTGTCACCTCTTATCAAATTTCCAAAATTACCACAACCATGATTTTTTTAATTGTATTTACTCTATGACACCGTTATTTTGCTTTATATCACTCTATGACCAAAGGATTAACATGTCTGTGAGAGTACAACTGAAAGAAAGTTACATGTCTAAGCAGCGCACTAACCCTTCTTCAAAACAGGATTCTTTTTTGCAGAGATACACACTTGAATAATTAGTAACGAACATGTCGATATTAGTAACGAACATTTCATCATTTGTTTTCTTTTCTGTTATAGGTATGGTGAAATTAGAGCTGAGATTCAAAAAGCCTATAGGCAGAGGCTCACGGAAAAGAACAACAATGAATATTTATCTAAGTAAAGAGAACGAAGACGAAGAACATAAGTAGAAATCCAATTATTATCAGAAGAAAAGCGAGCTGAGAGGAACAAGAAAAATAGAGAGTATTTGAGACTGTACAGGCGAAGAAAAAGAGGACTAGTACAGCAACATAATAGAAACCAAGAAGATGTTGTAAAATCAAGTGGATAAGAAAGTGCACAAGTTGAACCGCAAAACAGATTTAATGTAAGTCTAAACTTTCATAACAGAGCCAATGGACATAGAATAAGAGTTGCCAAAGAACTAAGAAAGGCCAAACAAGAACTGAAAGCTTTGAAAGAAACCCATTAAACCCTTAAACGGAAATTAAAGAGCACCTTGCGGTCAATACAAAGAAAGAACATGAAAATAGACAAAAGCAGATACCCCAAATTATAATGCAAAAGACTGGCTGAAAAGATGAATACAACAAGAGAGCAAAGTACAAGAGTTCGAATAGAGTTGGTATTTGCTATTGCGGTGTGCGATGAAATAAGATCTGCCGCTCATAATATAAATTGAAGAGATGTTCAAACAAAGAATGTTGTAAACAATGTTGATATGTCATTTTTAAGGGCACCATGACAAAATGGCCCGTACAAAAACTAACACAAGGGACGACACAAAAACTCTTACTACATCATGACGCAACAGACATTTAGAAAACATATATTTTTGTGTTTTTCGAATTTTTCATTTTCTTTTTTATTGATAATTTCTTAAAGGAATTCTCCAAGAAATGTTGAGTTACCGCCTTGGTACGGTCAATGACTTTCATTGGGGGTTTAAACCAGTTTTAAGCTATAGCAAACCTCACACTTTCTCAACATTTTTTGGAGAAGACAAAGAAAGAAAAAAATGCATTTAATCTCTCCAACCAGGCCACTTAGAAGGTGAACAAAACGACAGAAAAGTAAAAGGAAGCAAAATTAAACAGAAAACCCCTTTACCAGCAAAGAAAATCTTGCAAAATCTTGTAGCCGGTAACGTTTTTAAAAAGTACAGATTGCTACAGAGGTTTGGAGAACACACAGGCATGAGTCGTAATAAGTTGTCCAAATCAACTAGAGATAGCTGTTTATGCACAAAACACCAAAACATGTCTCTTACCCTCAAGTCACTTAAATCTGAGAACATTGAATGCTCAATTAACGGCGAAAAGAGGATAGAGCAAAAGGAACGGCTGATAAAAGAAGCAGAGAAAGTGCTGTCAAGTGATAAAGTTGTTGGCCAATGAAAACGTGTTGAGACAGAGGTGAAAGGTCAAAAGAAGAATTCTATGAAAGTCGTGAACATTACTATGAAACCAGATGAATTTATGTCTCACCTTAAAACGCAGATAGAAGATTTTGACCAACACGTTTTGAAAATAAAGACATAATACTCTGAAATGAAGAACCTGAAAGAGAACTTACCTGATAACCATTGTACGAGGGCTGTTTAATAAATAATGCGACTGTGCTCATAACTTTTACCTTATAAAAAGTACAAAGGCACAAGTATTATAAACATTAAGATCAATCATTTTTGTAGAAAACCTCAAAAATCAAACAGTTTCATCAAATGGTTGTGAAATGGCAGCAAAAGCAACATGGCCATGTTGCCGTTATCGCCCCCACACGTTTTGACGTCATGACGTTATTGAAGCAGTCATTATAAACTTATATCATAAAATGTATAAAAAACAATAGTTTCTCTTTTAGTTGATTGTTAAAATAACGCAAATGTGTTCATGTAACAGTTTTAACATTTTAAATATAAGTTCTTGAATTAAAACCTCTAGTCAAAGCAACTGTTATCTATTAAAAAATGCCCCTTAGTAAAATGTAAAACTACTAACGCCTGTATTACGTCTTTTTGACTTGACATTACTCTGTCTTTTCTATTTTGCTAATATGTGTATGAAAAAAGTTTTAAATGATTGATTAAACAGTTAATGGTTTTTTAACATGGGTTATAGTTTTGTAATAATCAGAAAAATTAAGTGTTTGTTTGTTTTTTATCATAACAAACACAGCATAATAATGTGATCATTTGCCAAGTGGCAATATGCATTTTAATGTTAACGTTTCTTTCATTGTGAGCAGTTCTCTTTCAAATGTCATACTTCAATAACCACATGTTTAAATTTCTTAATATTTGCAATATATGTTGGGAACACATCCTTTAAATGTTCTGTTTGTTTTATTCTGAATATTTTTATAATCGTGTAACTTCATTTGTCATGAAAAAATGCCATTTGCACAAATTTTGAAAGTCATTGACCGTACCAAGGCGGTAACTCTACATTTCTTGGAGAAATCATTTAAGAAATTATCAATAAAAAAGAAAAGAAAAAAAGAAAAATCCGAAAAACACAAAAACATAGTAACTTTTTTAGCTCACCTAAGCACAAAGTGCTCAGGGTGAGCTATTGTGACCGGCCTTTGTCTGTCGTCCGTCATCGTCGGTCGTCCGTCGTCCGTCGTGCGTCGTCCGTAAACTTTTTTACTTAAACATCTTCTCCTCTGAAACCACTCATTGGATTTTGCCAAACTTCACAGGAATGATCCCTGTGTGGTCCCCTACTAAAGTTGTTCAAATGGTTCTGATTGGTTGCATAAGTAGGTCACGGGGTCAAAAAGTAGGTTTTCAAAATGCAACTTTCAAAAATCTTCTTGTCTGAAACTACAAGGCCTAGAGCCTTAATATATGTTATATAGCATCATCTAGAGGTCCTCTACCAAAGTTGTTCATATTATGCCCCTTGGGTCAAAATTGACCCCGCCCCGGGGGTCACAATTTTACATTGAATTATATAAGGAAAAGTTCAAACGAAATCTTCTCTTGAACCGCTAATGGTAATTTGACTAAACTCAACAGGAATGGTCCCTGGGTGGTCCCCTACCTAAATTGTTTAAATGGTTGTGATTGGTTGCTTATGAAGGTCACGGGGTCAAAAAATAGGTTTTCAAAATGCAATTTTCAAAAAAATTCTGGTCTGAAACTACAAGGCTTAGAGCTTTCATATTTGGTATAAAGCATCATCTAGAGGTCCTCTACCAAAGTTGTTCATATTATGCCCCTGAGATCAAAATTGACCCCGCCCCGGGGGTCACAATTTTACATTGAATTATATTAGGAAAAGTTCAAACGACATCTTCTCTTGAACCGCTAATGGTAATTTGACCAAACTCAACAGGAATGGTCCCTGGGTGGTCCCCTACCTAAATTGTTCAAATGGTTCTGATTGGTTGCATATGTAGG
>Ga0224511_10000335_pt1 | contig 21129 bp, 9 predicted proteins | sample SF_May12_sed_USG_2_FD_169988 | JGI IMG/M metagenome (GOLD analysis project Ga0224511, IMG submission 169988) | Sediment microbial communities from San Francisco Bay, California, United States - SF_May12_sed_USGS_8_1 | ecosystem: Environmental > Aquatic > Marine > Sediment | place: USA...
AAGTAGGAAATCATATTGTCAAATGCATCCAATACTGGTAATGAAGAGGTGTCTGATATAAAACACTTGTTTTTTAACCTAAGATGCGAACATGAATTAACCAGATTTCTTTGCATTTTATATATTCTCCACTCAAAGATTATGTTCTTTCAGCTTGATAGACACTCCAGGTAAAACCTACGACCTTCAATGGAACAAAATCTAAAGCCTACAAACCCTTTTTTCTATACGATGAGCACAGCATATCTTTATTGTACAGAAAATAGAGGGGATTTACTCATTTGTTTTGACTTACACTGTTTTGCTGTTCACCACACAGACTCATAACTGGTATACCCAATGGAAGGCAGAGAGCCTCAGCTACAGACTGCAAGTGAAGAAGATTATGAAGTGATTATCAGACTAGTGAGTTCTATAAATAAGATCGTGTGGCCTTCATGGTTATTTGGCCCAAACAAGCACTTCATCCTTTTGCGTCATTGCCTTAAACATTGGCTAACTTTTCAAAGGAAATCAGGTGATTGGCTGTTCAGCTGTCCATAGACGTCGTAAGTCTTACCGTGATCTGTTGCACAAGCTCCCGTGAAGGCGCGACAATGACAGCATTAGGACTGGGCTCATCACTCTTCGGTCGCTTTGGGTATTTACTCAAGTGTTGCACCAAGGGTAGAAGATAGGCCAATGTCTTGCCTGACCCCGTATCACCAGCGCATATGACATTACACAGTCCCGTAATGGGAGGTATTGTGTCTACCTATGTACGAAAAAGCAGAGAAAAGATGACAGCTAAAATTAAACTTAAATTACTGCCATACATGGTGTTTGGCTGTGAAGGTGCCTTTTCACTCCATCCTGTTTGTGTCTGACTTGGCGTTGGACCTAGAATCCGAGGACCCCTTTTCACTCCAAATGGATTCATCGGACGCGCGATTCCGGATTACTCTGAAACTTCATGCTGTTATCCGTGTAAATATTATAGCGAAATCAAATAAATGTCCCTTTTCAGCAATTCTGGTATGAGACCGGGAATGGGTGAACGTCGCTAGGGTAATCCATGGAAGATCATTTTATTGGTTGATGAGTCGAACATCTGAAACTTATCGGACTCATTCTGATTCTGGTAGACGAACGCTCGGGCGTCCGATAAAGCGCCCCGAGGTCGATCGGACGAGGCCTTCTCACTCCATTTCTAGGGGGGCTGGGCATCTGTTTCAACCGTCCGGTCCAAGGCCGAGCGGGCGCCCGATGGAGTGAAAAGGTACCTTTAGATATGGTAGGTGCTAGCAGCCAGCACCAGAAAGTAAATGTGCCGATCAAATCTTCTTGATGCGAAGTTGCAAACCAGCTATTACAACCAAACCGGAAATTTAATTACCAGTGAAAAGACTACCACCTTGGTAACAAGAGGCTCCGGAATAAGAGACTAGACATACCTGTACAGGGCTAGGATGGATTATATTCTGCCCAGCTAACAACTCTGTGATACGGTCAGAGATTCCAAGATCAGTAAAAGTTAATGTCTCATCCACCAGGTTTGCCTAAATAAAATATCAAACAGTTTTTCCCCCTTGTTCTTTCTGCATGTTTTGCTAACAGTTAATATACAGCATCAGACCATACGCCACCAGTAGCAGTGTACTGAATAAACAGTAATGACAGCGTGGAACAATCGTCAGCCAAATCAATCTTTCAACTAAATACTATCTAGGAGTGCATTCTCGTCTTTTTGAATTTTGATAATAACCTTAGCATGGGGATTAATAGTGAAGTAGTCTCCCTTGGATTTATAATGAAGCCATCCTCCTGACGCTAGGTATTTTAGGTCTATAGGCTCACTACGGCCATTCCCATATGTATTTCCTACAAGTTAAAAACATGTTAAATACAGAGCACAAAATGCATATCGAGACATATCCAGTTTGAGTAAACACTAGAGAAAACAAGATAGGACCCAGTGGGAGCACAGAAATATTTAGAACCAGAGTCTTGGTCGGTGATAATGATTGTAATAAGCAACCTAGTTATGAGTATTGTGGTGAGGGAACCAAATGGTTTTAGGATCACTGTAAAAGTAAAACAGGCCATCACTACAGTGTGCTAACATTAATTTGGTTACCCACTTATGACATATGTGAGAGGTTACAGGTTAGTTAGATGGCTGCTTGGCTGGTCAGGTAGTTAGTTCTAGGATGTAATGGGTGTCGTACGACAGCGCGACACTATAGGTTGCGCCCCACTGGCAACTGATTGTTGAATTCCGAGTTTGTTTAGCACAGGGGTCATTTTCACCGCTCTGCGTATGACATGTTGTAGACTTAGACTCGACTATGTAACTAAGCGATACACAAGATCAAATCAAATCAAGTGTGTTGGCTACACCAGCACCAAGGATGTTGCTGTATGGGTGGTTCCCAAACCAGGAATCGACCCCAAGACCATTGTCCTAAGTCCAGTGTACTATCAACGCCACCACTTCACCCCTGAGTATTTGAGGCTCCCAAGCACCAGACGATGTTGATGGAATAACGCCAAGCTCACACTGACCAGCATAATGATTAAACTTTCGCCGTTTGCAGCTTATAACAAGATGAGTCTCCTTGGCATTTCGGACTAACTCTCGCTTTTTTGTTGATTTTTTGCCATGCCGCCTTAAAACTTTCTGTGGTGTTGTTATGGGCACAGCAGCAGATTTTCCCCAACCCTGAAGCACTGGTGTCACATGATAGCACTGCAAAGAGGGATCATGAATAATGTTGATGCGTAACTGTAACAGAGGTACGGGTTTAATCGAAGAAACCCGACATCAGTCAACAGACATGCCACAACGCCACATGGTCAATTTTCTGGAGACTGGAGTCTGGACTCAGTTAGTTAGTACTACTGGTCATCGACTCAATGACTGAATGAGGACAGACTCAGTCACTGACTGACGTGCTCAGTTGCTCAGTTGGGTCATTTGAATGATGATTTAATGAATGATAATGGTTATACTATACCCGTTATGGTCATGATGTGATAGTGGTGCTGGTAGTGATAAAGCTAATCATGGTGGTGACACACGCTGGCTTGCACAGTTCAGTCATCAGTGAATTCAGTCACTGTCAGTGATTGACTGACAGTCACAGTGACTGACTCACTGAGTGAGTGACACTGACTGAGTGAGACTGGGAGGTGAATCATGAATGACAATGAGTTCACTCACATCAGTCATCACTCACACTCATATACTCATATTCATAATATCATATACTATAGTAATAGTGATACTGATAGTCACTCACTACTCAGTCATTCACTGTCCCAAATCACCCAGGGACATTCGCAATGAATGATGATGACATTTCACATTGACTGTTTGACTTTGAGTGATTGACAATCAATCACACTCACTCACCCTCAGTGAGTTAGTGATTCACGACAATCACATGACAATCACTAATCAGTGAATCGATCACATTCACTGAGAGTGAGAGTGATTCAGTATTCACTGAGAGTAACTTAACCGTCTTAAGATTGATTCATTGATTATTCAATCAGTCACTCATTGTGATTGATTGACATCGGTCAAGTCAGGTCGCAGTCAATGAGTGGTTTAGCGTAAGTTACATTTAGGGTTTTCAATCAGTCAGGCTGTCTTACCCTTCTGAATACAAAGATCATTTCATCGGTTTAGTTGTATACTCGGGATTCGGATACCACTGAGAAGGCATAAGCGTGGCTCTGAACTATAGCAATGAATGTAACGATACAACAGCGGGTCCTACGTAGGAAAAATTTTCGGAGGAATTTTCATGTCACGGGGACGCAATCCCTAAATACCCGGAATGTCAAGAAGACGCTTTGACTTTCTGGTATCATGGTGAGCCGATCGGTGACCAAATTGGTGATAATCCGTAAAACCCTCATACTCTTTAAACTCTTTTCACGTTCTTAATGACATCTTTATTGAAAAAGTTGATTTTGGTTATTATGGTATCACCCAATATTTATTGAGGTGACCTTGTGCAGTTGTGCCACTCTAAAAACCCCTATACGGCTATACAGCTCTCGGATTGACAAGATATTGGTAATATTTAATTGAAAGTCATCATGTCAATCTCCTGAAATGAAATGGGCAGGCAAGATGGAAGGGAGGAGACCAAGAGGACGTAAAAGGTTACGAACGCTGGATGGTGTTAAAGAAGGAAGGCACTACAGTGAAGTGAAGGCCGATGCGCAAGTTTAAGAAAAATGGAGATATCACTGATCAATGATGGTGATCTAGAAGATGTCATGAAAGAGACCCAATTACTTTATCTTTATGACAGATAAGAGAGTGGCAGTGTCAGTGCCCAGGTGGGTGAAGAAAAGAAATAACTTGACCAGATGTGTTCTGTTAACAAGGTGCGATGGAGTACGAGATGAATATACCATATGAAATATATTCTCAGGGATATGCTTATAATGTTTATATACAGTAATAGATGCATGGATAGGTAGTATCATAGTATTTGATACACAAATAGTTACAGTATAAAACATTATTATGTATGAGAAATCGCTATAGAGATGGGATAGTGTACTGAGTAACTGTTTCAGACCTAGTGTAATAATTTCGAAAGTGCCAGGGGAGAAAATGGTGGAGAAAAAAGAAAAAGAAATGTTTTTTTCTCTTTCTTTGTCTTCGATTGTAGGTTAGTCCAAATGTGTGTTCATCTAGCCATCCTGACAAAAGTGAAATTACCAAGACTGCATGCATGAACCAAAGTAAGAGTATTGGCAATTACGATGTGCTGATAGTGAAAGTTTTAACGATACCTTAGCGGTGATTTGATATTGCACTGAGAATGGGTGCTTTATGCAGGCTGTTGTGACGACGCTAGTTGCAAATCAAATAGGAAACTTTTTTTGACCAATCATGGTGTAAGAGGGAAAGTCACTAGCATGGAAAGAATTTTCATTTTAACCCGGTTCGAGATGTATGTACATACTGGTAACTACTAATAGCGCTGCTTTGTTTGAAAAGGTGAAATTTTTTTTGTCCTGGCATGATTTCCCTTACATGTAAACAAAAGATAATGAAATCCAAAATAGGGAACAGTACTATATGCAAATTGTGTTAGAACTCTGAATCGAAAGCAAACCTGACAAATGAGGGAACCCAGTCTGGTCTCCAATATGTAAAAAAATAGTCGCACATGAGGCCTGCATAGACATAAACTTGCTGCCCGACGCAGGTGCGTGCCCCACCGGTGTGCAAACGCCCTTGAAACTACATATCGCTCGTGGCGAGTCAACGCACACTTTTTTCATTTTACAACTGGTCGAAATCTCGACATGAAGGGCGTAGGCAAGATTTTTCCTGCTGTTTTTCTGCTGTTAGCGTTTCTAACTCCTAATGTGATCGGAAAACTGTTTGAGATAACTGAAAACGACTCTAGTAAGCTATTCAATGGAAAGACATGGATTTTAATGTTGTAAGTAACCAACCTTAATAACTCGCGCAGCTCGTTGAACTTGAAAGTTGAATCGCTTCACCACACCCAGTGACGTGAGTCAGACTCAGTCAGAGTCACTACTAGTCAGTCACGAGTCAGTACTCAGTATCACTCACTTTGACTCACTTATTGAGTATGAATAGTAGGTCACTCACCGACTGAGTCGGTGGCCCACACTGACACTGGCAGTGACCCACTCACAAGAGTTGATAGCAACTATGTAAGTGTAATTCACTAGTCAGTCACTCAGTGACTCACTACTCAGTGTGGCAAAATTGTGATGAGAGTGACTGACCGAATCTGAATGACTGAGGGAGTGGTTTGTCTTTGCGGTAGAGTGCGACTGACTCGTTTTGTGTCATGCAAAGTCGCGCTATGTTCACAGTGAAAGGGAATCATTGAAAACCATCCACCCATTGAACCTTCTTTTTCTCACATATGACAAAGCTGCCGGGTTAGTTACCTATTTTTCACCAGTTATTGCTTAGCACGGAGCACCATGTGCGGGTCAGTATCAGCAATCCAGGTTGGGGGTCAGTCAACCTAAGTCAGTTTGCACATCACGGGCTGAAACTCGGCTACTTTTATCTAAATGGGAGGGGCGAATCTTTAACGACCGTGGAGTGATCTTGACCCTAATTATCCACTGGTTGCGACCTCCATTACTTTAACACTAGTGTTCCAAAGCTATGCTAGCAATCTCTACTGAGAGGTTTACTAAAGGCCCATACCAGAAAAACACCTCGCCGGCAGTGGAGCTAGAATCTGTGATCTATAGATTACACCTCCGGGCTCTATAGATTACAAATCCGGGATTTTAACCAACTGAGCTATCTTGTTCTTAGCCCCACATTGAAAATTTAATTAGCGGAATTTAGGATGACCAGGCTCAGCAAGGCCTAGTCGGTTTAGATTTAAAGATCAATTGTCACAAACAACCATTTTTTATCCTTCAGTAATAGGTTGGTACTCCTGTCTGAATCGCTAGAATTATAAATGGCGCTTGTTTTTTAGCTACGCACCATGGTGTCCGGCCTGTCAAGGTCTCAAATCCACCTGGGAGAGCTTCGCAGAGGAAGCTAGCAGTACGGACGTGTATGTGGGACGGGTAAACGCTCATGAAAATCCAGGTCAGCAAAAAAAATGAAACTGATCATGAATCCATCTACCCTAGAGCTTTCATTGTGCTAGATGTTACCAGGCAGCTGGGAAACCAGAAATACCTAAAATACACCCTGATGTTGACTCGATTTAGACCCATGCCCCTATAGGCAACACAGCCTCATCAGCTGATCGCAAAACCTTAACCAGTTATGACTTTATTTTACTTTTCAGCGCTGAGTGGGCAGTTTCTAATATTCAGTCTACCAACTATAATGTAGTAAGTACCATATACCAGTCTATATTGGTATAGATCTGCATGTGACGCATGAATCGTGATTATCAGTACATCACATGGGTGGGACAGTGGTTTGTTTTGCTGTTGAGTTCAGTAGGCATGCATTAATACTATGTGTACAACCAGTGCATACATCAGGTAAATTAAGCCTTTAGCTAAAGTGGGCGGGGTGAGCAATGGGAGAGGCTTTTCATTGAGATAACAACTCACTATGAAAGTTCTTTTTGAATTTACATAATGAGCTACCTGGCACACCTACGCCCCACTGAGCTAACAACATAAACATATGGTCACTTGGAGTGGCAATCATTGTTCACTGTATGAAAAGCCCATGAGGTGAAATTATTACATAGATCATAAATGCTAGTATTCCATTGGTTACACTTACGCAGACGCTAGTATTCCATTGGTTACATAGATGCTAGCTTTTTATTGGTTAAATAGACGCTAGCTTTCTATTGGTTACATACATGCTAGCTTTCTAAATGGTTACGTAGATGGTAGTATTCCATTGGTCACATCGATGCTAGTATTCCATTGGTTGCATAGATGCTAGTTTTCTATTGGTTACATAGATGCTCATATAGTATAGGCCTGTTTTATTTTGCTACAGTAGTTAATGAATATTTATTTCCTATTGTCTTCATGAGCATATATACCCATTTTGTCACCCGTAAAAATCCTACCCATGTCCTTACTGATGCGCTTGCGCTCGTGTCGCACCATCATCTCCTCCCGGGTCGTTATCCAGACTGTATACCCTCACACCACTGTCCCCGATATCGCCTGTCAACTTCTGGTTTGATTGTAGCCCACCCCATAGACTTTCGTATATCAGAGATGACGTTTTATTCTTTTCACAGCATAGAGAATGATCAATGCTACATCTACACGGGACATCGATCTAAAGACGCTTTCATCTCTTCCATATTAAAGAAGGAGGGGGTGTCTAAACTCCAGCCAGTGGAATGGTGGAAAGCCCCCAATACACTACAGTGAGTAAAATATATCTTGGCTGCTCAACCTCTGACATATTAGTTAGTTAGTCATTTCTTATGTTGGGATTGACAGAATTGAAATGCCTGCCTGAATATACGTTCGGATTTTTAGTCGGATGGGCTATAGTTTGACGCGTCATTGTGCAGTATCGCGGTGGTCTATTCAGCAGACTTATTCTCATGGGCCTCGCTGGCTTGTATGTTTTGATGAATTTGTGCAGTGGGTAGTTATCATCATGCGTTGTTTCACTATGGTAAAGCATCTTTTCGGATTATGATGTCATGATCATGGCGGTTGCTCTCTGAACAGTCCTTGGTAAAGATACAATGTACGAGTGAAGTAATTTCCTGCTTTAAAATTATATCATATTGCTGAGTAACATTATGGAAACTCTCTTTCCTGCGCATCCTACCGTCCTGCTCCGGTATTAAACTTTGTACAAGTGGATAAAAATGTAGTTTGTGTATTATATTGAAATCATAATAAGGCATTGAAAGAAATTGTTTTGGTGCCAACGGCCCTTTTATTTTGAGAAAATGTACTCATTGTAAACTGTTTCATTTTCATCATTTTTAGAATGAGAGCTGTGGGCCAATTCTTCCTGTTTGCCAACTCGGTCAAGGTGAGTTTAACAACCCTGAATAATCCCTTTTCCTGAGATTGTCTATTCATGCGAGAAACTGAAGCGGATTACATGCGCCAGGCATCGACCAACAACGATTAATCCCATCATTGGGTGTCTTCGCGGTTGTATAATAGCCTAACCGCTAGTTATCCGTAGTACAATGTAGAAGTTGTGTTCTGGCGGATCAGTGACATAAAGGAAGGGACTAATAACTGAGCCTGGGAATGCCTTAATTGACCAATCAGAGCGCGAGCTGGTCACAGCTATGAGTGTTCCGTGCAAATGGCCGTAATCTAACTAGCATGACAAAACATGGTCATTTTGCATCAAGCACCACAACGCGCATCTATTCCCAATCTTGTTTATTTTACTCATGAGATGACAAGAACATAGTTACCTTGCCTGAGGTGTAACAATTGATTGATAAATACACAGATAAGATGGCAAAATGGCTAACTGAATTACAAATACACCTTTACGCAGGTTTTGTGACCGGTTTATAGACTGAAAAATAAAGTTAGCCAATAGATAGTAGTCTAGATTGAAAGCCAATGTTCGATTGGCCAGAGTTATAAGGAGAACTGAGTAATCCGAGCAGTTGTTTGCTCTACAAGACCGCGAAATTCAAATTTTAGGCCACATTTCCCATAAATAGCCGTTGTTTTTGTGCTCAGTTTTCTTTTCAACGGTTGACTAAAAAAGAACAATTCTTGTATAATATGTTAGAGTCATATCATTTCTCCGGAAGTCTAAAAAGACGTTTATAGTATCATGATAATTCAAGTCAGAAAACCACTCCTAACTTTGATGGCTTTTGAGAAAATTATCTAGCCTATGATATAGCGAGTCAAGTTATCTAGGTTAGGCCAAGCATCCATTAGCAGACCGCGTTGAATGATTCACCATACCAGACTAACAGATATAATCAGTGTCACTCGCGACTCTCCACTGGTGTACTAGTGAATTTTTAGCAGCAAAGATTCAATAAAATACCAAAAGGAACATATAAATCATTAAGAAAGCTATCAACTAGTGGATTAACTGAACGGAAACATACTGCGAGTATAATCAGCGATGTAAACAAACGCAACTTGCATCTGATTCAGCATGCGAAGATAACTCCCTTCTCGAGACGCACATAGCGCACGCGAAAGGGGATTCCCAGGCTCAGTTGTTAGTCCCTTCCTTTATGTCACTGGGCTGATGTTTGCACTCTGTTTCAGCATCTACATAATACCATGACAGTAGATTATGGTATTCCGTGGTGGGCTGTCTACGTGATTATGGCGGCTGCATTTATTACTTTTGGCCTTCTCTTTGGACTGGTGAGTAGGTTTACATTGGTTGTATTGGAGTTGCCCACTCTTACCTCACTTGTTGCGCTGTGACTCCATCAGGGAGTGTGAGCTATGGTGTATGTTTCTGCCAGCTAATGATGTACTAGTGGGTGATAAATGCAATATGTTTGGGAGGGGTTTAGGCCCCCGCTGCCAACAACCATCCGAGCATCCACAGCGCGCTTCATACACATTAAACCAAAAATGACCCACTTGAGTTGGTCGCGACGCTCACTCAGCCACAGTGACAAGCTAGTGAGCTACCAGACTAGTGTTAACTCTCAGCCACTTACAAACTGTTACTAACTTAGTCAGTTGGTGGGTCTGACACAGGCACAGTGAGTGTTATGGACACTCAGACAGCCATCCAGTAGGTCAAGCAGTCGGTCGAATAAAACTGTTAGTGTGAAATAGCTAGCTTCCAGTATAAGGCTGATCAGTCTCTAAGTAAACACTGAGGTGGCATACATGCCTAGCTGTCCTTATCTTTCGGAAAGTCGATGGAAGGTCGTTGGAGCCTGATCGATGGAGTTAGAACAGTTAGATTCAGTGCATATTCAACCTCTGGATTTTGCTGCCATAATCAACAAGAAACCGTACCATCAGGAGATAACTCCCCTTTAGGTTGATAGCCCTGGAATCTAGGGCTACCAACCTGTCAGCATCCGTCTAGGGCCTGGAGGGATGCTGCCAGGCTTTACACTTTTCCCACGCAGCGAACCGGCTGATTTGATGTCGAGCATCGCCCCACTTCTTCTTCTCGCGTATGGCAAGGTTGCCGGGTTAGATTCGTGTTTGTTACCAATGATGGTTTTAACATTGAGCACCATTTGTGGGTCAGTATTATCACTCCAGGTTGGGAGTCAGTCAACGGCGCACGTATTAGTATCACCGGGCATTTAACTGAACTTTTCTCTCGTATGTATCACACGTGTAGCTACCTTGATTTATAAACCAGCGAGCACGCACCTACATTTAGTCACCCAAATGCGTTAGCATGATGAAACAGCCGAGGTATATGTTCTATCTCTATAAAAGACAACTCAAGGCATGCCTATCCAAAAGACCAGTTCCATCTAAGTGAAACTATCCAGTCACGGTTTAAACTGAACAAAATATGGACATGGTTTGGAAGAAACTATCCAGCGAATGGCTACTGTATAATTAGGATATATATCACTAATGTTGTAGACGCTGGTGTGTCTTTGTGACTGCATATGTCCACCAAAGCCAGCACCTGGTAGGCCAGTCAGGAAGCCCAAAAGTCCTCCCAGATCAGATAGAGAGGTGAGTGGTTGATACCCATGATCTCACTGGCCTTAACGAGCATGGTATTGCTCATAGTGATTATAGTAGGGTCTCCAGAAATCATGAATTTTATTTTTCTAATAGCCATAGTCATACCCACAATGCTAAGGAGTGATAATGTTTTACCTGTTACACCGATATTATTTGATTTTATTTTACAGAGATAAGTCAGCCATGATAGCTCAGTGGGAAAATTAATGTATCTCACTGTCTGTCCTCAACATGGCCCGGGTCATAATAGCTAGGTGGGAGAATGAATGTATCTCACTGTCTGTCCTTCCCGTGGCCCGGATCATGATAGCTCAGTGGGAAAATTAATACATCTCGCTGTCTGTCCTCTCCTTGGCCCGGATCATGATAGCTGAGTGGGAAAATTAATGCATCTCACTGTCTATCCTCTCCGTGGCCCGGATCATGATAGCTCAGTGGAAGAATGCATGTATCTCACTGTCTGCCCTCCCCGTGGCCCGGGTTCAATTTCCAGCCGTGGTAGAGAATTTCCAGGAATTTTTCCCTGGCTGATCACACACACACTTGGAGAGGATGTGGGTGCCCACATCACAAGCTCATTGAAAGGATGCGAGGAATATGTAGCAGCTTCTTCTGCCTTCTGGTCCCCCCTGACGATCAAAATGGTCATGGGTTATTGAAAACATGGAGAGAAGATAACTCCACGTGGCATCATCTAACCACCTGCATTAAAGACAGTGCTGACTTTTGATTCTCATTATAGGATGAAACTGATGAAGGCAGTGAGAGCACCACCGACGATAAAACCTCCTCCGCTGTCTCCGGCAGCCGTGATTCATCGGAGGAGAAAACCAGGAAGAGAAAATCTGTGAAGAAGGCGGAGTGAAACCCGCTGATAACTCATGGATGTATCTCACTTGATATCTATGTAAACTAGTTAAGACATTCTGTGATGGTGTTGCGGGGCACACGCAATAGCTGAATTTCCTCGAGTTGAGTGCACTTGGTAAAACTGAAAGATCTGCCTGTACGCTCCCCGCATTTCATTCATTGAATAATCATTAACACTAATATGAAGATCAAGCTCCCTTCTGACAATCTCTCAGATTATGGCCCTCTAGTTATTTATATCCGATAGAATCGGTGACGCATGTCATTGGTAAAATTCAGTAATTAGGTCTTTTCACCAAGATTGCCATCTTTTTAGCTTCCATCTTTTCTCAGCTCCAAATAACATAATTTATCATTATAATTACCCAAATCCATGAGAAGTTGTACACGTGATGTTTTATTGTTTTTTCAATCTCTGGATTTTTTAAATGTGTAATGGATTGCCATGCTTTTGATATCACTGCGGCTTTTATAATATCCAGGTATAGAACCTTGCTCATTGGCTAACCGTATTTGGCTAGCCAATAAATATTGCTTATTCTTTCTTTCTTCGCATATGAAGAAAACATTAAACAGAAAAATCTACATCAGGTTCTGTCTCCTATTATCACTCACAGTGGGAGGATGAGAGAGGAGAGAGTTATGATATATGTATTTAGCAGTGAGATGCTTGCATTCGTTTCTTAGTGGGGTCATGCATGGTTTATCTGGAAAATACAGATTCTCTCGAAACCATTGAAACAGATAATTCGAAAGGTGTCGGTACACCTTTTTGTGACCTTGGCTGTGTCAGTGGAAAGATTTAGGGGTGCCAAGCACTATTTTATTCACACCAATTCTACCCATTCTCAAACATATAAAAAGTCTGAAACAAGTCCGGGCGCTCACGCATCACCCAGGTTAAATTATTTAGCACCGGCAATGCTCAGTCTGTGCGGTGACACTGGCCTGTCTGTGTTGTCAGTTATTGCTAACAGTAATCTGCCTACAAGAGGCACATCTCAGCATTACAGTGGTATATTAGATCGATCGATCAACTAAAGGCCTCAGCTGAGTGATGGCCTGTTTCCATAATGACATCTTCTTAGTAGCAAACGGGTTTATCTCAAAGCGCTCGACTTTCCGTTTCAACTCGGTTATGTCCTGTGAAATTAAAACTGTTCAATCAGATGTGACATGCACACATTAGGCAAATAAATTGAGTTTATGAACCAAGAAAAGGTGAACTATCCTAAAGAGATATTTTGTTGGTTTAATTGGTCTTTCTAGCTAAGCTAAAGATTGGAAAAACTGACATTGCTTGTAGTGAATATTTTTTAGGTGTTCTTCTCTTCTTTATATGATATTATTAATATTATTTCTGCATGTATGGTGAATCACCCAAGCCGGGTCTAACTTCATGAGATGTTTTACCTAAGCCCTTGCCGGCCCTAACTCCATGCGATGGTTTTACCTACTCTAACTTGACACCGTCCAAGTATTCGACTGCACACGTGGAGTGCCCCAGTGGTCCTTTCGACACCCAGGCAAAGATGGAGGGCATGCTCACACTTATTCAGCTCTCTCTACATTGGCACCTGTCTGCTGTGCCCTAAGTGCATGTGTATATACAAAACTACATGACCTAAGCCAGAACGTATCTCACCAGATGATGTGCAGATGATCAGATCTCAAAGAATCGTCTGAGTTGCGTGGTAGGATGCATGAAGGGTTTATTCGTGGAAAACCTAATCAAAATGCCTTGAGATGAACTCAAAGAAAGAACAGCAGTCTCTCAGCAGTCTCTAACAGCAGTCCATAACTCTTGGGGCCTCGCTTCGTGTTTTTATACTGGCTCACGAAGGATGCCCCACACATGGTCCAATCAAAACAGCATTCGAAAATTTAACCAATCAAAACAGTATAAAATATATTTAATTTTGCTGCCCTGTCCGCAGTAACTTTAAAAAATTCGGTGCACACTCAAGCATTGTTGGTAGGATAAAAAACCACGATGCACCCTCTCTATACCCACAGATTTCCCGAAATAAACAAGTACAATGTGCTGATAAATGTTAATCGTCCTTTATTGTGTGTTGCGACACTCATCCCCGTCACGTAGTCCGTACACATCCCCTCTATAGATTCTCATCCCAACATACTGATCCGGCACATGGTACCAAAGAAATGTTATTTTGAGCTTCACAGCTTTTCAATTTGACATTTTTAAATGGTGGTCTTATCCGGCTGTCAAACGCACCAAGGTTTCTTACATGAGAATTTCAAATAAATAAAAAATCCAATTAGTCCAGACAGACAGGCTAGTTGTGCAAGGAGGTTGAATCAGGCACACATTGAAGATCTCAGTTGATTGTATTTGCTAGGATTAGATTTTAACCCACCACTGTGTAAAGAATTGCAGTGGATAATATAGCCTGTATAATAGTACATTTTAGTAAGATTTTTGAAGGAAGGATAAAGATGATTCATTGACTAAGTTGTCCTCCTAATCCTATCCTGTATGACAAGCAGCGGAAAGTGGTTGTGGTTCCACTGAGCTATTTAAGCCAGCAGTTTATATTTAAATGTCAGTCTTGTCTTGAGTAGTCTGAAGAGCAGTCTCGATGTTGCAATAAAATCATTACTTTTTCCTTGTCCTGAAGCCTCCATGCTTGCCAGCTGTATGTTGTAATGAATATTTTTAAGTGTTTTCTCTATCTTTTCTACTACATGCTTGCACCTAGCCCATGCAGGACCTAACTCCATGCGCTGCCACGTGTTCAACAGTCTTGATCTTTCCCTGCTCTAACATGACGCTGTCCAAATAATTAACTGCACACGCGGGGAGTCACCGCGGTCCTTTCTGACACCCAGGCAAAGATGGCGGGCATGCCAACAACTTATCCAAGTCTATCTAACCTGGCACCTGTCTGATGTGCCCTGATTGCATGTGTAGGTACAACTACATGATCTAATCTAGAACGTATCTCACCGGATGATGTGCAGATGATCAGATGTCAAAGAGTCGTTGAGTTGAGTGATAGGATGTGTATAGCGTTTAATCGTGGAAAACCGTGTCAACACCAGAAACCAAAGTTATCTTAAGATTAACTCGAAGAAAACAGCAGCAGTCTCTATTCTCTTGGGGCCTCGCTTCGTGTTTTATACTGTCCCACGAAGGATGCCCCGAAAATGATCCAATCATAATAACTTAGAAAAAACTTAGCCAATCGAACAGCATAAAATATATTTAATTTTGCCGCCATGTCCGAAGTAACCTTGGTAAATTAAGTGCAGAATCAAGAAGTGCTGACTGGATTGAAAACCACGAGGAATCCTCTCTGTACCCACATATTTCCCCAAAAATCAAGTACAACTCGAAGATGAATGTTAATCTTCCTTTGTTGTGCGTTGCGACACTCATCTCAGTCACGTATCCTGTAAGCGTCTCCTCCATATATTTTCATCCCAACAATGTTTGCAAAATATTTACTGCTCATTTTCTTTTGCAGAGCAGAGGTGTTGCCTTTTGTGTATCTTCTACACTGCTGCGCCTTCACCCACTGCAACTGGATGATTTGCGTGAAATGATCTGTCTGCATAGTGATGCATGGCCACAATTCTTATATGCATGTCTGTGTTAGATATCAAGCCATAATAGGCTTTAGCATGCAGTAATATAAGGTCACTGCATGACTTTAGGTAGCCATGGTCACACCACTATGAGTACGAGCTCCTCACATAATTTCTTCCAATTACCTTCCCAAAACAAGCCTCGGGCTGTGTGGCTGGTTAAATAGGATAGCTGACTGTCTGTAGTGAAAATTAAAAAATAAAACCAATGATATCAATTACCAAACAATTGGTATGTGAAATTTTCCCAGGAACTAAAGATTTCCGTAGAGGATCACGTTAGTAACTTACCAAAGCATTATTAGTAAGGCAGCTCTCTCGGTCTCTTTCCGTCTGCTCAATCATATCCTTCTGTCTAACTACCAAGGACAGTGTACAGTCATAAGATTGCTGTTTGGGTAGTTGTAGGCACTAGGCAGCATGACTCAGTAAGAGGTTGTGTACTGCTTCGCTGGCCCAACGCCGGCCATAAGCCGAAGAGCCAAGTCACCTGGTTTAGTGTATAGCAATTCTATGCAGAATTATCCAACCTCTATATGCACCGAAGCGCTAACTGTGGAGAAGAGAGCTCCAAACCAAACCAACAGGTCTAGGTAACCACATGACCTCATGATGCATGCAGCTCTAGTTCACAAGTGGCAAATTTTTTAAAATTAAAACCACTTATAGTTTATGTCGCTATCCCATTAAGCTTCGTTCAGAAGAAAATAAAAAGAGCTTCCAACTTGGACATCGGAGGAGAAGTTTCCATCACCCATGATTTTCTTCATTTGCAGCTACATGCCGAGATAGCCCATAGTTGTCAAGATAGACTTTCATCAGTGCTGCTCTCCTCTGCTGAAATCTTTAATATCATTTTCTTATAGTCTATTTTATAACTCGCATGCTACGAACTCACCTTCTTCTCACCAACATGCATGTAAACTTTGTAAATACTCACAAGGAAAACAATTAAGGATTCTCCAAAAGTAGCCTTTATCTTGAGCTAGGTGGATGCTGTGGTATTTAAACTGGTGTTACCCAGGAATGAATGATTTTGTTATATATAACTTTATATCATGTCAATGAACTACGGGGATTTAGAATGGTGGGTATGATGGCTGCGACTAGCTCGAGGTGCCGCATCTGGGCTGAACACTTTTCTTCAATGAGAATGAAGCTAGTTTAAGCATACGCGTGCATACAACGTGTAATTTAAAACCCCTCTTATGGTTATGAGGTCAGCGTGCCAATTGGATCGAGTACTTTTGATAATTTCATGAATCTCTTACCGCATGTCAAGTCTCCGGGTTTTACTCCACCGAACTTGCATTTTTTTTATAATACTGTTTTCATCAAAACAGTGATTTAAAAGCGTGTGTGCCTGATTGCCCATGTGACCAGTTATTATCAGTGATTCATCTGGTTGACCTATCTGCCTCCCGAATTCAACTTCAACATATGGGGCGGCCGCAGGAATATTCTTTTTTTATTATGCAACCATTGTCTGCCCTTGGTTGGACTATTCGGCCTTCCTCCTCAATGTTTACAAGTCGTGTGGTGCCATTGAGGGAAGGTTGAACCTTATCTGCCTTGCTGACTAAAGATGGTTTGGCAGAGTGTGATCAGCCAGGGTAAAATCTCCCGAAATACTCCGGCCAGGAATTGAACCCGGGCTATGGAGAGCACAGGCAGTGTGATACATTCATTCTCCCGATGCGCTAAAATGACTGGAATATCCATACTCAGGCAAAACATATAGAGCAATGAACCCACAGCTACCTGGGCCATCCGTGACTGACAGGCCAATACTAACTTCGTCAAGATAGCACCAATCACATGTGTGTTCTAAGCCTCCGAAACGCAAGTTTTTTTCTTGTTTTCTGCCAATTTATTTTCATTATTCTTTGCGGCCGCTTACCACTTGCATCTGTCAGAATATGAAAGACATGGTAACTCATAGATAATCAATAAATCCATAGGAAGACATATATGCAGTGTGTGACTTTTTACCTCTATGCGAGTTCATGCATAGTTAATGAGCAAATCACGCTTTGTGTTGCATACATTACTTCTTTTTTAAGCTGTCGCCATGATCAATGCTGCCAGAACTTTCAGACCCCAAGCATACACTGATATCTAAAAACTGAAATACCTATCTTCCCATGCAGTCCACCCACATTAGGTGTAACAATTTCAATGAACCCAGGCGCAATCATTCGCACGCACTAGGTTGGATGCTGTCTTTGCACTGGATGCCTCGGTAATGTCAAACGCCTTCATCTTATATACTTATTTGAAGTATTGTCTGCCTTTTATTCACTGAGATTGATTGCACTGAGCGGATGTGTGTGCGTTTGTGGCCCCTACATGTCATGCGGGTGTAAACATGTAGATGCTTGCTATTAGTCAGTTTGTGCAGTGCCTGGTATGTTTTCATTCTCGTTGGTGCTCCTGTCTTTTCCCGTGCTATTGCTACCCCATGCCTATGTTTATCTGCTTGCTTTGAATCTGTACGCAACTATTGTCTCTTCCGGACTATTCCACACTTCTCTACACTCAGGTTTAACGTAGTGGTGATATGTAGGCCCATAAAACAGGCAAATGTTTTGCCGGTCATCATTCGCTAAACAAAAGCACGTGTCGGTTTGTTGTCAAAGACCCTAGCAACCAAGAAATAGGCGGGGTTTAGATTCATTCGCGACAATTGTCGATGTTTTAAACTTGCCTCAAAACATATTAATAGTCCATTTAAAATGTTATATACATATGAATATAGATCTCTTTACCCTATTGACGAACTCAAATTTTAATAACAGAGTCTCTGGTTGTGATTGACCTGTTTTGGTTTTATTGCAATAGTTGAAGTAACTTCCGTTCACATTTGCCTGCGAAGTGGCAGTCGAGGTTTCATGCGACTTTCAGAGGTTTCGTCTCGCTGTTAACTCTTTGCCGTCGATTTCGAGCATATTACCAACCAGGATACATTTTCGTTGTCTAAATACTTGCTATATATTTCGGATGATGTAGGGTGACTATCAGTAACAAACAATAGTTGGTTATGAATATCCTTGCTCAAAGTAAGTTGCTTGCCACCTGTGCGTCCTGCGTGTCACTCAATGAGAGTCACTCTCACTCTGATCACTCAGAGTCAGTCACTGCACTGAGTGATTCACTCACCCAAGTCACTGTGGTGTGTGCGTGTCAATTCATTACCTAGTAATATAAACTGAGACTTGTGTCGGTGTCTGGGCCATTCGACTCAGCCTCTATTTCTTCTCACTACGTCGTCTACCTGCACCATTTGATGAGAGCTTTTAGCATGTAAGTGTATGTAGATTACAGTGTAAGTCACTGTAAGTTAATAATGTAAGGGCTCGGTTCATCCGCTAACAATTCAATCAACAACAGTTGCATCATGCTGGGGAGTGATTGATTGAGTGTCACAGCGAACGGTGATGCTAAGCCGCTAGTGCTATCCCGTATATTGATCGTAGTAGACCTCAGCCATGGCTCTCAGGTCTGGTCTCCCCACATTGGTAAATTTCATACAAATGAGAAGAGATACGAGCGTATCTTCTCCATACATACGCAAAGCCCATATTTCGTACACTGTGTTCCATTCACAATGTTAGCCAGTGGGGATGAAGTTAGCTTAGACAGGTTAAAGTTGGATTGGGATATATGGAGTTTAGCCGAGTGTCGGTGATGTTGCCCTTAGTAACACCGAATGAATGTTTTCACTTTTCAGAGTACCGGATACTGAGCAAGAAAGGAGAGGGAACTTTCTCGGAGGTGCTAAAATGTCAACTAAAACACGATGGCTCATATTGGGCTTGCAAAAAAATGAAACAAAGATATGACAGGTAGAATTTAAGACTATGTCACTCTGTGACATTGTAGTCCAAGTTTTTTCAACAGAAGGTTTCACTGTGCCTCCTGAAGTTTTTGTTGTTCAAACTCACACTGATAGGAGAATGAAAACAATGTAGTCACCCACTAGCTGTGATCTTCACTGAGGTTTTAACTAGTATTTTGGTTTCTTGTTCAGGAGACTGGATAATTTAGGTTTCTCTTTTATTCGCGCCCTGAGTATCTTATCCAACATTTTTCGCGTAGCTCTGAACAGGAGCCTTAGACTTTCTGACTTTTCTGTAGATGGAACACTGGAAAATCCATGCCCTTAATATATAATTTGGTTGGTGAATTGCACTAATTTCAATCCCATCCTCCAGGGCCTCGTAATGGCAGCGCTGGTCATATCCATGGGCAGCGAATCTCTGTCCAACCACCTGAAATTAATCAGCCTCAAAAGAATGGATTAGAGTATTTGGGGTCGTGTTAAATTTTATGAATCAAGGCGCACATGGTTACATTATATTAAATATGTAAAACAATAGATTTCTGTTTACTTTCTAAATGCAGCCAGTCATGTATGCCCAAGTGTAGTGTGCTATGAGCTAGTCTATTGATTATTGGTAGTCAAACCTCGGACTACATAATTAATTATCGATGGGATTAGAGCCCCTTGAAGTTTCGCCCAGTGGTAAGAGCCTATTTAGGACAGGGAGTGACACTTTTAGAGTATTAGAGTGAGCTTCAACACTACAAGCAATGAATAATATAGTCAGTAACAAAGATTTTATTGATCATCCCGGCTCCAGCTACAACAAAATGTTAGAAACTGAACGATTACACAATGAGATAGGCCTGAGCTTCTGAGGACAGAACACTAGGTTTGATAGGCCCCTCCCAGTTTACAGCTCCGACTCCACGAACTAAAATAGTCAAAGCCTCATGTAAAACAGTCAAGATGAAGGCAACCAATGTCCGGTTATAAGTTACGGGTATAGACTGACTGTATAGGTGTATTTTAGTTGGTCATAACACAGCCATAAGCGAGGCTCATACCACGGGTAGATTTACTTAGCTGACATTATCTTTTAAACTGATTTCTCCTTTGATGCTCTTCAGTTTGAAGGCTGCCAAACCTATGTTCCAAGTTTGACTGCCAGGTGTAAAAGCCGGGTGGTAATATTAACGAGTCTGTCTGTTTGTAGCTTAGAACAGGTAAACAACTTGCGAGAGATTCAGGCTCTGCGAAGGCTTGGCAACCATCCTAATGTCTTACGCCTGGAGGAAGTCATCTTGTGAGTTGTATTGAAGTTGATTCCGATTAATTTGAATGGAGATTTCCTCGAATTAATCTACTCGTTTGAACTAGTAGAAACAGTACTAGTACCAGTCTGTCATTCAGCGTGATTGGTAATTGAAATCTTTTTTTTTGTCCCTTGTCATACTGAATATTTGACCGCTTGGGAAACTTTCAGTTTGCTCCTGGATCCCCATGGGAAAATCTCGCTCTTTTTAAAGTGTCTGAGGCATCGTGTAGTTTGCTATCATGGTAAGGTGTCGGAGCGGGTCCATCGGATCCGCCTTACGCAGTCCCTAAAAACACGACGGCTGCAAGTCAAACTCATTGTACTCGTGGGCAGATAAGTTGTTGACTCGAGAAATTGGCGATGTTTTCAT
>Ga0224511_10000337_pt1 | contig 21084 bp, 6 predicted proteins | sample SF_May12_sed_USG_2_FD_169988 | JGI IMG/M metagenome (GOLD analysis project Ga0224511, IMG submission 169988) | Sediment microbial communities from San Francisco Bay, California, United States - SF_May12_sed_USGS_8_1 | ecosystem: Environmental > Aquatic > Marine > Sediment | place: USA...
ATTCCAACACTCTAAAATCAGATATTATAAGATTTATTTTCAACATGTGTACATCCGAATACAACTATATCTAACATACCAACTGTGCAAATGTAACGTAATAATTACATATTTTTTGCGTTCATGTCTTCGAACCGCAGAACAACCAAACCACAAACAAAGCAATAAACTGATTCGTTGCAATATGTGTTATATCATGCAATCGTTGCTATTAACAAGATGCACAGTGTAAAAGCATTGCATTGATAGAAAAATTGAACCCATACAGCATATTCATGAATCGTTTCTTGCAATTTATGGGATAAAGCATTCCTAAATGCGACACAAATGCCATCAAATGCACTTGCAAATGAGGTCGGCGTCGCAAAAATAGTGGCGCCCATTTTACGGACGAACGCATGCGTGGCGTGCCTTCATGGAGTTCATACGACTGGAAATGCAAATGATTTAGAAATGCAAATGCAGCATAATGTTTGTGTCAAAAAGAAGCAATAAACAGAGTTTTGTGTCAAATAAGGTTTGTTTATATGTATGTGCAATGTAAAATACATTATTTCACTTGATGGTTGGAGTAAGCCCAGGTTTTGGTATGCAACCCAATGTTCACCAACAATGTCAATGATGGTAAGGCCAAATAAAACATATGTCTGGTTCCTGTGACATACACCCACCCAAAAATAGGTAGGGTAGGTAGGGATTTTTATACTGATGCTGAGTGAGTGGTGATTAGTGACGTTATTTTAATGTATAGTTGGTGTGCTTAAAGTCTCCTGTGTGTGCAACACTAAGCTTTTTATGTACTGTAAACAATATGCACAGTGTAACATAGCTGCAAAGTGGAGGCGTTTTATGCACAATTAACCCTATAGGTTAAGGTTTCTTAATCAAATAGAAGAATGTTTAGGGTTGGGACGAAAAATTAGGTAGGGTCGGGTTACCGGAACCGACATATTTTTATTTCGCCTTAGTAAAAAAGTGAGCACTTTATTTATTACATTGTTTAGTGTAATCAATACGACAGAAGTACAGCTACTCTTATCCTCGGTTTATCATCCTGCACTTTGCCCAGTTGACCGAAAAGCACAATATGCCCCCGTGTTACCGGGCGACATTTTGAAATTAATCTACATCATGTTTTGACAAAAGAAATTACTTTGACACTGTATGCAAATTAAACTGATGAAAGGGAAAGCCCCCAGAAAGCATAGCCTGCACATGTGACTTGTTATAAACACACTAAAATGGGAATTTTTTAAAACACCAGAGCACTATATTAATATTTAAAGGTAATTTAATGATACTATAGATTAACAATTTATAAATATGTTTGAAAACATTATGAAATGTTTGACTTTAACCAATAAGTAAAATTTTTGTTGTAGTATTTATTATTACAAAATCTAATTAACCGCATATTATATAAAATCATGTTTTCCTAACATGAATTCAAGTATTTTTATTACAGTTTTAAACATTTGTCAAAACAACACGTGACTCTAAATGCAAAATACCTTAATATTAGATAAAATAACCGCTAATAACATAGTTCTTAACACTTTGAAACACGCGTCTATAGAAATCTTTTTTTTAAAGTAGACCAATTGAATTAATTAAAAGTAATTAAAAGTAGAGAGTCTTTGAACATATGTTTTTACCAAAAAAGATGAAATGATACTTGAGATTAATTAATAAAATACTATAAGTAATTGATTTCGACGGAGTTACAAGTCTTTCATGAGGTTGTGCCAGTAAAACTCAGTTTCATATCAAAACTGTCATACTGTTTCCTCGAGTATGTAAGAATTCATGCTGATATCATATTAGTAAAATAAATCTCTTTTAATATTGTTGTCGACTTCAAGAGGCGTTTTATAGTTGCACCAAAGGAGATGCATTGTTATTAAATATGTTTTTTTTAAATTGTTTAAAACGTCGTTTTGCAGTGGATTAGCGTTATGATTGTTTGGTGACAATTTGATTTAGTAAATACAAAAGAAAGCCAACTTCCTGTTTTAACAAACCTAATCATCACGAACATAAGAAGGTCAGAAAGGGTAGACGATTAAAGTTTTGCCTTGTTTTTTATATTCATCAAATGCAGATAAGGCTAGGGAAATACATGAAAACTTTGAAAGAATTTCAGTGTGGCATTTTCGTTTTACGGGGTAATAGTTATGCCTAATGTTTATTCAGTTTACCAGGGTTTGGATCTCGCCAATGTGAAATAGTTTTAAACGATTCTATTTTGCCTATACAATTATCGTTGACTTAATTATGGATATGCTAGTCGTCCCAACTACAGCCAATTTGTTTATAACAATAAATGATGTTGAGTAACAAAAAGATAAAATATCATATCAACTGGTGTAAACATGTAAGTAATTAATAATAATAATAAGCAGAACAGCTTATTGAAAACATGACCTTCATAACATTACCCAATCAAGCATGTGTTTATAACATTCATACCATTAATTGCATTTTTGATATTTCTTTATATTTCATTAAATATCACTTTGCTGCATGCTAGACAATGAACAGTGATTCTGAGATTTTTGATATGGCCTAATCGTAAATGGCCCGTTTTTAACAAGAATGATATATACAGTGTCGTATAAACATGGACACACATTATATATGTTGGTTTAAAGCTACTTTAAATAACACGCAATCAATATAATCATCTTTATACAAACTAATGTTATAATGCACATCACATATCATTTTTATACCCGTCATTGTCCACAAAACGCACGTAATACGTCCGTTATGCACAACCAACAGTGACAGGATATAATAAGGGTAATGGGCTCTACTAAATGTATCTCAAACAAACTCACAGTCGCAGGTCACATGGGATGTACACACGCTAACGGTAATAAAACTGTCAATGTGGCTAACAAGACGTAATAACCAGAGATATTACAAACACAGAATATCCCAAACCACGACATAACACATATCAAATGTCTTGAATAGAGTAGCTTTGTATTTGCCGTTTTTATTAGGACAATGTTGAAAATGTGAAAGACAATGTTCAGCTATGTTACACTAGACAAAATGAATGCATCCCTTGTACACAAATATCAAATCAATTATACTAGCACGCACATACTACAGCGGTGGTCACTAATGGAACTAAAATGTCAAGTGTGATGCGATTTTGAATGGTCGAAAATGGTGTCGTTGACCGAATCTTTGCCATATAGATCGCAAAAATATATATTGTATTCCATTTTATGAAATAAGTTTAGGATTTGGACGAAACAAATGTAGGTTCTGGTCACCGGAACCAGATTTTTTACGGCGAAGTGAAATAACACTTAATTAAGCACAATGTTTAGTGCAATCAACACAACAAAAGTACAGTTACACTTATCCTCGGTTTAGCATCATGCACTTTGCCCAGTTGACTGAAAAACACTATATGTCCCCGGGTGGCATTTTGGAATTAATTTATATAATGTTTTGAGAAATTAAAAAACTTTGACACTGTATGCAAAACACGTGACTTGTTATAAACACACTAAAATGAAGCTTTTTTAACAACCAGAGCACTATATCAATATTTAAAGGTAATTAAATGAGACTATAGCTATGACAATTCTTAAATATGTTTGAAACAATTATAACATGTTTTATGGAGTGTACATGTATGTTTTGTACATTTGAAAATGGAGTTCCGATCATGCGCTAGGGGGCGTCACTGGTGTGGTATCATTCACTACTACTGAAGAACAGCTTCAATAAAACCGAGGCTGCTGTTTTCTCATGCAGGCTATGCTTCCTGAGGGCTTTCCCTTTCATCAGTTTAATATTACTTACTACAGCTTGTGTTTAGTGCCTGTGTGGCGGCTGTAAAAAAAGTCGCCCCGTACTATATCATTGTGTAGTCATATTTTTCTGGTCCTCAGGAATCATGGAGTGTACATGTATGTTGTTTACATTTGAAAATGGAGTTCCGCTCATGCGCTAGGGGCCGTCAGTGGTGTGGCCTCATTCATTTCTACTGATGAACAGCTTCAATAAAACCGAGGTTGCTGTTTTCTCATGCAGGCTATGCTTCCTGAGGGCTTTCCCTTTCATCAGTTTAAGTGATTTTATCTAGAATTTATTATTACAAAATCTAATTAACTGAATATCATATAAAATTATGTTTTACATGAAACCAAGTACATGTATGTTAATTACATTTTTTAATTATCAAAACAATACTCCAAATGAAAAATACCTTAAAAACAGAGAAAATAACTGCTAATAAAATAGTTTTTAACACTTTGAAACACGCGCGTCTATAGAAATAATTTTGAAATATGTATACCAAAATAATATCATATCAATTATACTAGCACGCACAGACTACAGCGGTGGTCACTAATGGAACTAAAATGTCAAGTCTGATGCTATTTTGAGTGGACGAACATGGTGTCGTTGACCGTATCTTTGCCATAAAGTGCGCAATAATATATTTTGTGTTCCATTTTTTTTTAAAAGGAGAACGTGTTGATTACTTGACACAATAATATTTATCAAGGAAACATCTCAAGTTGCAACTCTCATACTGTCGATTTGTGGTAACTTGTCACATATCCCATGGGCTCTTTTAGAAACGTCATATACTGATATCTAATATCCGGTCATGGCCACGCTGATATGTGTCTTAAACAAAAACAGTGTACTAAACTTCGATGCAAATGACACAATGTGTACCATAAAAACCCCTGTAAGTTATTAGTTTCATAACCACAATTCTCAGTTACATTTGAAGAGCAAAGGTGTTGAGACGATGCTCTAGAATTGTGTGCACTGATTTATAGAATAAGATACTTGAATCAGTGTTGGCAAACTCTATATCAATCCATGTGCATTTTCTGAATGACACGTTTTTTCTTTTCTTTTTTATTTCTAACGCCAGATTAGACAGCAACTATATCCCTTAAAAGAACCCACCTAAATTCATAATTGTTCCTCCAGCGCTCCTGATGCTGTATCAAATTGTTGCAAAATGTAAATGTGTTTGAAATATAGTTTTTAAAAACTTGCATGTAAGATGAGTTGAATTGAAAACAGATGAATGATTGACAATCGACCCCGCGAATAGGTGGCTATAAATACTTAAATAGAAGGTTATTTGTGTACCCTAAATAAACATTTATTATGATAAGTTAAAAAGTAAAATAAAAAGTAAAAATATAAGTTGGAAAATATCCCGCAATTTACAAACCTAATTCGGACACTTTATTGCAGGTATTTACAACGGTTTGGGAAATACGATACCAATGACTCTTTTTTTCTAACATAGTAACCACAAAATTATTAGCTGGCTTCTAGTATACAAAATATATTAAAAAGCTGATTGTTAAAATACGTGCTTGTATTTTGTGTATGTAAATAAACTTATCTTAATAAAAATCAAGGTCAGAGGATCATTGTTTTGTCTCATAATACCATGTCATTAGTAGAGGATTAAAAATAGGTTCTTGTATTACATTTGGCTAAGACTAATTTCATTCCATCGCAACGCTTTTTAACTTGAACATACTATATATGACCATTAAATCTGCTAGAGCACGCACTATATTGCAGGCCATTGACCATCTTTAACAACGTAATTCGACCATTTATAGTAATTTAATACAATTGTGTCCATATATGTTCGGAACATTTTCCATGAGCTTTCGTTGCAAAAATAAAAAGCTAGTATCCAAATGCATGCATACTTTAAATTGAGAAGATGTTCGAAACTGTGCATCCTCAAAACATGCAGACATTTATTAAGTATTTAATAAAAACTATACGCGAATTTGAGACTTGAATCTCAGGTACTTACATTCCATCTTACACTAAACATGGTGAAATGCCTGATGCCCCTACAAGTTAACCGTTTTCCATATTTGTCATGCACAGAAGCTGAAGGAGAATATATAAGATGGTGTTCATATGTATTGATTATTTGTACTGTTGACGGCATTATTGCACTGACAGTCTTACATATAACAGAGTCTTAAGGTTGCCTTTTAATTTTTTATTATGGCTAGTGATTTTACTTGTGAAGCTAGCCAACGAAAACATTAATGTGTTTGTTATTAGCATGCATTACACTTATCACAAAACATGTACATTGTACATGTAATGCGAGTCGGAGCTCTGAATACTGAATAACACGCTCATAACGTTGCAAGTATAAAGTAGAAAGATGGCATTTCCTATAACTCTTAGTAGGATAGAAGCAAAATGTCATGTAAGACACTCTTATCAAAGCTTTCGCATATGTCATTTTACAATGAGTTTGTTCAACACGTGTACTTATACCAGAGTGCCAACCTTTTTGTGTATTATTGACAATGACTGCCATCAGACAAAAACTAAATATGAAGGACAACCACATTTTATGTTCATTGCAATATTGCTTTGCAGTAAACACGTTTGTTATCACAAATAACAACGGTGTGAAAATATATGTAGTGCTAGCACATATTGTTGCAAAAACCGCTACCCTTACATTTTACTTACGTGTCTGTTGTATTTTCTCACAATCCTAAAACCATACGTTCTGTAAAATATGAAGACTTAAGGGTGTTTATTTTCTATTGTTTTATTATCGTGGTTTAAATGTGCATGTTAGTTTCTCAAATTTATTGAAACACATGCCTAAATTTTGTTTTATATAAAATACATTTACAAAACATAACATATGTGGTAGTTCAGACAATATATTTATTAAAATGATAAATCCTCATGTATATTTTAGTGAGTTAAATAGCATGTGTTATACACAAAACATCCCAGACGTACGATATTTGGCACAACACAACATTTGATCAGGTTGATATGTATAGGCAAGCATAGCAACAACGAAAATTACCATACAAACCCAATAAATATTCAATGGATATACATGATCTGTCTCTAACCCCCTTTTTCTCGTATGTTTTAATATTCAGTACATTGTTATAGAAATCCCTCTCGAAGTCATACGAATAGTTTTGCGTCACGGTCGAATTTGACAGAATAAAATGTACTTCTTTCAATCGTAAAGTTTCCCTTTTTCGCAGATTAATTGAACATTGTGTATGCTAGTTCATACGCTCTTTTTTGCATAAATTAATGCACATTCACTGATCGTAAGAAGTCAAACTCAAAACTATAATATACTACAAACGGAAAAAACTATTCTGGTGATATGTGATGTTATTAATGAGACAAGTATAACCGCAAAAAATGAGCGTATAAACTAGCACACACATACACTTACAGTGTTGATGGTGTTGATGCAATTGTATCACACTTGTTTTTCAAGGTTTATTGTGAAACAAGCTATTTTTACTTGCAATAGCACATGCAACTCCTTTTTTTCAAAATGATACATATCATTTTTTGAGTTGCTATAAAATTAAAATATGATCTGACTTGAAATATTTTATTTTTATGGGTTTTAAAATCAAAATATATAGGCAATTATATATATTGATACAAAAAACAACAACAAACAAACAAACAAACAGAGTCAAAAAGTTCAAAGTAAAATGCTAAATTGCATTGCGCAAAAACAAAAATTGAAGTCTTTAAACAAGAACATCCTGTCGTAACTGAAAAAGAGGAATTATGATGGCATTAACCTTCGATTTTAAGACTTAATATAGAATACGCATCAGGTAGAGAGATATATTCCAACATAGACATGTTGACCACAATCTACTTCAAATATTGAAAAGATTTTGCATATTCCAATTAATTTTGATATTACCTTTCCCAGTTGATATCAAAAAGCAATTTTCATTCCACATTCTTTTGTACTTACCACCTAGAGTAATCTTGTTATCCAGTGACAGTATTTAATTGAATAGCGAGTGATAAAATGCTTCATTTGGCTTGCCCTTGTTTGACCTTTTCTGATAATACGGTCAAAGGGATGAGCAATGTTAACATCTCGTATATAGAACAAAAAGTTGTTTTGGGTAAAAATGCTTGTTTTTTTGTGCGTGTTTGTGTATGCAGTTTTTATGAGCATCGGCTTCTGGTTACGTACACTGTCAATTTAGAAGTTGTACTTATGTAAACATTTTCTTTCAGTATACTAAACACGTTTATTGTCTATGGTTTATGTTAGTTCATGACAGTAGATGATTGTTTACATTTTAGAGTGTGCACCTACTTCTGTTGCAATTATTAACATATAGATTACTTCCCCTAATTTACCAAGTATTTAATAAAAACAACTACACGCTAATTTGAGACTTGCATCTCGGGTACATACATTCCATCTAACACTAAACTTGGTTAACATTATGATGCCCCAAAACATTAGCGGTTTCCATATTTTACACAGAAGCTGAAGGAGAATATATAATACGATGTTCATTTATATATTGACTATGCGTACTTTTGACGGCATTATTACACTGACAGTCTTACACATAACGTTGACTTTTAATTCTCTAAAATAATTAAGATTTTACTGGTATACCTAGCCGACGAATATATTAATGTGTTTGTTATAAGCATGCGTTACGCTATGACAAAACATGTACGTTGTAATGTGAGTCGGAGCTCTGCAAACTAAATGGCATTTTTATAACGCTGTAAGTATATAAAGTAGAGCTATGACATTTTCTATAACTCTTACTAGGATAGAAGCAAACATCTCATGTTAGACACTCTATCAAAGCGTTCGCATTTGTTATTTTACAATAAGTAAGTCCAACACTTGGCCGGTAAATGCTTATACAAGAGTGCCAACCTTTTTGTGTATTGTTGACAATGACTGCCATCCGACTAAAACTAAATATGAAGGACAGCCACATTTTATGTTCGTCGCAATATTGCTTTGCAGTAACCACGTTTGTTTTAACAAATAACAACAATGGGGCAAAATATGTCGTGTTTGCATATATTTTTGCAAAATCCGCTGCTCTTACATTTTACCTGATATTTTCTCACCAGCCTAAAATCATACGTGTTGTAAAAATGAAGGTTATCAAGACAGTATTTATCTATTATTTTATCATCGTGGTTTATATGTGCATGTTAGTTTCTCAAATGTATTTCAATACATGCATAAATTGTGTTTTATATAAAAATACATTTACAAAACATAAGGGTTCTGGTGGTTCAGACAATTTATTTATTAAAACGATAAATCATCATGTATATTATAGTGAGTTAAACAGCATGTATCATACTCAGAGCATCCCAGACGTACGACATTTGGCAGAACACAACATTTGATCAGTTTGATATGTAAAGGCAAGCATAGCAACAATGGAAATTACCATACAAACCCAATAAATATTGGATATACATGATATGTCTCTAACCACTTTTTTTCTCGCATGTTTTAATATTGCGTACATTGTTATAGAAATCCCACATGAAGCCATATGAATATATTTGCGCCAGGGTCGAATTTGATAGAATAATGTACTTCTTTCAATTGTGAAGTTTTCCTTTTTCGCAGATTTAATTGAACTTGTTGTATGTTGGCTTTTTCTCTTTAAGTTATCTTTTACTTAAAATTGCATTGACCAATGGACATTAACCGATCTAAATAAGTCGAACTCAAACCTATAATAAACGACAAAGGCAAAATCTATCCTACTGATATGTGACGTTCATAATGATACAAACATTACCGCAAAAATGAGCGTCGCAACTAGCACAGACATATGCCTGCAGTGTTGATGCAATTGTGTCACACTTATTTGTCAAGGTTTATTGTGAAACAAGTCATTTCTTCTTATATCGTAAGATATATTGTATCATATTGTATCGTAAAATAAAGTTCTTAGGGATTAGCAGTGTTAAATTCTCGTATATAGAACTATAGAATTTGTTTTAAATGAAAATGCATATATTTATGGATGTGTTTTGTTGATACTGTTTTATATGCATTGACTAACTTTTATACATTTATATACTTTAATGTGTACTTAATTTAAAATTACTTGTGGTAATCCAGGAGCATGTTAAATATACGTAATACCTTAATTGTCATGTGTGGGTGGATTATTGACATAACTTGGCACAAATGAAATCTAATGAAATCGAAGGTCGAGCGAAATAATCTAGTTAAAACCATAAAAGATGTGGTCAAACGTTAGAGTCAAAGCCATTATTTCGTTATAGTCAATTTCAATAAATTAAATTATACAATAAAAAAAACTAAGAATTGTTTTTACGAGTTGGACAAACATGTGTGGCGGATTAAATATAGCAAGACATTAATGTGAAAGAGTGCTATTCTTCGTAATTACAGAATAAGGCCATTCAAGATGCAGTAATGTAGGGATAGAATATGTGTGCTTTTCTCATTTTAACCCTTTTGTTTTATAACAATGTGTACCAATTTGAACGTGCCTTGTTTTACGAAAAAGAGCAAACACTGTCAATGGGTTTTTAAATACCAAAACATATTTTGTTTAGAGGTATTATCTTTTTCAGTAAACGTATTATATTTGCTTGAGCGTTGAAAAGTTTAAGATAAAGGTATTTTATCAATTATATCAACAACAGATTACCAAATCCAACATAAAACTATGTTTTGTTTATCTACGGATTAAATCGAAATCGTTTTTTGTTTACTCTTTATTATATTAACTAACATAAACATGATTAATAATATTTAAATAAAACATTAAGTATTGTTTTGTAACAATGGATCAAACTATTTTTGACCCTGTTATACAATCACATTTGGTAATTAAAACCACATCTATCATTCGCATGTGTTTTCCAAACGATTAAATCATACTGTTACATCAAGAAAATGATTATTCGGAAATGTTAAATATTGGTCTTTAATTAGGACTGATTTTGTAATTGCACTATTTTGTAATAGTTGTACTTTAAATGAGTCACAACATTTGAAATTATGGGATTGTTTAACGTCTATTATGGTTAGCGAAGGCTTGCTTACGTCGCCTCGCCGTAATTTAAAACAGTCTTCAGTAACGGACATAGATATTCTCCAAATGGTATCGGCTATGCCAGAGTCGGTTGTTATTACCATCAAACATGTTTAAACGGTGTTGTTCATAAAAAAGAAGAATGCGTGCCTACAAATTTGCAGACCAGCAAGCAAATAAATAGGAACACACGCATAATGGGCTAACAAATTCAGCATGCTTGTATTGCTCAACCTAACAAATTTGGCTTAGTGCTGCAAGGTCAACGTCTGGAACAGAATATTTGTGTTATTATGGCATTGAAATTAAGTACAATGACAGGGAAAGGACTGTGGATGTTAGTAGATACAACATTTCAACATTGTCTTATAAGTGGTTGACCAAGAAAATGCATTAAATTCTATTGAGCATCTTAAACATGTGACAATTGAATCAATTTAAAAATAGATAATCAAATTAAGGTCTCAGACTATTGAAGATAATGACCTTTACAAATTGGTAGATTTCACGGTAAAATTCATACAGCTGCTTCATTTTAAATCATCGAACACATTCTGTTTTGACTTTTTATTCAGGTTCAAATACCATAGACTGATATTGATAATATTGTAAAACACTTTTCCATAAACAGTCATAAAGATGTTACAAAATAAAACACAAACAAGTCTTTAAATTATTATGAAATATAATAAGTAATATTAGCCAAAGTTTGTGAAAATTGTTTGTGTTTGCATTCATGTTCATGTTTAGTTCTTTTTGAAACAATACCTAATGAGTGATATTATAAATTGAAGATATGTTAAAACGTGTTAAAACAAAGTAGAAAAGTTGATTTTAAGGGCACCCTGACAGAATGGCTCGTACAAAAACAAACACAACTCAGAACGATATGCACACATTTGTACAAGAAGTATTGTCTGTACAAGCACATAAAATTTGAATATTTAAGATGCTATGCCTGTTTCTTATGATTAGAATTGTTTACATCGTACTTTTAAACCACACCTATTTAGTGAATCATACTTCCGTAATTATTGGAACCTCCAAATATGGTGGACCACGTGTGTTACAGTATTACAAAAAAAAACACTGTTGAAAAAGGTGAGGCGCGCACATTTCGATTTAATTATTTTTATTTCCTCCTATTGTGTTTAAATAGTTAAATAGCTTAATATCAATCGATACGTTCAGTTGCCTCGGTGGTCTTAAATTACGTTATGTGAAATGAAACTCCTGCATTTAAATTGCGATCATTGAATGCGTTGTGTTTTAATACCATTCGATCAAGGAATAACTTACAAGTGGAAGCATACTTATTAAATATAAATGAGTATAAGTGCAATACAAATGTATTTAGCCATAAAAGCATTATAGCCATTTAATTATAAGTTGATTGAAGTAAGCAAACCCGCTTCTTATATTTCCGTCTTCAGTGGCCATATTTGTGTATACTGCATTTTTAGCATGTTTTCAAATCAGTTGAGTACCCATTTTGCCTGTCGCATTATCATCAGTTTTCCACTCACATTTTGTTTTTTAAACCAATATCTAAATTGAATGTGATACATATACCGCCGAAGTAAATAATTGCAAGTCCGGATTCAGGACCGAACACATATTCTGAATTTTAACCAACAAACAACACTGTATGTCTGTGTTTGACATTCGAGACATTTACTAATTTGTTTCTATTGGACAAGACATGTTGTGCAAACATATGCTACAAACACACATTCTATAGACACAAAAAAACTTGTATTAGAGACACACTAGGAGAAGTAAATATGCTCTGTTGATCGGAATACTACTAACAACTTTTAAAACAACGAATTGTGTTAAATTCTCTTATAATAAGAATAGTGGGTTCTGATATACAACGTATCAAAAAATGTTGAGAAAGTGTGAGGTTTGCTATACATGTAGCTTAAAACCGGTTTAAACACCCAATGCTAGTCATTGACCGTACCAAGGCGGTAACTCAACATTTTTTGGAGAATTCATTTAAGAAATTATAAATTAACAAGAAAGTAGAAAAGAAAAATCCAATAAACACAAAAATATAGTTTTTTCTAAATGTATGTTGCGTAATGGTGTAGTACGTGTTTTTGTGTCGTTCTGTGTGTTTGTTTTTGTACGGGCCATTTTGTCATGGTGCCCTTAAACTTGACATATCTACATTGTTTACAACATTCTTTCTTTGAACATCTCTTCAATTTATATTATGTAAGTGTATCCAAATCTAAAAATTGACACATCATCATTTTTTTCAAAATGTTAAAGCTGTGCACTCTCCTTAGGCTTACGTGGCGAGTTGTGTCGCGATATGTGAGCATGGCCAATTGTTCTGCTTGTTCTGTGAGGCGCTGATAAGTAAATTTTAAAAAAGCGTTTAAGTATTACAAAAGCAATTAACAAATATAGTCACACGTTTATACTCCAAAACATTAAATGATCATGCGATGAAAAGTTATTTTGTGACAGCTTTAACTTTTTATAACACAACCAATAGTGTAATACGTTTTGACGGAATGAAGCAATTGCAACTCAAACCGAAAAATGTTGTCTACATGAAACTGCTTTAGGACTTAACATCATTTGCGTCTGTTAGTGTGTCTTCTTGTCAGAAGATTAATTAACGTTTTTATTATTGCATGTCATAAATACTTTTCTTCGGTAATCATGCAAATAGTACATTTTTATTTCTGATGTGTCTTTACAAAATTGAAATAATTTGAAACCTAAGTTGCTAAATGTTTGTCTTTTATATTACATAAATAAACAGGCATCAATCTTAGTTAAGCTTTTGTGTAGCAGAACAGTTGGTATAAATTGCGTACCAACGTACTTTTACGCAAAAATTATACAGGACCATCATTCTTGGCCAAGCAATTTGGTACAATGTAGGTAAACATGAGTTGATCTTAATATTTGCGTTTTTTTCAAAGTGTTACGAATATTTGCCTACCAGACAAGGTCATGAGAATATATATTCTATATCTACATTAAGTTAATTTTTTGTGAAATGTGTCGGTGATGTTTGCGTTTATCATTATTGGTTGTCTAAAGAAATCATCGATGATCAGTAAATTCAATATCTAGTGTACGTTATGAAGTAGAATTAGCTTATGCAGGACACGAAATCTAACTGAAGTTCAATGTATGTTGTTGATTTGTTATTGTTTCGTGATGAAACACTTCACAATTAGTGTATTATGTTGTTTACTTATGTATACATTTAAAATTAGTAAACACATCCTCAAAAATATTATGACTTTCTTTTAACAAGAACACTATAGAAGAGATGTTCATGCGTATCATCACAAGTTGTACGCTAAAGTTATAAAATGCATAAACAATGTGTACATTACACTATTTTGTAATATGCCTCTATCAGGTAAATCACGTTCTTTGCGTAAACGTCAGCATTTATTCAAGTAATTGTTGATCATTTCAAAGGAATCCCTTTGCATTAAATGCCAATTAAATTTCGACTGAAAACGCCATATTTATCTTCAAATTCCCCTATAAAATACTGACGTACTGTCATATGCATCAACAGAATAAATATCAAAGTAAATCTTGAACGGTGGTGCCCATAAACTAAACAATAGTTACAATGCAGATCTAATTAGGAATTACCACAGACGCAGTAAGGGCACATGTGCACACTTTGGTCTGATCGTATAAAAAAACTGGAAATGACAACTGAAGGTACTTTTGATACGATTCACACGTTATATGTAAACCTTTCAATTCTGTTCAAAATATTGTTATTTTGATGGATTAAAAGACTTTGTAAACATTTCATAAACAGTTAAGTAGCCATTAACATTGTACAATTAATTACCGGTATAGCGAAGATTTTGTTGACATTTTATTTGCCCGATAAAGTAACAAGAGGTACTCTTTACAATGAAGAGAGCTCATTTAAGTCCTGTTATATGTGTGTCAAATATGTTATATCGATGACGTGTTTACATTTGTATTGAATTCTAATGAAATACTAAAAAAAACTTTGACAGCTTGTCATTCTTCATGTTCATTTATAAATGGAGGTGCGTTTTGATAAAAACTGAAACACCATTAACAACGACGTTAGTGCTTATATAAGAAGAAACTATGCCCCAAACATCTTAAACGTCTATGATTTAAACGATGTTGGAATCTTGTTCATTTGTTACAATTAGCACTCTTTAAAATGAGACTCGCATTAGAATTGACGCTTAAAGCAGAAACTGTTATGGCTTTTTTACTGTTATAATTCTTTTAATTGGCGTAGAGAGGCAATCTGTTTAATGCCCCATGCCAATTTACTCATACGAGGTACATGTCTCGATGCCGATGGGGTAACATGTTCATGTGCAACGTATTTATTCCTTGGTTTATATATATTAAGTGATTCAACTGTGAATCTCTGTTTCCTATAAACAAGTTTTGTCTTGGAATCTAACCTTTAAACTGCAGTATTTTGCGTTTTAAAATTCAGAATGAAGTTTATTGATGTAAAGGTCAGATTCCAAAAAAAATGTCGTGTGTTTAATCGCTACAGCATTACACCATTCTAAGCAATATTTGTTATTGGTACTAATCAAAGATTATTTTGATGTCACATGCAGCGCCTTCTCACGTATATAGTGAATTTTTATACTAAAATTAAACAAGAAATTTCATCAAGCTACAAATATACTGAATCACAAATCAAGATACACATGTACAAATGTAATATTTTAAAACACTACAAAATTGCATAATCATTACTTTAAAGGCAACAATAATATTATTGTAATATAGTTTTTACATAATAAAATTATATATAGTTTGCCAAAAATAGATTAGACAATTGTATAGTTTTCCATTGTCTTGCTGCATTCAAAACAATTAATATTTTTGGTAAATAACATGCCTACACTCTTTTATTATAAGACGACGTACGAAAACTTACACGACAGCACTTTAAAACATTTACTTTATTTTTCAAAGTGAACTGAAGGGTAATCTGACACTTATGAATAAAATCTAGAATTTTATTGATAATATGAATCTGTCGTACAAATATTAACTGTTCCTTACTGAAATACATCAACAGAAGTTTGCGATAACAGATCTTTTATGAAGTATTTGTGTTGAGAATTCTACGAAATTCATATGACCAATGTCACATAATTGAAAACAAACTTTGCAAGGCGGACTTAAAAGACCTTATTAACCACTGTAAAGGCTCAACTTTTAGTATTAAAAATAGAGGTTCTAGAATAACCAACATCATTTGTATGTTATTGCCTTTGCTGGTTCAGTCTTGGAAAAGCGTTTTTTAGATTACGTTATGTAAAATGAAACTTATGCATTTAAAATGAGATCAGTGAGTGCGCTGTTGTCTATTACTATTTGATAAAGAATAAGTTAGAGGTGGAAGCAGACTTATTAAATGTTAATGTGTAATGACTCAGTTAAAATATGAAACCATTGACGTTAATATACGACTTTGATTCTGGGTTTTCGTGCCAGCATGTGCAAAACAAGTTATTATTTAACCACATAATTTGATTTATGAAATGATTTGATGTCAGCAAACCCACTCTTATGTTTCCGTCTAATTTGTTAAGATGAACATGTATATTGAAGTTTTTTAAAATGTTTCCTCAGGGATCATGGACTGTATGTTGTTTGAAAAAAGAGTTCCGCTCATGCGCTAGGGGACGTCAGTGGAGTGGCATCTTTCATTTCCACTGATGAACAGCTTCAATAAAATCGAGGCTGCTATTTTCCCATGCAGGCCTTGCTTCCTGAGGGCTTTCTCTTCCATCAGTTTAATTATACTCACATGTTGGCATTTTAACCAATATTTAAATTGACTGTAATGCAAATACTAAATAAGTCTGGGATCTGTTCTTAATTCAAACGTGTCTGACCAACAAAATATACTGTCTGTGTTTGGCATTCGATGCATTTGCTCATTTGTTTCCTGCAGACAAGACATTGTTTGCAAACATATGTCACAAACACACATGTTATAGACAAATAAAACTTACGGTAACTTAGGGACATGCTAGGCAATGTAAATATATACTGTTTATCGCAATACTTCAAGTATTATTACTTGATGTGACATGATAACATTCTAGGTAACTTAGTATATTGAAATATAAAACTGCAAACAATGTGCAACCTATGATGCTTAAGGTTTGTTTTTTATATTAATAAATAAAAAGGCTTTAATCTTAATTCATATATTGTAGCAGAACAGTTCGTATGTATAAAATGTGGCAACGTATTTTTACGCATGACTTTGTGTTATATAGCACTATCATTCTTGGGAATTAATTTGTTATGTCAACATGACTTGATCATTATATTTGGGTTCTGCTATCACAGTATTACAAATATTTGCCTACCAGCCAAAGTCACAACACGAAAAAGAATAACATATCTACATTAATCCAACTTCTGAGAAATGTGTCAGTGATGTTTGCTTTTATCTTTGCTTGCTGATTAAAGACGTCATTGATGATCTGTGAACCCAATATCTAATGTACGTCATTAGGTAGAATCAGCTTATTCGGGACACTTTATTAACTGATGTTAAATGCGTGTTGCTGATTTGTTATTATTTTGTGATCAAGCACTTTAAATTTAATATAGTATGTTGTTTACTGAAATTTTACACAATGATGTAGTACGGGGCGACTTTTTACAGTTTGATTTAATGAAGTACAATATAGAAGAGATGATTATGACTATGAAAACACATTTTATGCTTAGTTATTAAATGTATACAACGTGTGTACAATTTCAACTCAAAACCTCATATCTATGTTAATGCCCATATAAAATACTCGTGTACTTTCATATGCATAAACAGAATAAATATCAAAGTTAAATATTCACTGCTGGTGCCCGAAGACTAAAACATGGTAACAATGCAAATGTAATTAGGAATTACCACAGACGCAGTTAGGACACGTGGGGACACTTGGGTCTTCTCCTAAGCAACCACTGGAAATGACAAATGAAGATGATTTTGATACGATTCTCTGTTTACATGTATTATGTTAAACTTTAATTCTGTTTAAAATACTGTGCTTTTGATTGATGAAGAGAAGCAACGTGCATTTACGACTGCAACCGTCACATCTCCAAATAATTGAGAGGCAGTCGCATTTGTTACATATAATTTTTCAATTATGTTTTTTCACATACTTATGGATAATTTTCCATTTCTGTGAGACAACAAGTAAGTGGTGTTTATAAGCTTTGTTATGTTCAAGTGTTTTATTTTGTTTTCAATATATTTATCTGTAATTTAGCGTTAAATATTTGCAGGAGGTACAATGATTTCTTTGCGGAATTATATGTCGATTCCGACTCTGAGGAATTTCTGGGGTTTTATTTGCCAGACCTAGAAGATTCAAGAGATGTGTTCGATGAAGAGTTTTATTTATTTTATTTTGTAAATTTGGATAAAAAACAACAACAAAACAGTATGCCATTTTCAAATAAAAGGAATGATCTTGAAATGATTACAAGATAACTCTTTTTATTATTTTAAAATAACTATGTCTACATGTACTTATTTTCTATATCAATTACATTTCTTTTCTAAAATGTCTTTGAATTAAAGCAATATAAAACACTTTTAAAACAGCAGAGCAACCCTTTGGAGAACAGGGAGGAGGGGACCGACAAGTTGAACCAGACATAGTCTTTACTGGTGAACCAGGCATGGGGGGTTCCCTTCCAAGGGATGAAGATAACCCCATGGACTACTTGATGATATAGTGGAGGTTTACTTTTACCCTTTTTGTTTCGCTTGAGTTAAGGACCCATGATAAACTATATGTAAACTAATGATATACTTTTAAAATATGAGTTATTCGATTGTTCATATTTTTATCAATGATATAAACCTACAGAAGTATGTGAAAATGTCACACATACAGTTTTTCTTTAATGAGCATTGTAGAGCAGTGTAAACATAAAAGCATGGCCTCGGTTTTATTGATGGATGTAGTACGGGGCGACTTTTTACAGCCGCCACACAGGCACTAAACACCAGCCATGTCCAGACGTCAGGTTGAGCTCCTGGAACCATGATCTGGGCATTGTTTTGAAGATGGCTACGGTGGGAGGTGTAAGGTCGTCAGAGAAACCCGATAACCTCAACTTACCTGCATCCACTAGCGAGGAGCTAGAGGCCCTTGAGGCGGAACTAGAGGAGTGTATTGTGACTTACTAATAGGACATTAGTATTTTAATAGTAATTGTAACTTTGAGTTATTTGACATTTAACATGTATGTGAGTTTTAGTCGTTTTCACATAAGGTAACTGTATATTATTTGTTTGTATACATGTAGTTCCTGAACATTTAAGGACAACTAATATTTAATGACATTGCTGTATTAAAGCGGATGCAAGTTCTAACTACACTCTGTTTTCTACAATTTCCAGTAAATTTGATTAGTTTACTACTATCTTTTTATATCTTAACCATACATTATGGGAAATTTTTTTAAGTACATCCTCTTAGTAAGAAATTGTTTTGCGACAGATGAATATGAATTTCCTCATATTATATTTTATTTGTGCATTTAAATGAACAGAACATTGTGTTTTATTTAAATAATCTAGATTTTGTCATGTAAATTGTTTACCGACAGTGAAATCGAGAATACAGCGATCGTGTATGTAAATTCCATAGTATCTTTATAATTCTTTATAGAATGATCCTATGCATGCATATTTTGGTTAGGCTAGTTTGTCTCTGATTATGTATGAAAATGAGACTGAAATAAATTAATACCTTTGTTAAGATTATCATTTTGTATCTGTATTTTTAAGAAGTGTCATGTATAAAAAAACATAAGTATTTTGTCTTCGAAATTGCTCAAAAGAAGCCTAGAAATTATTGGTATAATAAATGTGTCCAAATTGATGTATTCTCCTGTTATTCTTTTGCCTATCTTATTTGCATTGGGTTTTAACAATCAAGAAAAGAGGGTTTTAGCGAGAAAAAGCGATGACCTGTGATTGTCGGCACAATATCCGTTGCATGTCGGCAGCCGATATCGGCCCGATGTGTAGCCGAGTTGCACATCCGACATTGGGCCGATATCGGCAGCCGATGTCAGGCCGATATGGAATCCAATATCGGGCCGATATAAAATGTTTGCTGGGACAGGTAGCACTGGAATAATGCATTTATAGCACATGCAAATAAGAATTTACTTATTAAAATGCCGTATGTCTTCTAATATTGTTTTCAGATTCCATAAGTGACGTGTGACCAACAGACGCGAAATCATCAATTTTATCGCAATTGTGATTGCTATGAGCCTCGTCAGACAAGAAAACCTGATTGACTACTGGTCAAATGAGCCAGTAACACAGACACCTCTTTTCCAAAACAACATGGCTAGAGACCGCTTTCTCATTCTTGTTTTTTTTTCTTACACCTTAATGACGACACCAAACATATTTCTAGAGGTGCAGAGGGACATGATCCTTTGTTTAAGCTCGGCAAACCCTACACAAATATTCTTTTCAGATTTTCTACTACTTACAACCCCATAGGTATTTGTCTGTAGACGAGGGTATGGTTCCATGGAGGGGTTCCCTTAGTTTCCGTGTATTCAACAAAATGAAGCCGATCAAGTATGGACTGAAGGCCTACATGTTGTGTGATGCCACGAACGGCTATGGCTGCAGGTTTGAGTTGTACACGGGCATTAAGAAAACAAGAGGGCCCAGAGGGCCCTGGAATGCTCACCTGAGACAGATTTTAAAAGTTCCCTTTTTTCATTGCTATATGTACAACAGGCGACACTGGGAGGTCTAAATCTGAAGGCTATAGTTTTAAAATTTAAAAGTCATGTTTGTAAAAGAATTTTCTAAGATTTGACCTTGTGACCTAGTTTTTGACCCGACATGACCTATATTCAAACTTGGCCTAGATATTGTCAAAACAAACAATCTGACAAAGTTTCATCAAAATCGGGTCGCAGATGTAGCCTCTAGAGTGTAAACAGGAGTTTCCTAAGATTTGACCTGGTGACCTAGTTTTTAACCTGACATGACCCATATTCAAACTTATCCTAGATATTGTCAAAACAAACATTCTGACAAAGTTTCAACAAAATTGGGTTGCAAATGTTGCCTCTAGAGTGTAAACAAGAATTTCCTAAG
>Ga0224511_10000338_pt1 | contig 21028 bp, 4 predicted proteins | sample SF_May12_sed_USG_2_FD_169988 | JGI IMG/M metagenome (GOLD analysis project Ga0224511, IMG submission 169988) | Sediment microbial communities from San Francisco Bay, California, United States - SF_May12_sed_USGS_8_1 | ecosystem: Environmental > Aquatic > Marine > Sediment | place: USA...
GTATTTCTATTACAATTATGCTTACAATTAATCGCGAGCGAATCGAGCGAAGAAAATTAGAAACAATTGCGTTTTGGGCACAAAAAATCATAGGTCCGCTGGATCCGCTAGTGAACATGACACATTATAAGATGTGCAACAATAAGTTAGCACAAGTCAATACCTTTTTAGGAAACGGTTGTTTTGTGCATCGCATTTTGCAAGGACACCATGTACGTAAAGGTGGAATTACAAATTCCTGTATCTGCAAACTAGAACATTCACTTATTAGAAACCATTTCTGTTTTTTACCTATTTACATGTTTGCTTGTACTGATAAACCATCGTCAGCTAGTTACAATTAGACCAATCAGCGTTGTTGTTTTATGAATGTTTGTGACGTGATCTTATCAAATTGTTTTTCTGACCCTGAAAAAAGATGTTAAGACAGTTGCTTATTTACGACGTCTTAACTTCTCTTAAAGCCATACGTCCTCGTCGGTGTGTGGTATGAGTGACCTTGTAATAGAAGTTTAGCAAGTCATACAACTCGAATGGACACAGCAACGCACATACATGTACTTATAACATAAACACTCATTTATTGTATGTCATCAAATCTCTATTTTCCAAAATTTTCCAAAGGTATTTGAGAAACATGTGCGTTTTTAGATGCATCATATACTTGTTAGCACTCATCGGTTCGAAAACATTAATGATTTATGCATATAACATTTATATAATTTTAAATATTTCTTTGAAGCAAGACTTGGATAAAACATGGTAAAGAAATAGGATGTAAGTATATTCTACATCCGAAGTTATTGTTAAAGTTGATTTAATTTGTCAACACACTTATAAATCCCCATACCCTTTAAACAGTTCTTCTTAAGAAATTAACGTTATATTAGGAATAAAATATTGCGATAAAACATACACATATAGTTTGTAACGATTATAGCACCGGTTGTTGTATACATTTAGTACTATAGTTATGGTCTTGACTACTTCAAATATAACGACCGTTGGGAAATTTCTTTTTTCAATTTCATTGCAATTAGTATTACTCTTATAACACTTGTATAACACCGTTGATATATTGGTTTTGTGTAGGAATGTAACGCAAAACAAAACGATGTGATTATACCAATTGCTTTCTGATCCTGTCAAATGGTGTTACGATATCAAGTTATATGTGACGTATTGGATGCCATACAAGACATCCTCTAGTTGCAACAAAGGTTGTTAAGATGTTTCGGAACAGTTAAAGACTTTGCAAAAATGTTTTTCATTTGGTTTTCTTTTAATATGCTTTTAATCCATTGTATATGATGATGTGAAATAAGGTTTGTACGTACAAACATATATCTAATTGCATATTATCCGAATTTTATTACCAGCACCATATGCTAAAACAAAATACCTGTGTTTAGTATGATGATGTATCAAAAGTATAATGAATATTTTCTTTCGTTGACTTATTGTATTAAGCAAACTGTCGGGTATATGATGTGGATTGGAAACGATTATTATTTAATATTAAACAGATCAGACGGATTTATTATCAACAGTCTTCAATATTTTGAGTTAAAAATAAATAGAAGTTAAAATGTTTAAGATTTACCCATACCAGCTTATTTCATTGACAAACACTGTTCATAGTGTTTGTTTTAGAACACTTCAGGTTTTGTCCAAAACAAAATCCATCGTTTAGATGGATTTGTTTTATAAATGCTATGTTTATAAGTGTATAACATTTACACATTAGGGAAAACCCGAAGACTACACGAAACATAGGACGCATTTATCACGACAAACTACATTTATGCCTTGGAAATTGAATCATCTCATAAAGTCATTTAAATGTCTAAATTTAAGCCGAGTCCGTATAATGTGAATCACGTGATACAAACATTAAAATAGTTTCCACTTTTAAGTGCATAATAATGCAACTTAAAAGGCATCTTAAAGACAATCCACCGTCATTATTTCTAATATGTCAAGTTGAGATAGATAGGATGAAGACTGATGTTTTATTGCTGCGACATATTGAGACAATGCATTGATTTTAGATTATAATAAATGCCAGACAAATCCCGCTTAATGAATATTCATTGTTCTTGTCTGGACGACATTTTAATAACATATAAGATGATTTCGTGTTTGTTCTACAAACCTTTTACCTACTTTTTGGGGAATTTAAGTTATAGCAAAAGGTGTTCCATAAACTGATTAATATGCAATTTAATTGCAATTTTGCAGTTTATACCATAAATCGTGATCTGCTTGGTGCAGAGACTGTAGTTTGGGAGACAAGTATAGACAAAACTACATCAGACACGAACTGAGTTACACTAGGGCTAAATAAACATATGCATACGTACCAACCTGTAGGTGAGGTGTTCATATTGTAAACATGTACATTTGGCTTTCATGAAATAAAACTAAAGATATAAGTGCGAGTTTGCATTACCTTTCTGGCAAAGTCACATTATTAGCGCGAAATTCAATCTTTGTATTGCTTTGTAAGGGTCAGTTTGTAAGCGACTACAATGCAATACACAGTGAAACAAATTTAAATACGTGTTCGTTTTCCAAAAGCATTTATATTCATGCACAGGCAAATAAAGATTGCAAACCATTTAGTGTTTATAAATTTGACGTTTTGCAATACGTGTATGATTATAACATACTTTAGAGCCTAATTAAAGAAAACATCTCATAAATATGCGCAAACGAACGAGAATGCGACAATATTATGTCAAAAAAGTATAAAAATTGAAGAGATTTTCAAAGAAAGAATGTTGTTAACAATATAGACATGTCAAGTTTAAGGGCACCCTGACAAAAATAGCCCGTACAAAAAACAAGCAGAACAGCACAAAAACACACAGAACATCAAGACGTAACAGACATTCAGAATAAACTATTTTTGTGTTTTACAAGATAATGTGAAATCTGTCGTTGGTATGTATGATCACAATTGCACGTTTTAATGCCACACGAAAGACTTTTGGACGAACAGATAACAAACTGCGTAATGTATTTCTAACCAGTATGCAAAGTATTTGTCCTAAATATTGAATATCAAAAGAATATCAGCAGAGAGGGTATCACTCTTAAGCATACGAACATATCTTTTTTTTCCGAAATAAGTGGTGTAAAAACTTAAAGATTGTATAAATATTTGCGATACGCAATCCTACACATACAAAAAAACGACAATTTCTCAACGATGTTATACTAATGGAAATTTAATTGAAAAAAGAAATTGACTAACGGTCGTTATATTTCCCCCACCGCATAGAACACTTCACTAATGACTTACGGTCGTTATATTTCCCCCACCGCATAGAACACTTCACTAACAGATTGATATTACCAAATTGGATTTCTGACCTTGTCAATTGATGGTAAAACAGATAGATATCAGAGACGTCTTAACTGCCTCAAAATTCATCCGTCATTGTCTGTATATTGTCTTAAAGATGCTTTGAAAGAATGTTAGCCTTTGTGGTATTGTTTTTGTTTGTAATGTGTCAGGTCAATAGTTGTGGAGAGGAAGTCATATTGTACATAAACATACACTTAGGTTGTTGCACATATGAGTTGTACAATAATGCATTATCAATTAAACCAGTTAAAAATAAAAAGGTAAATTTATGAACAACTGTTCAATTGCTAATCTCTTAAAATAATTTGAGGGGGATCTGATACTAGTTGGAAAATATCACACCACGTTTAAAACCTCATATTTAAGACTAATTTGAAAAAGTCTTCACTCATTTAAACGTAATTCCAAAATAAGTGTACATGAGTGAAGATGTCAGGTTTTGATATCATCATTTGCACTCGATGGTGGTTGCGAGTTAATTTCTCAAGACAATGGGAGTAGGTGAGCTGTCAGAAGGTAGATACTAACAAAAACAAAACACACAAAACTTTACAAAGAAAGTAAGTAAGGATGCTTGGTGTAAGCATAAAAATAATTAATGAACACATAAACAAAATTAAATGCAACACACACATTTTAACAGTTTAATACCATTTTTCATGATTATTACTTGCAAAATACATCAAGCTATAAGCCATGAGTACACCACATATTCGTCAAAATACATATAAACATTCAGTACAAAACATTAGTACACTGCAAATGAACACGTGGTTGACTTGTGGTAAAGGTATGCAATTTTCAAGATTAATAGACCAGATAACGGCTACTGTGTTAGTTACGCAGTAGATTATGCAAAAAAACCGATGTTTACCAAGTGAATGATTTTGTCAACTTTCTCACTTGAATTAATGGGTCAGTAATAATAGATTGCTCCACTAAATATACCTTGACCATTATTTACCGTTAATTTTGTTATTTTTTCATGATATCTATTTTTGAGCATCTGGAGGTCAGCTGATTTAAATATTACAATAATGTTTTTTATTATTTAGAAAACAGTCACCGGGAGAATCCAATATAGCTACACAATAAAGTATTAACATATAAACTCTTAATTACTCATATTAATATTAGTAACAATATTACGTTTTTCTGAGTTCAAACGACTTATCAACAAACATTGCAATATTAATATTTAATTCTTAATTATCTGAGGTCACACTCTGAATAAATGTTGGTAAATTTGGATATTTTTAACAATATTCTTTATTATAGCTCTTTCTTATATCTTTATACAAAGGACATTTTAGCATAAAATGAAACTCGCGTTCTAATTTATTACATGCAATAAGTTTGTATGTAAGATACTCACTTATCTGTCTGATCAGTCACTTATTTATCTAACTTGTTCATAGGTACACCGCAATATTTAACCCTCATTATGAAAATTAAAACCCTCCTGAACACAAAAGAAACAGAAATAAGAAGAAGTTCGACTTTACAACGGCATATGCATAAGGACATCGAAAAGACAAACTTCTGCCTTTATGTCTAAGATGTCAAGTTGAGATATATAGGCTGAAGATTGATGTTTTAATGCTGTGACAAATTGAGACAACGCATTAAGTCTCTGCTTTATTAGAATAAAGACCAGGCAAACCCATCCTAATGAATATTTATTGTTCTAGCCGGGACGTTATTTCAATACACTGTATATTGTTAGATGATAAACTGCTTTTACTTATGTACACGGTCTATGAAAAATTTAACTTTAAGCAGTATGTGTTCTATAACTTATTATTTTATAACACATTTCTGCAGTCTAAATCATATTTTTAATTTGTGTTGCACAAAACGTGCAGCTTGAAAGATAAGCATAGCCAAACACATCCGACACTTAATTAAATAGATTAAGGCTAAACACGACTTGAACACATCCTGTGTGTGTGTTTTATCCTAAACATTTATACCCAATGATATAAGTCGAATGACTATCAGGTATATTGGTATAACTATTCTGTAAAATAGCCTGCAATTGTAGTAAAGAGTACATTAAAATGTATTGCATGGTACACACGTACAATAAAATGACAATAAGCAAGAATGACAAAAGCCACACCTCAATGTCCTTTTAAAGTTTCGTCCCCCTAACGAGTCCTACGTTCTAGTTAAGTAAGATGAACGTTTTAACTAATTAATTATCTAATCTTCTGAGTATAATCTTTAATTTTACATATTTACACTCTGGTATAAAAATAACGACACAATAGAAATTCAATACATGGGATTTTTCACAACTGTTCATCACATGCTTATAGTAAGTAAGTACCTGGGTATTAAATTATTCAACAGAAAATAGATTAAATCTACATCTAGTAATCTATCGAGTCGTTGAATATCGGCTGAACGGATTTAACGATGGCCGTTGAAATATAACACAGACGAGAATGATGCGTCTAATACAACTGAACGCATATATATACATATCAACCTTTTAAAAACGTAAAATTCAAATACTAAATCCAATATGCGTCTGACATAAAAATGTTTTATTAGTCAAACTTACAAAACCATAATAGTTTGGTCAATCTAGGTATGGTGAGTCTGATTATTAACGATATGGTTCCCCCAAAAATGCAGAACAAGGTAAGTCGTCTGAGTAATTCCGTGGCGAATCAAATACAAGAATAAGACAAATATATCGTAATCTAAATATGTATGTTATTTTCCAGAGCTTGAAACGCGCATATCGTCATGTACACCCAAATACATGTTTAATTTGATTAATGACGACGCAACCAAATAAAAGAAACTCGACCTAGAAATGCCTAATGTTGCTACATAAAGGAAATCAAACAGAAAACCTCTCACAGCATTTGCTTATTTTTACATATCAAATGAAGATCTATGGGAAATATTGAAGTTTGTTTATGCGACTTCATCAAGCAATTCATAAAGTCTCTGATACATAAAACATAAAAGCAAATCCATCGAAATGAATATTTATTGTTCTCGTCTTGACAAGTGTTCAAAATGTAACATGATTTAATGGCCATTAAACGAATAGTTAACGTATTGTAGTATTGTATGGTTTAAGCTCAGATATAGTATGCTACTTTTTATTTATACTTTAAGGGGAAAAAATATCTAATGAAAATCGTGGATGGTGTTCTGCATGGTAAAACAAACTCTATATTCTGAATTTTAACAAGAGCCACGGTTAAACGAACACAGGGGCAATATTATTTCAATTTTTATCCTTCTATGTTTTGGTTTGTGCATATCACATCGTCTGTGTTATTAATATAAATTTAAAAGATGGTTAAAGAACATTTATAAACAATCCACATCAAATTAAAGAACAATCTGAAATTTAATAGAAAATTGATCGGGTTTGAATGCAGTGACGGGAACTAGGCAAGAAACAGATAATGCATAATTCCGCGGCACCTAGCACGCTAGCACGCTTTGGCCGCAGTAGAACATCCTGGAAATTAAACGGGATGGCCTTAATAAAATTCTAAGTGTCCTGAAAAAGAAAACTAACACACGGTTTGGTCTCTTTAGAACATTCTGTGTATGGAGTTTAATATATTAATGCGTTAACAATGACAAACATTGTAAAAACCGATTATGTAATAAACGTTTCGACAGAACCCCTGAGATGACGTCCAATGGTCCGAGACATGCAGAAAAGCACGGAACGTTAAACCTTGCCTGCGAGCAATATATACAAGTTTCGGTATTCTGATGGCCCAAATCATTTAATGACGGTGTGCTCTATGGCATTACGTTATGTCCCGCCTTTTGTCGACCAAACGTCATTTCGGAAGGTCCAACAAACGTGTTGTCGGTACGTCATTTGTTAATTATACTCTTATATTTATAAATAAGTCGTGTTGCTTTAAGGTTCACAATGTTACACAAAGTGTAATGATATTCCGGACACAGCATTCGCTAATTGTACTGTAGTACAACGGGAATTGACTAACGAAAATTCTACAACTGTTGACATTATAGAATGCTGCATTAATAGACTGATGAGGGTCAATTGGTTTTCTGACTGTTAAGAAAGATAGATCTCAGCGACGTCTTAACTGTCCTAAAATATCTGCTCTAGTCATCCATAAATGTTGATTTATTAGGTAAAGATGCTTTGGACGGATCTAAGCCAGGGTGGTAAAAATGTTAGTGAAGACCAGGGCTGAACTACATGTAGTCCATGTGTCTACAACAAGACGAAAACATATAATACATATCAACCTCACGTAAATAGTAATGTTACTATTAATAAGACATACATATTGCTTGAGGAACAGATATGTTACGTTGAATACAAGAAATATATAGCCTCTTGGTCTAGTCCTGGTCACAAAACGAGACCAAGAGGCCCCTATAACGTTCATAATAAGATGTAATATATAATTATTGCATTGCTCGCTTCAAAAAATCTATACATGCTATCCTCATCTTTTACTTTATACTTTTCTGATCACGGAAATTCACTGCATTGGTATTTTGCGTGTTCGTAACGCCACAATTTGAGGTTGATAAATTAATGGAGAGCAAGGTCTGCAACGTGTAGATTGGGGTTTAACACGTATCTTTAACGTTGTCTTCACATTAAGCCGTGAATCTTTATGCGCAATAGTTTACGGGCCCCTCCGGTCGATAATCTTTACACATTCTTTCCATCGCGTTTCCCAGGTCAGCATAGAAATTGCATTGGTCAAATAAATTGACATCCACTTCATGAATAGGACATACAAAGGGTTCACACTATTTAGATGCTACCAAAACATTGGTTATAAGCGATTTATGATTTTCAAAAAGTATATGTTTTAGTGTCACAAGACGAGACCAAGAGGCCCCTATAACGTTCATAATAAAGTGCAATATATAATTATTGCATGGCTCGCTTCAAAAAATCTATACATGCTATCCTCATCTTTTACTTCAAACTTTTCTGATCACAGAAATTCACTGCATTGGTATTTTGCGTGTTCGTAACGTGACTTTTGACAGTAGCAACACATGTGTTAAATTATTCAACAACGTATAGATTAGATCTACACCTAGTAAGGCATCGCCACCTTGTAAGTAACAATAAGACAAAGACCTTAAAATATACTTCGTTACTTACGAAACAAGTGACGTTTAGTGGCTATTGCATAAGTCATCGATTAGAATTCAACTAAAAGCTCAGGCTAACAGCCCCCACCAACACCAAGTTGTACCCAGCCAATATAGTTCTCTTTTTAATATTGTTAAAATGTTACACTAGTTTCAATTTTCTTAAAATGCATACATATCTTAAAACATTTGAAAACATTTTTAAATAAAAATGAGAAAATGGAAAGCCCTCAGGAAACATAGCCTGCATTGTTGGAAAATAGCAGCCTCGGTTTTATTGAGGCTGTCGATCAGTGGTAATAAAATATACTTTCAAATGTAAACAACATACACTCCATGATCCCTTTGGACCAGAAAATAATGACGTACGGGGCGACATGGTACAGTACACTCCGCGCGGATTCCCCACTTTCCGCAAAACTCTGAGGAAAATTTAAGCTTTGCGTGGAAACCCACGGAGGACATTATTTTGGTCATTCACAAAATTCCGCGGAGTTCCGCGGAGTTGATAAAATTCCTCCTCGGAGGAAACCTTGCACAATAGCGACCGCTGAACTCGCGCTGACCGTCAAGCTTTATCTGTTTTATTGGTCCGCGGAGGAACTCCGAGGCCGTTATCGCTGTCAATCTTTAAATATACATTAAATTTGTTTTCTGTACGACTTCATGGACAATATAATCTCTTTCTAATATTAATGCAAAATGTACATTTAATAACAGTTCAACAAAAAAATCAGAACAGAACTGTCGGAATATTAAAATTGCACATGTACGAACACGTAGTTGTACAGATTTCGAGGATCATGCATTATTTAAAAACACATAATATCGTAATATCGGTATACTGACAAGGCATTACATGTATAAACATAATACATGTACATACAGTACTGTACTGTGAATAACAAGTGAATTTTGCTGATTTACGAATAGCCTTTACCTAAATGCTACATGTACGTGAGCATGTACGACAACGTTGTTGTTTTATGAATGTTTGTGACGTGATCTTAGCAAATTGTTTTTCCGACCCTGAAAATAGATGTTAAGACAGTTGTTTATCTACGACGTCTTAACTTCCCTTAAAGTCGTACGTCCTCGTCGGTGTGTGGTATAAGTGACCTTGTAATAGAATTTAAGCAAGTCATACAACTAGAATGGACACAGCAACGCACATACATGTACTTATAACATAAACACTCATTTATTGTATGTCATCAAATCCCTATTTTACAAAGGTATTTGTGAAAAATGTGCGTCTTTCAAATGCAACATATACTTGTTTGCACTCATCGGTTCGAAAACATAAATGCTGTATGCATATAAAATGTATAGAATTTGAAATATTATTTCGAAGCTAGACTTGGTTTAAACATGGTAAAAAGCTAGGATGTAAGTATATTCTACATACGAGGCTATTGTTAAAGTTTGATTTTTTTGTCAACAGACTAATGAATCCCATACCCTTTAAACAGTTCGTCATAAGACATTCACGTTTTATTAGGAATAAAATTTTGCGATAAAATACATACACATATAGTTTGTAACGATTGCACCGGTTGTTGTATACATTTAGGATTACAGTTATAGGCTTAGTGTTCAAACACATGATTACTTCAAATATAACGACCGTTGGGAATTTTCGTTTTTCAATTACATTGCAATTAGTATAGCAATATTAACACTAGTATTACACCGTTGAGATATTGGTTTTGTATAGGAATGTAATGCAAAAACGATGTGATTATACCAATTGTTTTCTGATCCTTTCAAATGGTGTTACGGTATCAATATATATGTGACGTATTGGATGCCGTGCAAGTCATCCTCCAGTGGAAACATAGATTGTTAAGATGTTTCGGAACAGTTAAAGACTTTGCAAAAATGTTTGTCATTTGGGTTTTCTTTAAATATGCTTTTAATCAATTGTAAATGATGTGAAGAAAGGTTTGTACGTACAAGCATATACCTAGTTGCATATTATACGAACTTTATTACCAGCACCATACAATTATGCTAAAAACATAATACCTGTGTACATGTATGATGATGTATCAAACGTAATATGAATACTTTTATTCGGTCACTTATTGTATTAAGCAAACTGTCGGGTATATGGTGTGGATCGGAAACGATTTTTATTTAATATTAAACAGATCAGACGGATTTAATATCATCAGTCTTCAATATTCTGAGTTAAAAATAAATAGAAGTTAAAATGTTTAAGATGTACCCATACGAGCTTATTTCAATGACTAACACTGTTCATTGTGTTTAGTTTAGAACACTTAAGTATTGGTCCAAAATCAAAAGCCATCGTTTAGATAGATTTGATTGATTCATGCTATGTTTATAAGTGTATAACCATTACACATTAAGGAAAATCCGAAGATTACACAGAACATAGGAGGCATTTATCACGACAAATTACAGTTATGCCTTGGAAATTAAATCATTTGATAAAGTAATTAAAATGTCTCGATATAAATATAAATTAAAGCCAATTGCGTATTATGTGAATCACGTGAAACAAAAATAAAACTGTTTTCCAATATTGGATTCAAAATAATGCAACATAAAAGGCAACTAAAAGACAAACCACCGTAATGGTTTCTAAGATGTCAAGTAGAGATATATAGGATGAAGACTGATGTTTTATTGCTAAGACATATTGAGACAATGCATTGGGTCTAGATTAAATGAAATGCCGGACACATCCCTCTTAATGAATATTAATTGTTCTTGTCTGGACGAAAATTTTAATAACATATGCGATAATTTCGTGTTTGTGCCACAACCGCATTACCTGATTTCTGTGAGAATAAGTTATAGCAGACAGTGTTCCATAAACTTATAACTATGCCATAAATCGTGATCTGCTTGGCGCAGATAGTGTTGTTTGGGAGACAAGTATAGACAAAACTACAACAGACACGAATTTAGTAAAACTAGTGCTAAGTTAACGCATGGCAATGTACCTATCCTTTGGTGTTGATATCGTTAACATGTACATATGGCTTTTATTGATAACTAAATATATCTCGAGATATAAAAAGTCAAAATGTAAAACGCTATGTAACTAAAGTGGATAGTTTAATATTTGAACTTGCCAGAGGCGTAGATAACGGGGCGGCAGGGGCTAGTCGTTGTTATACAGAAATGACGGACTTTTTGCCGCCCCAAACAAATTTTCTTTGCCATCTGCAGTGTAAAAGATTGATTGAAACGAGTTATTACAGCATACGCATACGCATGTGACATGTACAATGTTCTTACTGTCCAAACCAGACTCACATCTTTGGTATGCAACATGAACGAAGATGAACAGCCGCCGAGTGTTTTAAAGCTGGTATTGACGGAATCCATGACATATTCCCCTTTGGTGTTAAATTAGACTTAGTTCAAGCATTTTGGACTCAGTCTTTATAACCGATGACGCAGTGCATGTTAAATAGCTTTTGTGGTCAGTCGACCCGTCGGATAGAAGTAACGCCAAATACTTATTTTAAATAAGTATTTATGTCATTCACCGAATGCGATACGACACTATAAATACTCACGCATAAAACATTTTTCAGTCGAATAAAGAATATAAATGACAGTATTTGCTTTATTGTTCTTAATATGATTAAGCTTTATTGCATTATAGCTGTTGTTTTGAATATGTGCGTATTAACCTTTTTGTAAGATAACAAATTAAAGACTTTGTAAAAAATGTATAAAACTTATCTTGCGAGCACATTGTTACACGCCATTTTTAAACCATCGCAATGTAGTTAATTCTACTCCCAATACACAAGGTGAAAACTGCTCTCTTTCAAAAGAGTAACATGAAAACACATTTAGTTGTAAGATTTAAAAAATGAAAATGTACGTCTTTCATTTAGCCATATTAAATATCTTTATCAGTTTTATCTTCCTTTACTTATTTCTCTAAGTCTGTTTGCCATTGATCAATAAGATGTTGTCATTTATCTAATAATTGTTTCATCGAATTGCACGTTAACCGTTAACAACTGTCAAACGACAAAAATGAACATACGGACAGTAATTCTAATTCGAAAGAACCATGTCGCGTTCGCACTTCCAATTATTCATTGCTATTTTGCAGTATAATTGAATTTCCTTAACAACTAGATGACATCTGAAACTATGTTCTAACTCAAACGTCACATCTGCAAGTATCGAGGCAACCTTAAATGTTATCCATTTGGGACCAAATTGCAATATCACTTCTTGAGGCGATGACAGCAATAGATAAACACTCGGTGTGGTAGAGGATTGCGAAAACTTATGTTGTTGACATCTGAGGTACTGTGAAATCCTATAAATTCATGACACGGCAATTCGTGGTTTGAAGACGATGGTTATGTTCACGGACAATTAAATTCGTGGATTATAAAATTTAGACTTTAAATACCTTTTGAATATCGTGTTTGGATCTCGTGGATTGTCCTCCACACAAATGCACGACTTTATACATGTATGTCCACAGATAAAAACAATTTAACAGGTTTGCTATAGCGGAAAACTGGTTTAAACTCCCAATGAAAGTCATTGACCGTACCAAGGCGGTAACTCAACATTTCTTGGATAATTCATTTAAGAAGTTATAAATAAAAAATAAAATAAAAAATAAAAATCCGAAAAACACAAAGATATAGTTTTTCTAAATGTCTGTTGCGTCATGATGTTGTACGTGTTTTTGTGTCGTTTTGTGTGTTATTTTTTGTACGGGCCACTTTGTCATGATTACATGATTAAAAGAGATCATGTTAAACAAGACGTCTCAATGGAGTAAGTAAAACACAGGCTGAATATAGGCAACTTTGCCTCTGCCATCATACATTTGCTTGCGAATATTTCAACAAAGATGCAGGTCTACAGAGAACGTGATATATCCTTTCATAGCTGGTGAACAGACTATGTACATACCAATGTTTCCTACATTCCCACAGGAATCACATTGCCTACAATAACACTTGTCCACACATAAAGGTGTCAGATTCGACATCAGGAACCGGTAAAAATATACTTAGAAAACACTAGAAAATTTGCTCTATATTACGAAAAGGTGCCAACATCTTATATGTATTTAAAGGCCTTAACATATATTCATCGGTTGTTTTTGTTGTTATCAATGATACAACAAAGTATTACTCTTTGGGAGCGGCCACATTCTTCTCATATGTTTTTATGTATCAGTCTGATAGGTGTTTGGGGTATAGTTATGGGACTCGACTTCTAGCCACTGCAACGGTTGCTGTTTTGCCACAAAAGCTATAATGACGTTGACGTCCCCAACAAACCAAAGTTTAATCGAACATTTTACTAAATCATGCTTAGAAATCCTGTTTAATTTCTTTGTAGGAAACATTATTTTTAATTTTGTATTGCAGTGTTAAAAGATAAAAAATATTTCCGTATGCAAGCTATGCTTCCCGAGGACTACCCCTAGTTTAATTCAACTTAATTAATACAGTTGGTGTCTAGTGCGTTGGTGGTGGCTGTAAAAGGTCGTCTCGTACACCATCATTGTGTAGTTATTTGTTTGTTCTTCTGGGATCATGAATTATATGTAGTGTTAATCTGGAAAAAATGTTCCACGTATGACTTGGGCGTCTGTGGCGTGGCATTATTCATAACCAACGATTAGCAGCTTCAATAAAACCAAGGCTGTGATCCCCATGCAAGATATTCGTCCTGAGGACTTTGATTTTTATTCTTGAATAAAATTCTTTTCTTTTTTTAAGATTCTGGTAAGTTGTCATAAAACTCGCTCTGGGTACGACCCAAGTCTCAATTCCTTTTTTAAAGCAGCACGTATGTAGTTAATTAAAAAGTCATAGATATGCGAAAAAGGAGTTGTTTCGAGAATTCTCCAATAAACAATTTAAGTGATTACTGTTGTTTCTAGCTAAATTAGAAATGTGGATGTCAATAGTTCGAGATTTGTGTGGTCAAATATTACGTGTAGTGTTCGATTGTCTACTTTGAAAACACTGTGTCCGTCTCAATTTCAAAAATGTTTAACAAACAAACACATACAAGTAAGCAATCAACCAACGTACTATAATTTGAATGAGGAATGCCGGTTTAGTAAGTCCAAAATTTCAGCTTCTATTTGCGTCTCAATTCATTTTTCTAAATAACTTAACAGCTACATGACAGCTGGAGCTGTGTTCTAACTCCAATGTCACATTTGCAAATATTCAAGCAACCTGAAAATCCATTCACCTGGGACCAAAAACAAATGCGTTTCTGGAGATTTTATCATAAAAGTTAAATACTCAGTGGGTAAACAATGGGGGATGTTGATTGTTTATACCTGTACAATTGAGGTATTAGCACACATTGCAGTTTTAAATCGTTTGTAATGATTATATCTACTAGGCAAGGTTGTCGTTATAAAAGTATATTTTGTTTTTATGTCGACACCAAATGTGTCTCGCTCCCATGTGTATAGGAGGAAATACAACACATTTTCGAACAAAGCAAAGACGATATATTCAGTTTGTAACTGATTAAACGTTATTTGTTTTACTTTAAAAACATATACAAAATTAATTAAACATACATCATGTTGATGGTCGAACTGATGGAACGACGTTTAAATTAAGTAAAACTCTAATACGTAAGTTGTGCGTCGATTGATAGTGTCATCGGAACTGCGACGGTTTGGATGGACTTAGTCATGGTTTGACATACGTTTCTTCTGTTGTTTTAAAGTTATGGAAATGTAAAAACACGACGCCATTTAAATAACTCAGAGATCGTGTTAAAACACAGTAGAGAAAGGGAAGTCAACTTTTCATTTAAATCCTTAAATCGTGTACGACTTATGTTAGGCCGATGCAGTGGCGGATCCAGGTTTTGACCTTAGGTTAGGGACGTGGACTTTGTCAACGTGGGGGGTGTAGAAAGTTATTTCAAGTTTTGAAGGTTAAAGTAAAAGTCATTTTTAGGGAGGGGCGCCGGGTGCGCCCTCCTGGATCCGCTAGTGCGGTGGTTGCCAAAGAGAATGCGATCTATTATGTCACATCTGTCTGAGTTTACAGAGCAATGTTACACATTCCCAAAGGGACCAGATTTCCTACAATGATGTTTGTCCGCAAATAAATATGTCAGATTTGCTTCAACGATCCGTTTATATAAGCAAAGGAAATATTCTAGAAAAGACGTTGTTAATAAAAATCAACAGAAAAAATCAGAAAATCCAGGCTCTACAGTTTTGACAGGAATTTGCTAGGGAAAAGATAACAAAACTGTGATTTAAGTTTTGATTTCACGCTTGTTGACAACAATGGGTTTCTATGTTTTTGCGAATTAACGTTTCATCGTTACATAATATTCTTGTCTAAAAGCAGCAAAGCTAATAATATTCATTATGAACTTTCGCTGTTTTATTTAGCTAATCATTATTTTATTACAAATTCTACCCCGTAACTAACGCTGTAGTTTCTCATAATCATTGACAACTTCCTAAGCAACCCACGTTGAAAGGCTAATACATTAGTAATTTTAATAAGCCAATTTCCCGCCCATTTTCAAAGTGGCACCATAGTGCAGTTGATCATCTTGTCCATGTTGTCTTGCCAAAAACGCGGGTAAAAACCAGGCTCGTAGCAAAACATTTTTCTTCCAGTTAATTTGATTTGGGTGCATATCTTTATTATAAGAATACTTATAGTTTTAAGTTCTAAATTAAATTGGTGGGTGTTGTAAATGCACGCTATGCTCCCGTATGACCTACCCTTTTTATCAGATTAATTGTAACATTTGTATATAACAATTTAAGTCATAGTTAATTTTAATCTCAGATCTCTCATGCGGCAGCTTAAAAGTGTACGATATGTCTAACTAATATTATAATATTTAAAATTTTGGAATAAATGGATATCGATACAATGCATAATATCAAAGGGAATACTTACAATTTGCATTTGTTATATGATGAAGAAATATATTAGTTTACACTATTACTATTATATTATTTCACATAATCAAATTGTCGACTCACCTCTATTGTGCTATCCGACAGTTGCCCCTACAGGCTAACGTGCGTGATGTGCACCAGCAAGACGCATATCATAACTTATTCAACATCGACTGAGAAACAACAATGAGACAGTGATTCCAGACCACCTATGAATAATTGAACATGAAAACGTTCAATGGCGTTATCAAAGGTTCTTATTTCTCAATTAGTTTTACTTCACCCTTAAATTTTTTAAATAAAACAGTTTGTCACGTATTTGGCTCGCCAAAAATCGGCGCGACTAAATTATTTCAGCATTACTTAAACAATAATATCGTTTTTATCGCAGATCAAAAACTGCAAAAATAATAGAAATAATTCGTTAAGTCTATAAAGAGTTTGAATTTAATTGTATTTTTGTCATTTAAACGCTTGTTTCATACATGATAAAAGAAGTTTTGATTGAGCACCGGTGATAGAGTTGTGACATGATAAGCTCTTAAACATCTAGGTACTCGGACTGCGTCACACGGTCCTTGTTTACATGTTGGAATTGCAACAATGACTTTTTGGTGATATTTAAAAAATATAACAAAACAAAAACGTTGGAGAATTTCATAATCACATCATAAACACTAGACAAACACCCGTTGTAGTAAGCGTTTTTATTATAAGGAATGAGACATTCCTATATTGCATAGTACAACATCAGACTCGGTTTAATAAGTTTTAATCATCACTGCATTGACGACAATTAGCGTATTACATGCTATACAACCGAAGCTCCTTATAATCCTGTTTAGCTATGATTTAATGACACACTAGTTTCCATACAATTTTCTTTTTAGACATTGAATATATAGAATCAAAAACTTTGCGAACATCATTGTACAAAGCAACCTGAAACTAGACGAGAATTGTAAAATGCTATTTACCACCAAAGACAACTGAATGTTTATGGATAACACAGAAAATAAATAACCATATCGTTTGCTTTGAAGTATGCCTCCCAAACCACTTACGATATGTCTGGTAACAATAGGAATGGTCCCAAATGAATTCAGAACAAATTGTGTGGTGTCTGATTTATTCAATGGTTAATTTGATGGGAATAGGACGAATATATCGTTATCTTACAATGTATCGATATTGTATCGTAACACATACATGAAGATTTCTTTACAAAACACGTGTAACGCAACAGACGACGATAGCTAACATGAATGCCGAAAAAATAATTATGGATATATTTGATTATTTCTGTGAGCAATTTATATTTGGTAATAGATTCTACAATGATATACGTAAATGACTAATCATCCCTACAATTTAAGGTGGAAGAACTATTTTCAGGTACCAGTACGAATAGGTTATTTGCAAAACAAACAAACACACGGTCCTCCATATCATTACTTTTTATGTCTCTATTCACAACTGGAAAAGCATTTGCAATACGGTAGGACTATGCACATGTTTACTGACGGCATTCATCACTACGATAAATTATAGACAGCAGCTCACTGCATAGTCCGCCTTAATAAAAAACACATGCCACTCTTCGCAGTAAACCTCATTGTTATTCGAATCAAAGACCATCCTATAATATATTTATTTGTCTACACGCAAAGTTTATCCTTAAACATACCATCATTTACGCCACCCAACATTGGAAGCAGCTCTCGTGATAACCCGAAATCGTGTTTCGACACAGTCATTACCGCGTACATGAACTTAATCACAGCAGTAAGTAAACGTGAAAGGTCAAGATTGTAGTGTTCAACCAACTGTGAAACAGATGGAACGAATACCGATTGTTACATGCATTATCGTACTATATTAAAGATATAAATCAGACAAGAATTCACCTTTGTTTCTTAACATGTCAAGAAAAAATCTACAGAACGAAGACTGATGTTTTATTTCTGTGATATATTGTATGACTGTATTTAGTTCATACTGCATTGAAATAAATGATAGATAATGAATATTCATGGTTCTTGTCTAGACGGACTTTTTTATAAAATGACACTTTCTAAGCAGACGTAAAACAAACAGTTACCACAAGTTAAGAGCTTTTCAGGAAACTTTTTGTGCATCTCGTTTTGCAAAACAAACTATTTGATTGTACGCAAAGGTGGAAATACGACTTTAATACGTAATAGTACAACTGCAAACTAGAAGGTTCACTTATACAGTTATAAGAAAGCATTTCTGTTTTTTCACCCATTTCTATGTTTGATTGTACTTACACAATGTACCAAATTGGATCTCCGACCTTGTCAATTGCTGTTAAACCAGATAGATATCAGAGACGTCTTAACGGCACCAAAATACATTCGTCATTGTCTCTATATTGTGTTTAAGATGCTTTGGAAGAATTCTAGCTTTGCGGTTTGTTTTCGTTTGTAATGTGTCAAGTGAATAGTTATAGCAAGAGGATCCACAATATAACTCTTTATTATTGCATATATTAGTTTTACAACAATGCATTATTAAATGAACCAGTTTAAATAAAAAGATAAATGGTATTGGACAACTTTATTTTTGCTAATCTCTCATCATAAAATAATTTGAGGGAATCAGCTTCTAGTCGTAAACTATCACATCACTTTTTAAATCCCCACAATTAGGATGGATTTGCACAATTGCTGTACAAAAACTGTACATGAGTACAGATGTCAGTTACTGACATACATCATTCGCACTCGATGGTGGTTGCGAATTAATTTACTCAAGCCAATGGCAGTTGATAAGCTATCAACAGGTAGTTAAAAACAAAAACAAAACACACAAAAATTACAAACAAAGGACTGATTGATGAACACATCAACAGAATTAATGAACAAATACACCCAATTAAAGGCAACACACATTTTACCGGTTTAAAAGCGTTTGTCATGATTCTTAGTTAATGAAAACAATTCTCATAAGGGTACATGTAGGGCTATTAGGTTAAAGACACTGTTATCTGCCTAATCGCTTATTTATCTAACAGTATTCATATGTTAACCGAAAACAATCATGAACATCAATTGTCGAATGAATAAACATCGTCATATGAATAAACAAATATTTATTGTTTACACCCCTCTTAAATTTGGAGTTTAGGTAACATTCATAGTCCAAATATTTAACGCATTCATAACAGCATCATACCCTACAATTTAAATCAACGAGAGAATCACAAGTCATGCGGAAGTCCGAGGAAATAAAACCCACTTCAACACAAAAGAAACAGAAATAAGAAGATTTTCGAATTTACACTGTTTAATGAAGCAACACATAGGACAGCCAAAAGACAAACTACTGCCTTTATTTCTAAGATGTCCAGTCGAGATATATAGGCTGACTATAGATGTTTTAATGCTGCGCCATATTGGGAAAACACATTAAGTCTCCAATAGTATATAAATAATGACCTCGTTGAGGGTGGCAGTGCATTTTGTCATCCCGAGGAAACACTGTTGACCGAGGCGCTCGCTTTTTCGAGGGTTGACAAAAATGCACTTTGGTGTCCCGCAACGAGGTCATTATTTATTTTATTATACCGAACAAACAATTTAGGAAAAATACAGTGTAAAGAAACATAGTTGCTTTTATCAACAAAATCAACAACCATAATAATAATATAAATTCAACACAGATCAAAATGACCACTTACATATCGTCTGCCAGCTAGCGAAGGAAAACTATGCGTCCAGCTACCAAGATTATGTTTATTCCCTTACTTTTCCGTACGCGTCAGGGAAACATTGCATGCGAGGGCAATACTGTCATGAGGAAGTAAAAAATATTGCCCTCTGACGTCACAATAGGCTATATAGTAAATAAATCACGTGAATTATAATAAATTAGATTGAAGACCAGACCATGTTCTAATGAATATTTATTGTTCTATCCTGGTTACTATTTAACACCTTGTATATTATTGGATAAAATTATGCTTCTGCTTATTAACTTTCAATTTTTAAATTCAAGGTGTTTAAGAGGAGGCCTTTAACTGCGATTTAATATAGTGACTTGGGTTCGTATGGCACTAATATCAATTTAAATCGAAACGAATTAGTTTTATAGTTTCTTGCACTCGACGAGTTGTACATTCTTGATTGATAGAACTAACTTGGGTATCCGACCCTGATAATAGATGTTAAGACACATATTTCAGGAACGTCTTAAATTACCATTAAGTCATCCGTCAGTGTCGGTTCGTTGTGGTTAGATGCTTTCGTAGGATTCTAGTCTGTTGGTTATGTATTCATTTCGGAAACATTGTGCTTTAAATCTATTGTCTGTCATGGCCAAGAAGGCTACATGGTACGGACGCACACATTTACTTTTAGTAATTACATACTAATGGGTATATACATTTTACAATAACAAAACATAATATGATTTGAATTGCAATGATCGGGCACACTTGCTAGACTATTTTAACTAAGTTTACACAAAGAAACAAATATCTGAATGAATAACATCTTTATTTACACAATACCTGATGGGCACGCAAAGAAGGTCAGATTGTAACATGTTATGTGTACCAACAC
>Ga0224511_10000339_pt1 | contig 20993 bp, 7 predicted proteins | sample SF_May12_sed_USG_2_FD_169988 | JGI IMG/M metagenome (GOLD analysis project Ga0224511, IMG submission 169988) | Sediment microbial communities from San Francisco Bay, California, United States - SF_May12_sed_USGS_8_1 | ecosystem: Environmental > Aquatic > Marine > Sediment | place: USA...
ACGTGTATACAGTAGCCCTAACATTGCAGTACGTGTATACAGTAGCCCTAACATTGCAGTACGTGTATACAGTAGCCTTAACATTGCAGTACGTGTATACAGTAGCCTTAACATTGCAGTACGTGTATACAGTAGCCCTAACATTGCAGTACGTGTATACAGTAGCCTTAACATTGCGGTGCGTGTATACAGTATACTTTAACATTGCAGTGCTTACACATGTATACAGTATACTTGACATTTAAACACGTGACTGCAAAATCATCAGAACAAGTGCATAAAATAGCTTTAAAGAAACTCATCTGGAGTGTGCACGGTAAAAGGTGTCAGGAAGTAAAAGGTAATGCCAAATTTACAAATAGGTAATTAGGTGCACTAAAAAGTAATAGGTACAAATAGGTAATGCCAAATTTATTTAAAATTATATAACCGTTGAACGAAAGCATTTAACCATACACCTTAGTTTTCATAAAAGTTCACCTAAATCATAAGTATATCCTCATAAATGATAAACTGCAATACGATTTAGATCTGATTTCATCCAAACACTGTGATGTAACTGGATAAACATTCGCGAATATTTTTATTAAAATCCTAGCCGTTTGTAAAAGCTCTCGGGATCGATCGGTTTCAAACGGAGTTAACTCATTCGCATACGGAAACATTCGGAAATGCTATTTTTAGAAACGTATCGAGTTGAACTGTTAGGTATTGCCCATTTGAAATTTAATCCGACCATTTACGGAAATAATCGGAGGGCTTCGCGCCAACTTATAAATCTTATTTGACTAACCTGGTCAAATAAGAAAATGGATTTTTAGAATGGCCAGAAATGTTACGGAATGCGTTTCTCAGTTGAAAAATTGTGTCAATATTAGTTAAATTGTGCATTTAATAATAATTATTTGACAATGTATTTAGATGAATTTGGCCAGTAGTAAATCTTTAACAGCAAGAAAACACATGAATTTTCACCAATACATTTGTTTTCAGCCAGTTAAACGGGTTTCAAAAACCAGAAGTCAATTTCCTCGGACAAAACGTCAACAACCAACATATTTTATTCATTAGTTTAAGGCGAGAAATCACAGCCGACAACTTCCATCCGCATGCACGGGTCCCAAGGCCAGGTCAAGGGATACAGGCGGACGCACAGGGCGTACACTGGTGCCGACAGTTGGTTCTCAACAACTGTATTTCGGTCCGTGTTTCCAGTAAATGTCTGGAAACGAAAACAAAGAAAATGCTAGATTAATCGATTGTTTTATTCGAAAAATAACAATTAAAGTCAACTCAAAATACTGATTTTCCTGATTTGGATATACTAGACAAACTGAAAGGCGAATGATATGTTAAGTTTTGATTTTGACGAAATAGAAGATCAGACGTCCATACCCGGTTGTTTCCACTGACGTCCAACACGCGGATGAAGGTAGCACAGTCTGGACTGTATTCCATGCGATAGGTCCACACCATTCGATCCATATTGGCCCGACCTTGAGTTTGTATGGCGACCACCGTGCTTGCACCCATGAATCGAACCTGTACATGGTTGTACATGTAATAGTATACTAGTAATCTTGCTTTACGTTAAATCAGCACATGTTCACGAAGCAGTGGGAGCATTACTTTAAAAGGTATAGTACATATAGTATATGTTTACATCATTAGTTTCGTATGATCTACGTGGAAGGTTGGCACTGCGTTTATTTAACAACGCACTCGGACATTCCCATTCGGCGTCGGGGCATACAGACTGTTAGGTTGTATTAGTGGCCCATAGTGCAAGATACTGGAGCGCCCACAACGCATGACAAACCAGGTTCTTGAACGTGCCCAGTGTCAAACTCTGATACACGGGGAGCATATTTTAAAACCAGTACATAACTACTTTGAGTGATTTTAGCTGGACTGAGGGAGGGTCTAACTCCAATCCCTCAGTCGGCACTCGGTTTTACCACTAATGCAAATCCCCTCGCTAAGGCTCCACATATGCGACCGCTTTCTTTTATACCAACCTGTATGTACATGTTGGGTGTTGGGGCGTCCACTTCTATCGCTCCCGGACACCACGCCCCTGCCCCTGCTGTGTTGTTCAGTCGAGCGTACTGATCTAATCTCCACGAGCTCGAGGCCGTGATCTGCGAGTCCGGGATTGGCGTTGGGCCGTTCACCAGGGGTATTTCCGAAGTACACGCAAGTGCTTTATGTCAATGAAAAAGTATATGTAACCGCAGAATATGGAAGATTATTAGTGCAAAATTTCCATTATGTCTTATGTTAACTGTTTAATATTTAATGTAAATTGTAAATGCTTGAAGGTTAATGTTTAAAGTATTTTGTAAGTCCAAGTTAATTGAATAATATCTCATAGCAGACTTCAGTCAATATGATATTTTATTGTATAATTTGGGCAAGAGTTACTATTAGCTCAATGCATAAATACTGACTGGTCTAAAAAGTGTATAGAGACGCCAACACTGTATGCATCGAAGTACACTCGTAAAGGGACTCCACTGAGTCGTGTAACACACGTAAAAAGAAATTTTCGAAAACCTATATTTTCTTGTTACTAACTTATTAAGTGTATCAAAACTTATTTTGTAGTACCTTTATTTGCTCTCTATCGATTTGGCAACTCGGTTAAAATTGGTATGTATCTTTTGAACATGAAAAACCTTTCTAACGTTCTTTCCGAGTTCAACAGATATAACACTTGTTTTAAATGAATTGCCAACCGATAAAAGACATATTAAGCCTTTAAGGTACCACAAGATAGACTGCTATGCCCTACACACGTCGACAACAAGAAAAAAAAGGTTTTCGAAAAGATAAAAGTGTGTTACACGACCGGACCTTAGTGACTTCAAGCTACAATGAATACAATATTGGGCTACAATATTGTTTTGTCGAAATAAACTTTTTGTGTTTTGGTAAAGGACAAACGTTTAAAAATTACCCGGGTCAACTGCTAATCCACAATTGATATTTATCCACAATTCACTTTTGTTTTTCATAAAGAAAATGGCTACGTCCGGTGTACATTGTACCACGGTGACACGTGCAATGTTAACGTAAAACACCCACCTGTCTCACAGTTGTTGCCCCCGTACCCAGGCTGACACGTGCACGTGTACGCGTTGTCCCCGTCATTGCACGTGGCGCCATTCAGGCAGGGTTGAGTCACACACTCATCTGTGAGAAACAAAAACACGTGTTGTTGACTTCAGTAAAACTCTTACTTCATCAGTGGTGCTCGACACATTTAATAATTAGATCTTTGGTATGGTATGGTATGGTATGGTATGGTATGGTATGGTATGGTATGGTATGGTATGGTATGGTATGGTATGGTATGGTATGGTATGGTATGGTATATAAATAATTAAATACCTGTCTCGCAAATTTGCCCAGTATATCCTACGCCGCATGTGCACGTGAAACCGTTGACAACGTCGGTGCACGTGCCACCGTTCAGACAGGGATTCGACGCACATTCGTTAATGTCTGGAAAATAATACAGATTATAATAGTACGCGTTGTACATAATTATATTCATCATTTCTGTGGTACGCACATGGTTCTAACATTTTATACCTGATACTAGATCTATTCGATTCCTGATATATGCGCATAAACTATATGAACAAACGCAACACTTCTACAATCGCGAATGTTAACGCATTTTACTAAGAATATGATATATTTATAACGTTCTATTGTCCGTTGTTTTGTATCAACCAAATATATTAGTTGGTTCATACCTGTCTCACAATGTATCCCAGTGTATCCACTGGAGCATGCGCACGTGTAGCCGTTGACGACGTCGGTGCACGTGCCACCGTTCAGACAGGGATTTGACGCACATTCATCAATGTCTGTAGAAATGGAGATTGATACTGAACTTAAAATATTTACAATCATGATAAACCTGATACCCGATCATACCCAAATGATGCGTTTGTAATTGTGTATTATCTTGCGATTGTAAGATAATGAAATACAACAAACAAAACAAGGTTAACTGTGGCCTTCGAAAATGTTTTTATAATCCTTTTAAGGGTACTAAGCATAGAGCATAATCTGTTGATTTACATGATATTCATAAATTCAACAGTTGTTCGGCTATGAAAATTAATCTGAGAAAAGGGAAAGTTCTAAGGAAACATAGTTTAATGGGTAAATAGCAGCCTCGGTCTTATGGAAACAATTCATCAACGGAAATGAAAAATACCATTCCATTGACGTCCCCTAGCGCATGAGCGAAATTTTTTTAATGTAAAAAAACATAAAATCCATGTTCCCAAAGGACCAGAAAAAACCTACATAATGATGTAGTACAGTGCGACATTTTACAGCAGCCATACAAGCACTACTGAAGTATATAGCAGCTGTAGTAATTCAATTAATCAGGGAAAAGACAAATCCTAACGCAATACTTTACGGCAGGTGAATATTTACCCGTTTTACATGTAATGCAATAATATTATTCCATTTGAGAAACGTTTACTTTTTAATCTATATTAATAGTGTCATACCTGCACAGTGTACCCCAGTGTATCCTATGGGACATGCGCACGTGTAGCCGTTGACGATGTCTGTGCACGTGCCGTTGTTCAGGCAGGGATTCGACACACACTCGTTGATGTCTATATAATTAGGTTTCAAACAACACTTTTGGTACAGATTTACATTCATGATAAGCTGCAGATTACCATGGTACGAAAATGATTTGAACATTAAATAATATCAAGATCATTGACAGTAACAATGAAATATAAATTATACGTATGAACAGTTTAATCGCTTGCATTTGTCACATTTATGCTTGTGTATTTCGTAAATTCATTGTTTTCACATCTACCTTATATTATCTTAAATATTAAACAGTAGAAATCTATTGCCGAAAGGGCTACACTGTCGCGCCCGCAAAAAGAAGATGCTGGTTGGAAGTTTGACCAATTTTGACTCTAGACCTTTAGGTTTGACCACACCTTTTGAGGTATAATAAATACCCTTGCGCACGACACACTATCTCATCAAGTTTAATATGTGTACCAAGTTCTATTAAAATATGTCAACCTATTATGAAGCAACGGCCCAGATATGAAAATCTGGACGAACATACAGACGCTCGATCAGACGCCCACAAAACACTAAAACGGCGAGCTAGATACCAATTTGTAGAACCAGTGATAGTTAAACTTTACAAATGTTGGGACATGACAAGTCTTTAATAATACACAATAGATCTACTTGCACAGACGTTAATGTTATCACATTTTACCAACAAAAAGATCATATATTTATAACATTCCTTTGACCACACGTACCTGTCTCGCAGTGTACCCCAGTGTATCCACTGGCGCATGCGCACGTGTAGCCGTTGACGATGTCGGTGCACGTGCCACCGTTCAGACACGGATTTGACGCACACTCGTTAATGTCTGTAATATAAGGTTTAAAGCAACACCTTAAGTACATATTTACTATCATGATTACCATGGTATGCAAATACAGCTGAACTTCGTTATGTCGAAGTGGTCGGGACCCAGAAAAATACTTCGACATAGGAATGGTTCGATATAACCAATTGGGCATTATGGGAAGCGAAACATTTTGGCAAAATTTTAGTTTTAAAAAGAATGCCTACATTCAAGCATCCTTTAACCATTTTACCATTATTTATTTTTTTCATTGGAGAATATAAAATAAAACGATAAAATACGTAAATTAATAACATATCTTAAGTATGTTATCGTCTTTTATGTAGAAATATATATGATAATTCGAAATCATATATACGTTATGAAAAAAACGTTTTGATATTTTGACAAGTCACTATCTTTCTACGTTATGATAATAACATGATGACAATTTGGAATAGGCTTATGGTTGTGAAGCACAGAGAGTCAGTTGACGTGGAGCCAAACTGACAATGATTGCTTAAAAAACTTTCGATTTTATACCATATGCAATAAAACTTTAATCGATCACTGAGATTATAGCATAATTATTTGTATCAGTTGGTTCAAGATTGCTTAAAGTTGTCACTAATTACAACGATTAGCGGTTACAAAAACACGCGGTGAGCGCGAGATTGGTGTGAAGCTACATTCTATTGTGACGCAATCATCTCAAAGCTCAATCACCACGGTCTGTGTTGATAGGTGCGAAAATTGAGAAACAGCGCTTCGACTTAACCATTTGATTTTATGAAGAAAACGCCACTTCTGGAACGCAAAATATGCTTCGACACATTAAAAGTTCGACATAGATACTTCGACTTAAACAACTGAATTTTAGTTAAAATAAGAAGGACTCAATTCGAGACCGAACTCTCACCTCGTCTTAATGAATTATTCGTCTTAATGAAGTTCGCCTTAACGAAGTTCAGCTGTAATTCAACATTGAAGAGACTTAACTGTGGCTTTGTCTGATGTCACAAACCAAGAAAGTTTGCATAAACCAATAATTTGTTCTACGCCACTGTTTCGCATGTGTTCAGGACAACAAAGGCACACGATGGATGGTTTAATATGTCTTCTACCCATCGACATTTTCCTCGAATCACACATTTACACTAGCGGTTCCAGGGGGGGGGGGGCGCCGGGCGCCGACCGCAGACATATGATTTATATGCCCCCCAAAAACGGTAAATGTCCTCAATTTTTGTACGCTCGCTTAGCTCGCGATTCATTGTGAGACTAATATTAATAGAAATAGGGCAAACACTTTCAATGATTCCCCCCCCTCCCCTGTTGACAAAGTCTACGCCCCCCTAAGGTCAAACCCTGGACCCGCCATTGCATTTACTTATGCAAAATGGTTCAAAATATTGCAAGGTTTATCATTTATATTCTTGAAGCAAAATCTAACAACAATGGCAAAGTTCTGCTAACAGCCGTTGACATTTTGCCATATACACGTACATTAATTGTGTCATACCTGTCTCACAGTGTATCCCAGTGTATCCTATGGGGCATGCGCACGTGTAGCCGTTGACGATGTCTGTGCACGTGCCATTGTTCAGGCAGGGATTCGACACACACTCATCAATGTCTGTAGAATAATGCAGCTTATAATAGCACTAATAGTAAAGAAAAACAATCATCATCAGCGTGGTATACAGGCGATTCGAACATTAAATACCGGCTACTATTAAGACAGAGGCGTAGATAACGGGGCGGCAGGGGCGGCGGCTGCCGCCCCAATAATTTGGCTAGTCGTTGTTAAACAGAAATGACGGACTTTTCGCCGCCTCAAACAAATTTTGCTTTGCCTTTATGAATGCAATTTGAGTTAATTTTAGCGTGACAAATCACTAGCGGGTCGAGGGGCCACGGACCTATATGATTGTTATGCCCAAAATGCTGTATTTCCTCATTCTTTCCGCTCGCTTCGCTCGATATTTAATTTTAAACAAAGTTTTAATAAGGATGTTGTTAAAACCTCCTTAAAATACAATAACTTATTATATAACCATCAGCATGTTAAATGATTTTACGGTTGAACCCTTAAAAACGTCGTTTGCCTAGTGACGTGACATGTGTTACCTTTGTACGGCATATGTGCTGGACAATTTCTGTACGTTATAACATGTATTGAAGTATTCTTGTGTTTTATTTATGTTTGTTTTGTTATTTATTTATCATGCTAAGTAATTGTAACATGTGGGCCTGTATTCGTCGTGACCAATATACCGGTAAGCGTTAATTTACCAACGTAGGGTTCGCCGCCCCAATGTCAAAATGTTATCTACGCCCCTGTAAGATCATTGATATTATCGCGTAAGCTATATGCACAGTTGTATACGCCTGCATTTGTCACATCCATGAGTGTGTAATTTATAAACTCATTATACTTATATCTTAAATGATCTTAAACTCAAATCTGGACTTGTACAACAGTTTTCACTAATTCTATAAACAATTGTCGAGACATAGCAAGACTTTCACACAAACACAAAATCGCACAATCGTAAATGTGAACGCATTTTACCAAACCGCTCCTTTGTACACACCTAAATTTCTGTACCAATAAAATATAGTAGTTGGTACACACCTGTCTCACAATTGGCCCCGTTGTATCCACTGGCGCATGCGCACGTGAAGCCGTTGACAGTGTCGGTGCACGTGCCGCCGTTCAGACAGGGATTCGACGCACACTCGTCAATGTCTGTGAAATGGGAATATAAACAGCACTAAAGGGAGAGAAGTACAGTCATGTTACAGTGGTACACAAACGGTCTAGACATGAAACAGCCGGTCATTTTTCTATCCTTTACAAAGTCTTGAACATAGAGAAGAACTTGTTGATTACCGTTATATTCATACGCTAGGGGTCGTCACTGGTTTGCCATTTTTCATTACCGTTGATTAACAGCTTCAATAAAACCGAGGCTGCTATTTCCCCCTTGCATGATATGCTTTCTATAGATTTTTCTTTTCAGGTTGACAATACTTTCCGGCACATCAATATTGAACGCGTTTCACCCAAAATGGTAATGCAATTATTATATACCTTATGTTTTAATTAGCTTTAAAGTCAAACACATCAATGCATGGTTCCACAAATTTTTAATCTCCGCCCACATTTGCTGAAATACATTGTTCATGTGATAAGGTTTATCACAAACAGGAAGTACGCTTTTCTATTGTAAATACTAGGTCAGATTGTCACATCACAATGCACCGTTCTGCAAAATTTCAAACTCCGCCCAATGCGGTAGATTTGCTTTGATCTTGTGATAGCTTGTGAATGGGTCTTTCTTTTGTGTTTTCTAGGTCAAATTGTCACCTGACAATATAATCCTAATCTATTGAATTAAAATTGACCATGTACTGTTATAAATGATCATGATTGACAGTTGCGGAACGGTCCACATATTCCTGATCCTTTGGATTAAAATTGACCATGTGCTGTTATAAATAATCATGATTGACAGTTGTGGAACTGTCCATTGTGTCATACCTGTCTCACAATGTATTCCAGTATATCCACCGGCGCATGCGCACGTGTAGCCGTTGACGACGTCGGTGCACGTGCCACCGTTCAGACAGGAATTCGACGCACACACGTTAAGGTCTGTGAAGAAATAAAATGAAGAAGCATTGATGTTAAAGAATTATAGAACTGCATAATTAGATATCTACGCAAATTATTCGAAGAAGTTATACCGTTTAGATTTATTTTATGCATAGATGATGTTATTATTCGGCTCAAAAAGACTTAAAAAATCTCAATTCTAACAATTTTTTCAGTCGTTTACATATTGACACTAGCTACTGCCTAAATTTCGATATATAGCTCTATACTAGTATGTATTTAGTTTTGTGCAACATGCATTAATTTCTATTGCCTATTTTGTTTAATAAATACTGGTTAAACTATGCCAAGCGTCCGTCTTGGAAAAGTGCTACAAAAAAACGATGTTTCTGAATGTGGTATGACTGAACAACCATTAGACACATATAATTCATAAACTGTGTGTATTGATTCACGGCTGTCATTTAACATCGCCACTGTAAAATAGTTGATTTTTAAGGATGAAATCCATTTATAAATGTCAATTATAAATGAATAAACAGACTCACTTGTCTCACAGTTGTTGCCCCCGTACCCAGGTTGACACGTGCACGTGTACGCGTTGTCCCCGTCAGTGCACGTGGCGCCATTCAAGCAGGGTTGAGACAGACATTCGTCGATTTCTGTGTGGGTTAAAACAGCAGGTGTAGTGGCTTTAAAAAAACTCATTATTATCAGTGATGTTCGACACATTATATCCTTGGATCTCAGGCCCTACAGCATTTGATTTTTTAATGGCGACCATTATTTTATAATATATCGAAACACTGCTTACTAGTATTCGAATTGATTGTATTCACTAGAAATATAAATAGAAAAGATAATAAAATAAAAACCCAAACATATTTGTTTAAATGGAACATTTGTATTTTAGTCTGCGGAGTTCCATACAGTGTCGCCGATACTCTTAAGAAAAATAAATGCAAAATATAAATCTAAAAAAGTACATTGCTTTATGTAAATCTCGCCCCATCATCCAAAAGATAATGTAGATGGAGCCCAAAACACATACAAAAGTTATGCAATACGAAAGAACATCTGTAACACGGCTCTAAGAATTGTGTAAAATTTAAAAGTCATCTTCAATCGGTAGCACGATGTTCAATAAAAGTGAAAAAGTACATACGAATAAAGTTGTATGATTTCTTTTACATTTTGACAATATTAAACCTTAAGGAGAAAAGTATAAGTGTTTTAAAGGAATAGTAAAACTGGTTCAAAAGCAATACAGACGTCCTAATATATAAATATAATCTTCGTTGAGCTTTTTATTTAAAAAAATGTTTTCGAAAAAGCTACGCTGAATTGCGTAGCGATGGCTTGCTACCTTTAAAATTAAAATTAAAGTTTTTATTTTAAAACTAGATCAACATTAAAACAATGGTTTTCTTAAAGAACTTAAAAAAACTTGAGTATTAGCAAGTTATAACTTGTTAACTTTAAGACCGAATCACCATATGTGTTAGAATAAAGATGTTCATAAACCATTTTTTAATCTAGTTTATAGACGGAAACGCACCTTTTTAATAAACATGCGGTAAATTCAATAAACTAAAAATACGACTTCTATGTTTTGTGCCAGAATACCTTGCATGATGAAAATGCCGACATTTTGGTCGACGACGTCGACCACTTCTTGAAGGATGTCGAGGCTTAGATAGCACGCATGCGTCTCTCTGTTGTATCCGGCAATTCTACACCTGTTGTACCGGCCTTCCTCAAAACACTTGGCCGCACACTGTATCTCCGAGTAAGGCCTTAGCGCGGTGTGGTTCGTAGCAACGGACTTTCCGGCTATAAACGTCGCGGATATTTGTAAAGTTGCCCCACAAAGTGTAAATGTCGATAGAAAAATAAAGGCAACATTTGCCGTTGACTTCGTTGTTGTTGTAATCATACTTGCGTACGTTTCAAAGAAAAAAGTACGAATTAAAACACTGTCAATTTCACCAAACGTTTGTCCACACTTTGTTATTTAAACGGATTAACTTAAATATTAAAATAATAATAATAATAATAATAATAATTATAATAATAATAATAATAATAATAATAATAATAATAATAATAATAATAATAATAATAATAATAATAATAATTGTGTTCGTAATGTAAAACTAATGTAAGTTTAACATGTTAGATACAACTAAATTAAATATTATTTAATAGTTATTTTGTTAAAACGACACAACAGAAGCGTATCGAAGCTCTGTGCGCGAAACTAATAGACTTACACTTTAAAGAAGTCTTTAAAATCTATATGAGGGTTAGTCTAAAAGTTCCGAGCCTTGTTTGATCAAACAGAGTTCTTGCAATAATTATGCTTCTTTATTGAAAATATTATCGCCACCACATTATCCAATTATGAAAAAGAATAAATAAAAATTAAACAAATTACTAATAACCAAAGTAAAACATATTTTTGAAAGTATACTTTAAAAATCAGATACGGATACGGTTCCTGTTTACCTTTTAAAAAGGTACTGCGCCATAAGGAGACAGTTATTTTACTATTCACACTGGGTAGAAAAAAGAGGGGCGGTAAACAATGACGTAGATCACTGCCTAAATATTTATGTCAATTAGTTTTTAAAGTGTGAATTTTTTATAATAATAATATTTGAAATCCAAGTATAACAAATATACAAACCTTCTTTAAAGTATTTTTAAGCTAAGGGTGGCTTAAAAAGTCACCACCTTTTTATTAGTAATAGATCTATTTATGTTGATTCGTGGGAGATACAATCACTATGTTTCGAAATGTTTGATATGGATTGTTTTACTGACAATTAAAACTATTTTTCATTTCAACAATAGAAAACTAAAAGAAACAAATACAATTAATTGAGTCCGAGCCGGGGATTGAACCCGCACACTCGACTACACGAAACGGGAAGTAGGTTCAGACGACAAAACGCCCTCTGTCCTTCCTTGTCGCGTGCATACACCTAGAGATGCGATGGGCTCAGCCCCAGACCTATGAACCACAACGTGGCCCCAAATTGTGTTACTGTTTTAATGTTATGTTTAATTTACAAACCCTGTCAAGAATAGTGAAATTAAGACAAAAGATATTATTTATATTTAACAATTTGCCCTTTTAAATACAAATTTTGTTAACCTTCTGATGCACTATTTTGCGTACATATATTTTAGAACACTGGTTACTGATCATTGCGCAAAATGTAAACAATAAGCCAAATAATAGAACTGTACAGTTTGTCTTACGTTATTTAAATGATAAAAGATTAAAGATCTTCTTGTATTATAAGGTACGTTTTCCTTATTGTTGTCTATTATTGTATAAATAGCCGGTGTATTCTTCATTTTGACCTCCCACCGTTTATCAACTTTCACTTTCAAATTACTGGTCATGTGACCAGAACTACTTTCTGAGCCAATGCCAGACGTAGATGCAACGTAGTGTACTGTAACAACTGTATTAAAGAGTGCATTTCTTCAGTAAATAAAATTAATTTTCTGAAAAGTCATCACAAAAATGTACTTCGTATATGGTCACATAATGTAACTTCATGCGATTTAACTGTTTGAGTTAAACCTCGATTTTTCTTCGTATTAAAGACATTTACACTTTTCAAGACTATGTATCAATTTGGCTAGTATTTGTTTTATCAGTATTAGGTTTAAGAACATTCTGGACTTAAAACATAACTCTTATCCCCTCCCTTTAATATAAACTGTTGAGAGAACAGGACGCTGACGGTTGTGTATTTTCCTAGGTCAATTATATCAGCAATAGGTTTTATTAGGTTATAAGGTTAGACATTAATGTAATCTTTTTGTTTTATTGCATAAGGTGACTTTAAACAAAAATACCGCAGTTTCAAGGTGATATAACGTATTTTTGTCGCCGCTTATTTATTTTAGAGATCATTAAAACTAACAAACTAAATAAAATTATTTTACTGTTTGAAACTATGTAAATAAATTTGACGCCATGTTTACACTGGGTGGGTTATAAGGGGTCGCTTTCATCAAAAGCCTTATTAAAACACGTGTTAACGCCTGTTGTTTTCGTATTAGACCAAAGATTGTGGACTTTCTTAGTTATTTAATCGTGCAGGGCCGATCCTACCGCCCGCCACGGGTCAGCTTCTGGCCCATATCTGTGGGTGTACATTTTTTGTATATATTTATTTAATTATTGGCTGTGTGTTGACATAAGGCTCTAATATAGACTGCAACCGTTAGAAGACATAGCACTGCACTAACACCGCGAACGGTGTCAAGGTGGAAAGGAGGTTCAAAAAGTGCAGAGCGATCAAGTCTTAAAGCTGCTGTGTGCGATATTGTCAATTTGAAGAATTTCTAGAGCATTCTATTATTTATATAAGGAAATGTACCTATAATACGCAAAACATTGAAATTTCTACAGTAGTTAATAATTTTCAGTTAGGAACGGCGTTAATTTGTTGTATTTTATAATTATTTAATCGAAGGTTCTACTTCGTGACCAACGCATTAAATTTCAGTTTTGTTTGGACAAAATACCCGCGTTGAATGGCGCTATTTCATAAGTTAACTACACTGTATGCGATACAGTATAAGCTATTTCTACTCGTCTAGGCTAATCGACTCGTTTCGACCACAGGGAAAAATATCGTTTTTGAACATGTTTATGTAGGTTCAAGAACGATCTTTTTCCCTGTGGTTTCGACGAAGGCACGAGTTCAATCCCCGGTACGGATCCGAACAGTTTTTCTTTCAAATTTATGTTTAAAGGGTGAAAAAAGAAAATTTCAATTACTAGTAGAAAGTTGATATTAAACAATTTAAAGCAGCTTTAACGCTTAACAGGTTCTGTCTGTGTTTAAACTGCTTACTGGACGACAAAAAACAGTTGGGAAAGTTACCAGCTCTTAAAAAGTCTCAAAACACGGACAATGAGTGGATTTTCTAGAAGGTGGTTGACCTTCACCGAAGGTTAAACACGCATAATCAATCCAGCTAGTTCCAAAACAAAGTCATTGCATTCGTTTACAGAATAAACTTGTAGGGTTTAACGTTAGATAAAACGACTGTCTTAACTTCCCTGTCCATGGCATTACGTCCCTTTGCGTTTGAACATTGTAAAAATGATTGTATCAAATGAATTTGCTTAGTATATTTGTTACGGGATTGTTTACATACTTCTTATGTATCAGTTTTGTTTTTTAAATTAACTGTGTCGGTCTGTAACAATGTCCAAAAAGGAAACTTCCGTGAGAGTCGTAAGTTCCTTGGAAAGCAATACAAATTTACAAAGTAAACATGTTTTTGTGTTTATTAAATTCTTCAAAAAAGTTACCCCTGAAAAATATCTTATATATATTTCTGCACGTGTAATTTGAATATCCCTGATAATGTTTCTGTTTTCTCACTCTCTCATATTTACTTACCGACGATACGGGAACAACACAAACGTTGTATTTTTATACATTTGTTAACGTTTGCAAACATAAAACATGTGGTATGCATGCGATAAAATGCGTGAGCAGTTTTGTGGTAATAAATTAAAATTGATCTCAAATAATAATAATGAATTGAAATTCTCAATGAATGTTATTTGAGAATAGCACATACCATGCACTTATTCACTCCGTATAAAAATATCTAGTAAAATATTCATATTATGGCTACCCGAATCAGCCTGCGCGTTTATTATTTTTTTACTATAGCTCTTTCGGCCTTCAAATAGAAATTTCTATAGGCCGACTGAAATTTTTTGTTGTTGTTGTGGTCATAATTCATACAATCCATATTCAGAAGGCGTTGACTTGCAGTTATTTTAATTTAAGTTCTGTTTTTACTAACAAATAACTCAATAATCAGTATTTATGTTTATTTGTTTAAAAATTTACTGGAAAACTTTAATCGAACTGTTGTATACAGTTCTAATCGACCGACTGGCAATTTACTCCACTCGGGCTTCGGGTTTATAGACTCATTCGCAGACTGAAATGAATTAATTCTTAATTACACATAGCTATTTTGCTCGATGTGCACACGTTTGCGGAGTGAAATAATTGTATTTACCATTTTGAACCACTAAGAAATAACAGGGGCGTCAGAAGCATTTTGATATCGGGGCCGCGAATATTTAAACAAAACTCATGTGATTTATATCATAAAGTATTTTAATGTACTACATACTCTTATTAAAAAAATTATACTGACAAAAATCAACAAAAGAGCACATTTATTATTCTTTATTTAATAAAATAAATATGACAGTTTTAAAACAATAAATAATGTAACATAATACGTAGTGCACGTTTTTGCAAAAGGAACGACGGCAATAGCAACACATGTGGCAACATGTATTAAAATACAAGATAAGCACCCAAGAATCGACGAATCTGTTTCACCAAGAAGTTCTGGCAGCACGAGGAAGTTTCTTTCACTCTTACTGTGGCCCGTTCTTTCTCTGTTGCGAGTTGGGCCGATAGCAACTCGCCGATATCCCACGTTTGTTGAGGGGGCGTAACGTGGCGTTGCACAGCTTCTTTGTGACCTATTATAATGAGGCGGCCAATCCACCTTGCCTCTGAACTACAAATTCGACTGACTGGTTTTTCACATGTGAGGCATCTGTTAATGAAAGCTTAATCAGACTCAGCACAGTTTCCAGTATCAATCATAGCGGAGAAGGTTGCAGCACACAGTGGGATTCGAACCACGGACGCTTGGATTCTGAGTCCAATGCCCTACACTTAAAGCTAACCTGGCAAACTTTAATTGTCATGCAGTGAAATATATTTTGGAGGATAGTTTAGGATAAGGAAAATTGTTTTTACTATTTGCAACTTTTCATTGCCATTGACGGACAACTGTTGTGCTAGGACGAAACATTCAAGTGTTTAGTTGGAAGTGACTGACGCTAAGTATAGAAAAATACTACTACTCCTATTTGAATGGACTAGCCTACTTTTAATTTAATTTAAACTTATTTTTTTAAGGTCGATTGCGAAACAAGTTATCCCAACTTATATTAATCACTCTCGACCGCTCATTCCAGATGGTACCCATCTCATTTTTTGAACAAGGTTTGAGAGGAGAGAGAAGCCAGACCTATCCTTGTATGCTGAGCGCTAAGCAAGGAAGCATCTGGTACCATTTTTATAACGTCTTTGGTATCTTTGGCGTCCCCGAGTTCTTTGCCTATAGCAAGGTGCGCGTCGAAGGGAATTCCGTTATATTTATAAACCGGGAAATCGTTCCAGGACCAGAGGACGCGCGTATTTGTTTTACGTTTTTCTAACGACAACAAGAAATTTCAATGAAATTTAAAGAAGTATTCTATTGATAATGATAATCTGTGAAATACTTCTGTTTATTTTTATTTGTTATGATTTTGGGAATTAAAATAAACTAAGACTGGGATAGTATATTAACATATTTCTTATTTTAGGAAAATCATGGTCATTTATCTGGGGTTTTTTTTGAGAAAAAAAAACGTTGCTATGCTCTTCCCAGATCAACATATTAAAATCGATATATCCATATACTTAAATGTTGTAATTATTTTTATGACATTCATTTCCAAAACTTGTTCTTATCGTAAAACATTGATTTTCTTAATTCAACTCAACTGCCTAAATATATTTCACTTTGCGATCAACATGGCTATTTTCTCTCGATTTAAATTCTGTGTCCATTTAGAAAATATTGCGTCACAACACAGGTATTATTGGAGAAAACTGTGAAGCAGGTTCTTTGCTATAATTGTTATAGCCTTACGACTTCACTTTAAGATAGCGGCTTTTTGTTGGCGAATTGAATGTCAGGAAGAAGCGTGTTTGCCCGCCTATGTATTGTTTGTTTGACTGTTGTACCCCGTTTTCAACACTGATCATGTCATACGCGCTGCCTAACTCTGCATGCCCATGAGCAACAGTCTAACAGCTTCCTACATATACCAAACAAAGCCAAATCGTTCAGTTTTTAGTTTAAAAGTTTATTTGAAAGCTTATTTAAACATCATATAAAAGGTTATAGACCCATGACGAATATATTTTGTTGTTTCTTAAGACAGACGTGTTGGTATAATTATAGATCTACATGCATCAATACAATGTAATACGTATGAATTGTACAAATGTGAAATGTATAATATTTAAACTAACATATCATAATACAATCCATAATAACATATAACTAAGCATTATACTCGTGCACGTGCGTGAAAAAAGTGTAAGCTAAAATTATGCATAAAGTAAATGAGCTTATCAGAATTTTGACCATAATAAACCATATATATCTTCTGAAAATTCAACAGAATTATAAAGACTGTAGTTCCAAACACTTTAACAAAAATACATTAATGCAATGTCTTTGATCCATGTCTGGTAAATCTTTCAGTATAAATTGTTTGTTCTACTTTTAGAACAAGCCTTTCAATTACATGAACTTAGAAATTGGGCACTGCTTGAAAATGTGGGCAGAAATTTAAAGAATGCAATACAAACAATTAAATACACATATGTTTAATTTTAATGTCAGCGAATTCAAATCAATTATGATTTTTAAAGTAGTTTACAAATACAAAATATTTATGAAAGTAAAAGATAATACAATCAAGTGTTTATTTGTTATCAAAATAAAATAATAAAATATGAAATATGTCGATGTTAAACACAAATGTGTGGCATTGACGTCACGTCTCTTGTAGCGTCATAAGCTTAATCAGTCAAATGCCTTCTATTGTATAATATCACTGACCAATTATAACTATAACCGTTTTATCAGCATTTTCAATAAACTTAGTATTGCTCAAATCGTTATGTTCCATTCCTATTTATTTGATAAAGCACAAATCAAACTCAAAAATGGTTCATTCAACTGGCATGCACATTTGTTAGTCATATTGTTTGCTTCCATGTATCAGCATTCATGCGTCCAATGAACAGACTTCATCAGAGAACATGAACCGGGCATCGCTTGCTAGAACTCTGGTCCACTATGTCTTACCAGCATTGCTGGCACATAAAATACACTGAACTACTAGTACATGTAGCAGAGATTAACAACTATATTGCCTTCAATTTTTGCCATGCCCGGTGTCTTGATGTTCCAATGTTTGCATTACTTTGATATTATGTTTGAATGCAATTGGTCAAAACAAGGTCAAAACAAGGTCAAAACAAGTTGAAAGCAATGGAAAAGTCGTCTATGTAGTTGTGTCATGTATGTCGCAGTACTCGGCCTCACAAAGACAACATCACCGAAGTGTCTTCACCCGTGACCACCAGTTACACGTGGACCGGGTCCGGTACCTGGTCGGGCCTCCTACACTGGCATGTGTTCCTACACTTCCTGGCTATCATGCACACAAAGGACCACAAATCCTCCCTTACACTTTTGCACACAATAAAACTAATAACTGGATTCGACAAACAGTTAAAGAAAAACATACTATTTGATAATACATGTACATAGATTAAAATACGAAGCTCATAGTCATACATTTGGATATCAAACACATAATCTATAAATCGTGTAACAAGAAGGGCATTTGACAGAATAAATGCCAATCCAGTAAGTAAGGTTATTTTTGTAAAAATCTTTACAAATCTTGTTTGATTGGTGGACGCTGTGTTTTGTTGAAATTTTCTTTGGCAGAGAGTTGCAACAACAGCGGTATTCATCGTCACTATTAATGTGAATGGTAACACAATTTTTATTCCAATAATCAACAGTGATACCACTGTCGAATTGTTGATATTTCCAAAATATTGTAAAGGCACGAATGTAGACACAATTAACACGCATATTCCTGAAACAACATATTTGGACCTTTTTTGCATATCTTGAGGTTTAAAAACAAAAGGCCACAAGATTGTGAAAGCTCGCTCAACTGTTATTGATGCAGATATCCAATTTGACAATGCGAACAGTATTGGATATGTGTAAACAAATATGTCTGCAGGTATATAAGAACATTGTAGGACATTGAAATCGTTTGTATAACACAACAATCGTGTGCATAAACTTATTCCTGGAATCGTGCAACACAGGATGTCTGCAACAGCGTTTAATGCAAAGTATGTTGCACAACACAAAGTCTTGGACTTCGGACCAAACATCCAGATGCAGAACGCGATGAAGTTGATAGGAATTCCCAATATAATAAAGCCAAGCAGTACCGGTGTTGCAATCTTGAGAGCATAAGTTAATTCTTTATCAACATAATAGCTGTCACCAGATGAATAGTTCCCGATCTTGTATTCAGTCTGTGTGGTATTGATGTTTAAGAGTTCCGTCCAGTTCATATTGAAACTTAATTTAGATACTCATTGTCTAAGCTGCTGTTGTGTTACATAGTTTGATTTTACAAGTTTTATGCCCTAGTGTTAAAATCTGTATTCCGTTCCCATGCTTGTCGACTCTGCGAGCGACTGGTTATAAAGAGTATTTATTCCCAATCAACATTACTAACACCTAATTACTACAAAATAAGGGCCAAATTATATACCTGATTACCATTCATTACAAAGATTGGATTGGTATATTTAGATTTATGCAACATTAATCCATTAATCAACTTTTATTATATTATTTGCGTATATAATAGCCATCCATTAATGGAATGTTCGGGAAAATATTATAAAAAACATTATAGTTACAAAATGTGTTTGGGTAAATGTTAAAGGAACTCCACTGAGGTCTGGTCATGTAACACACTTGAAAGATTTTTTTTTGAAAACCTGATATTTTTTTGTTTTCAACGTGTGTAGGGCATAGCAATCTATCTTGTGGTACCTTAATATGTATTTTATCGGTTGGCAATTAATTTAAAACTTGTATTATATCTGTTGATCTCGGAAAAGCACTAGTAACGCTTTTCCCTGTTCAACAGATACATTCCAATTTTAAACTGAGTTGCCAAATCGATAGAAGACATATTAAGGTACCACAAAATAAGTTTTGATACACTAAATATGTTGGTTACAAGAAAATATAGGTTTAAAAAAAATAAGTGTGTTACATGACCAAACCTCAGTCCCTTTAAGTGCTAATTGTTACATTTAGAGATTGGCATGTTAATAACATAATTCGATAATTACTGTTACCCGACGTGGTGTGGTTACGAAACTAAACATGAATGTAAATGTCAATGTCATACTTCGAGGTTCATTGTTAATATCAGATCAAGATATGGTGACAGAAATAAGAATGTGAGCATGTATGTAAAATTATTGTTTTTACACCTTTCAAACATAAAATATTAAACTGATGAAAGGGAAAGCCCTCAGGAAGCATAGCCTGCACGAGAAAACAGCAGCCTCGGTTTTATTGAAGCTGTTCATCAGTAGTAATGAATGATGCCACACAACTGACGCCCCCTAGCGCATGAGCAGAACTCCATTTTCAAATGTAAACAACTTACACTCCATGATCCCTGAGGACCAGAAAAATATGACTACACTATTAAAACGTCTTTAAATCAATCAAACAAACACAATGTTTGAAACTACAACATTTTCGGCGAATTATTGGTATCAATACAACTATATACCTGTAACTCTAAAGATGTATTTGAAGACGCAGTCATAAAACAGGCTTCCTACATAAAAATACGTTTAGCACGTCAAGATGTGTCTACCTTTCACATCGAACTAGTTGTGCGCTGCAGATTGAATGGTTGCTGGGAGAGACGGGAAAACAATAACAGAAGACTCGTTAACACTCCGTAAATCATTCAACATCTTACTATTCCATATGCATCTCTACAGCTTAGTAAGCCTGAGCTGGAAACGAACGCACGAGATCGCCGTGTAGAATCAACCATATGCATGTCAAATGTGTGTCAATTAATTTACCAACTGCCGCTTCCTCATAAAACAACACAGTATTGGCAGACCGTTCCTAGTTTGCCATGGCGTCCTGTAATCAAATAGAAGGAG
>Ga0224511_10000340_pt1 | contig 20971 bp, 9 predicted proteins | sample SF_May12_sed_USG_2_FD_169988 | JGI IMG/M metagenome (GOLD analysis project Ga0224511, IMG submission 169988) | Sediment microbial communities from San Francisco Bay, California, United States - SF_May12_sed_USGS_8_1 | ecosystem: Environmental > Aquatic > Marine > Sediment | place: USA...
GTGAGTTAAGACTTTATTAATCTAATTCATCCAGATACTAAAAACAAAACACGTAATTTGCAATACAAACAATTTTCAATTCATGTTAAATGTTCGTTATGTTTTCTACGTGTTCTTTGTTTTTACGGGCCATTTTGCCTTTGCGCCTATAGACGTGAGCTTAATTTATATTTTCTATTTGAACAGTTTATCAATTTATTTTAACAATGATATATAATTTATAAAGACAAAATGCTTTTACTTATTTAAGCTAAAACATTAAGTTCTAGCCAAACTGTGTTTGTACTGCGCATAATACACGTATCATCTATCAGTTACTTACATTTCAAACTAAGACAAAGAATTGTCTACATAACACCCTGGAGATTCAAGTATTAACATTTATTAGCATTAAACAATGTTGCTTCCCATTGATAATGGTTTAACACATTATATTTAAAATTAATGAGTGTCATTTGTTTATGTTTGCTGTCAGCATGTGGCTGTTTGTATGCAATAAAAGTTGTTGTTGTTGTCGCTGTTCTTGTTGCTAATAATGTTGGTGATATTACATGTGTTCCTGCTGCTTTTGCTATTGCTCCTGCCGCTATTGCTAAGCATCAACTTGTCAACAAGACATCATTATTGAATATACCAGCATCGCCTCGCATGACATGCTATGTGTAACATCATTCATTCAGTTTGTATGTATGGTCGCTGACTGGGCGGCGGACTCTTATATATTCCTGATACATTTTGTAATCACGGCGACATACTTCATCTATCAGGACATCTTTCAGGTATGTTATATGAGGCCATTTTTGTCTGACGAAGAATACGTGTACACCTGTTTCGAGCAGCGAGTCGGACATTTGCAATCAACATAACCATTAAATATAGCAGAGTTGACATTTTCAATGCAACCTCTTAGAGTCCTGTTTGACACTTCGCAGACTGATACATCTGTGTCGTAAACATCTGGTGTAGAAACTGGAGAACATCCGCTTTCTAGTTCTGTATATTAATTGCTGCTGTCTTATTTGTGACATACGATTTTCTTTATAGTATTTTGTAAATACTAGTTTGAAAACATTTCCTGAAATTATGTTACACACACAACTTCCCATAGCACAAAATAGTGAGGATTTAAATATCTTTCTTATTGATGTAGATTTGTTTTGATTCCCCATGCTCGTTTGCGAGCTATTATTGTAAAACCAAAACAGGAATATATTTATTCAAAGCGAAATGATTATTGAACATTAATTTATTCATAGGAGTAACTGCTGGTTCAATAGATGATGTACTAGTATGTACCTCACACAGAAACGTACATGTATGAATTAAGACAAACAAGTGTTTCTAGAATCCTAGTTTTTTAACATGGTTGATTATTGCGTTAAACTGCATGCACAGAAGGATTTTAGAATGGACGTAGAGAGTCTATATCTGGCCAATCATTAAAAGACCTGTTTCTAGAAGCCTATTTTTAACATCGTCGGATACCCATGTGCATTTTGCTGGTTTGTATATCTGCTTGCATTGATGATGTACAATGATGAGACGTATATAAATAAATATGTAATGTGGTTGGTGTATAAATTAAAACACATTAAACCCCTTAATGTTAATACATCAATAATATATTTTATCTTGATTATCAATCGAATATTATATATTATATTGTTGGCGTAATATTTCAAGTTGAATTAAGACATATCAATGCCTAATGACTTTCAGTATGGATCGAGAACAAAGCGTTTACCTGGTAAGTAAAGACAAACCGCAAAAATGATAAAGGATATGAATATGAAGTGTCTTATTACGCCATTTGAATTGTTTGTTTGCTGATGTAAACTAAACAACGATTTCTAGCATTTAAAACCGTGTTAATCTGAAGCGAGAATTGCGCACACGCAATATGCATACATGTACGGTAGGCTATTAAAGTGCGATAGTGACGCAACGATGAAAATATCACGTAAACGAGTTGAAAACAATGGCGGCCCCATGCATTACCGAAACCGCTATTTCTGGCGTGTTGAGTCATTTATATCATAGTTGTTAAGTAAAATAAACAATTTGTGTTTTGCTAAATTGCAAAAAATTGTGACAAATAATGTAAAAAGTAAAAACACAACAACAACAAAACCAAACATAAAAGCCCTTGCCGGAATCGGGAATTGAACCCGGGACCTCTTGCGCCCAAAGCGCATACGTTACCAGTGGACAACCAAGTCAACTGAAAGTATCGATTCTAGTCAAGCTATTTAACTGTTTCGACGCAATTGGTCGAAACCTAAATAAACAAAGCCGAATTTGCGGGCCACACATTTTCAACAAAATCATTTTTTTCGGCAATATCTTTACATACATAAATATCTATATTTGGCAGTTTCTCATATTTACGGGAGTAGGCTTCACTGCTTAAATATGGTTAAAATGTAAGAGGTAAACAATTCTGACCTAAAAGATAAAGGCATAGCATCTTTAACTTAGTGAAAAATAAAATAAAATCATTAGGTCATTGTTCTTGTTTTGATTTAATCTTAGTATGTATATCATGTCATTTTACCTTCTTATAGTATTAAGCTAAGTTAACATAAAAAGTAAGAAAAACTCAATATATATTTATCATGTCTATAAGTTTGTATACACTTATAGCTGCTACTTGAAAACAGTGAAAATAGCAATTTCATGATTGGGGGAAATTTATATCTTTTTATATCAACAGCTGGAGTCAGGAAAACGCCCTTTTACAACGTGTTCATACATATTTGACAATAACAAAGATATGTAATTAAGATTTAAGCGAAACTTTTCAAATACGTAAACAATATGTTGTTATCATAAACTATAAGCAAATTAGGGTTCATCGCACTTTTGATAGAGAAAAAGAAAAAAATAGAATTCACCCGTTACGGCAAATATAATAAATACTATGTAGATGAAGCTTAATTATTGCCTTATATCACAAAGAACTGTAGAAAATAAATGTTCTTTATCCATTCTCCTGACCCGGGATACAAAAGTACCGTATGCTAAAACCCTGGAACGGGTCCAAATTAAGGTCTCGAGTGCCAGGTTTTAGTAGCCACAGTGCCGTGTTAAAGCAAATTTAGGCGGTGGGTCGTATAAAATCACCCCGGAAAAATAAAGTCCAGCGATAGTCTTTAATTTATGTATCAAAACACAGTCTTTATTCATTGAGATCTTTCTTAAACACGCTGTCGGATCTACTTGTTATTAAGATGTCTGTTTTAAGCCCCTAGAGCATAGTTTGGGCATAAAAATGGAAATCCCAAAAGATCCAAGTAACTGTGTGATAAAGCATCAACTTTAAACACTTTCCACTACACCATTCAATATAAGGGGAAAATCATTTTCTTATCTATGGGACAGAATAAAGGACTTACCTCAGTTTTCATGGATTTTCTCATCATGTTAAATATGTTGTCATAGTATTTTTAAAAGTCATTTTCAACATAACATTTTTTCACAGAGACTCATGTCTAAATTATACCAACCCAACCAGTAATAAGAACATGCAGCCTGTAATAAAAAGGTTCATATTATTTACTAATAGAACAATGAATCTGGTCAAGTTTTTATCCCCATTTTTATTTTTTTATTCAAAAGAATGATATACTGAACCAAACAATGAACGCACCATGTTGTTTTTTGAATACATTTTTTTATTTTTACCGAAATTTAAACTACATATTTATGGCATCAGTTTATGGTATCAATTATATGTATTGTTGTCCATGTTTGCGACTACGAGCTCATTTGTCTAGAAGAGATTATATAACTTTTGACTTGAAACTCTAATTTAATGTTATTGGCTTGAGCATGTGCTATGTGTACAAGATAAAACTTGCCAGTTTTTCCTGTCTCGCTTTGTCATTACACTAGTAATGAATCTCCTTAATGGAATTTGAAGACATCACTTACTTTCTAACAAAGTTGGCCAAAATAGCTGTCCACTTGACAATATTCATTTTAAGTTGTCTATCATCTTGGTAAAATTTATGTACAAGTACATAACCTTGTGTTATATTTTCTTCCTTTTTTAATCTGACGCCGTTTGTCTTTTTTAAAGACATTTATTGTTAGAATTAAGCTTTATTTTTGTGAGAACGTCAACGTCTTATATATTCCCTAATGGTAATTTTAAGGTACTTTTGACGTCACAGTGTTAAGACAAGAACAGTACAGTAACAAATTAAGTGAACTTTCGCGCCCAGCTACTCAGATGTGCCACGATAAGTTTAGGAAACCACGTTGGTCCCATAAGCCCAAAGACTGGGATAAACGGGTTGCGGGTACGTAATATCCGTCCACGCCGACCGTGCCTAGGTCTAATATTAACGCAGTGTAATTGTTAAGCCCGGCTCTATTAGTGTCAGGAAAACAGCACACAACGAACAGGTCTGCGCAATTTTTCTTTCCGATAAAGCCCAAATGTGATGCTCTTTAGACGACGTGTATGCTGACGTCTTGTACAGCATCAGACGCTGCAACAGCTCGATGATGGACTTTGTGAAGAGTGGCATGCGTTGCCAATTGCAACAGTTTAAATGGTTATTTATTCAACTAGACACCGTTGTGATTCTATTACGGTAAATCAAAGTGAACACAAATTCACTTTCGCCAGGATTATTTTTATTTTGTACACCTGTTCTAGGAATCGGTCGTTTAAAGTAACAACAAATAAAATAAATGTATAACATCTTTTTAGAAAATGTTAAGAAATACTTTGTGTGATAAATTCTTCACTTAAAGTTGCGATCTGATGAGTCTGATAAATACACTGATCAATTAGATGGTGCGTTCATTGTTTGGTTCAGTATATATAGCTTAATTAGGTATCAAAATCTTAGTAATATTTTGAACTGATTGTTTGTGCAACATTTAAATAATTTACTTGCGTTTTTAAAGTTGCAAAGCAGCAAAGATGATTACATGTACAGTAGTTGTCTTTGACATAAATTGTGTATGTATATTGTTATACATTGCAAATTCATTTAAAACGAACTGAAACGATTTTTCTTATTACTTTCGAGATTTTTGCATACGAGAATAAAAAGATACTTGTCAAAACACATATGTTTATTCAAAATGTGTTTCCATAGTCATTTGTATGCTGATGACTTTCTTCGTTTCTAACAATAATCAACGTAATTAAAAACGTACTTCAAGTGCAAATCAGACAAAAAATCATATCCATCGATTCAATCAAGTTCTACGCCATTTGAATAGGTGTGTGTGGCTTCCGGGCATATGCAAAATGTCTTCAAATACAAGTATATCGGGAGTTTAAAAATAACAATAACATCAAGCGCTACCTACAGTGCTTAGTGTTACTTTTTACAATCAAATGCATAGTTTTTCTTGTTATGCAGTCTCTTAAGGCAATCTAGGCGCTAAACATATTCATACGCGATGTTCGCAAACAGAACACACTTTTTGTTTATATTTCTTTATTCAGGATTTTGCTTCGTGTCACTTATTCCTGCTCAGGTCGACAGAGCTGTATTTATTCGCTTTTTGCGATTTGACTAACCAACCATACTTTAGTTTTAAATAGGGACAAAACAGACATGCTGTACTTTGTTAATATAATATTCAATATGCATAATGTAAGAGGTTTTTTATATTTGATGAACGTCAATCGGGTTGATCAAAAGATCCATCCGTTTAAATGATACACGATAATGTGAACAAAATATATGTCATAAATATACATTAGCTTTTATATTTCATATAGTTAAGATCATATAGATACATTCAAATATCTAGATTAAAGTTTTCTCTTCGAAATTCACTGTTAGATCGGCTTCACATTTGCGCAGTTGATATGAAGTACAGACGAAAACTGGCGATTTCAAAGTATCTTCTCTAACGCTAGCATGGCTTTCCTTTTGGAAATTTTTAACTTTGTAAATACGTCGATATTTTTGTTTGTGGCCATTTCTCTGTGTAATGCAACGATTCTATCTGTAAAGACAAAGTTTACTCAGAACAAAATCGTGAAAACAAGCCATACAACGCTGCAGAATATTACAACCATTCGATGCGTGCAAATATGTTTCAAAAGACGACAGACAGGTGGGTGTATTCTGGCCGGATACAACAAAACCACACGGACTTGTTTTCTAAGCGTCGGCGGCCCACATGACGTATTGGACACCACGGATGACATGAATGGCGTCTTTTTCTACGAACCGGAACCCACTGGTATTATTGAAATTTATTGAATTTAAACTGTAAATAATTGAACACGTATTTTGCCTACAAGTTGATGTAGTTTATATACTATTGTTTGATATTTATATATATTTACGTACAATTCGTCAGCTTAAACATAAGTGTAAGTATACATACTTTTACCGATGTATAAACATGTTTTCAAATTATGTGTGATGTCTTTAATAGGAACAAGGATAACGGTGCCGTTAAGCTTACATGTACATTTTAGAGTAAATGAAAGTTACTGGCAACAGACACAAATCTCCGCTAGAGAAGACGAAATGTTTTCCTAACTTTGTGTTTAGTAAGACCGACGATAACTTACTAAGCAAAACTAAAACATGCGGTATGCGTAGCAACAAGTCGGTTTACTATAAACTGTTAACAAAACATTTTTTTCTATTTAGCCAAAGTGCTATTAATGTTCTGCATTAAACTACGTTTTCTATACGCCAACCATATTGAAAAGATACATTTGCTAAACATAAATTTAAGAGATGTTCAAAGAAATATGATGCAAAAAGTAGACATGTTAAGTTTCAGTGCATTTTAACAAAATGGCCCGTACAAAAACAAACACATAGAACAGCACAAAAAAGCATGACAACGGGACGTAACAGACATTAAGAATAAACTATTGCTTGTAGCTTGGATGTTTTAACTTTAATGTCAGATTTCAAATAAAATTTCCACGAAATGTTGAGATTTTATTCTGTAGTTTTTTTCAAGGTACCACATTTACGCAGAAAGGGTTAAGAAGGGTATCGTAAAACGATCATATACATAAAGTAGGGTTTTTCTTAAGTTAAGCTTAAAGTTATGGCATTATTGTTAAAAGACATTCCTTTACGCAAACCCGAGTTGATAGGAATGTTAGAAAAATGGCACATAGAAGAACAGCAATAAGTTAGGGAACACACTATTGTAATCGTCTATACCACTGGGTACAATCAAAGCGTCACAGGTTGTGGTTCTCAACGAAGACAGTGTAGTCGTTACTCAACGAAAATACATTATCCTTTTTTATTGTCCAGTTGTAACCTGTGACGGAGCTGAAGAAGAACCACTGCTGAACGACACCAACCTTGTACCAGACAGCTACTTCACAGCTACAAGCGAATTCCTTGCCAATTATGCACCATACCAGGCTCGCGTAGGAGCCATCAATTACTGGGCGTCCTCGTTGGCTGACCGGGATGTCAATCCACCAGCAATATACCTGCAGGTAGGTCAAGTATATGTAATTACAACTCTGCTTATAACGAACTCACCGGGACCATGAAAATAGTTCCCTATACCCGGAGTTCCTTATAAACGTATACCGAACTAGTTCCTTGTAAGCGAAGGTTATATAACGAACTAACCTGTATAAGGAACATATATCTATAATTTTACATAGAATAAATAAGGGTAAATATCGGGGAATGAAAATCAGTTCCTTATAAGCGATAGTGCCTTCTAAGCGGAGCCGTTATAAGTGGAGTTTACTGTTATTTATTGTTTTTTTTTATGTATTTAATGTTAAATAAATTGCGTTTCATAAGTTAAACAAGAGCCGGTCAAAGCCGGTGCTTCTCCCCGGAAACGTTTTAGACACAGAGAAGTAGTTTGTTCATAAATGTTAGTAGTTTTTTATATTGTTGGAGTTATATTGTGGATAAAAACGGGTGTAAAAAATAACGAAGATATAGACCATGCTTTGACATTGACCTTTAAGATAGCGACCAAAATGTTGCACGCGACACGTCGTTTCAATATGATGATCATATCTGTAAAATAGTTTTAAAATCCGACTTCAAAAAACTAAGTTATGGGCCGGACAGAAATTCGGGACATACAGCCGGACTGACGGACTCACGAACAACCCGGCGACTACTAGTATATGCTCCCCCGAATTTTTCGGGGAGCATAACAAAAGTTTATATAACCCTAACACACTCAATCCTTTAAAATGGGTACCCCATACGAACGGCTAATCATATGTTTGTTTGAAAGATTTTAGGTCGTATTCGACAGACAGACGACGTTTACGACGTTAACTCTTAATTAAGACAAAATATACAACATCAATTATCATGTGACAGTTTGTCGCTTTCAATGTAATCAGACCAGAATATATTATAAACAGAGGAAACTTTGCCGGTCCATGACCCATGACCCTCGGATTACAAGACTAGTGTTCTAACCACTGAGCTAAACCAGGGCGGCAAGTAGTGAATGCAACATACTTAGGTTATAAATTGTTTTATTTACAGTTCCGGTTTAATGTTCTGAGCACAGTGGTTCGTCTTGCAACCAGAGGCGGTTTAAATTGGGTCACACTCTACCGCCTGGCTTACTCCGAAGACTGCGGGACCTTCAACAATTTCCTGGACGGCGCTGGAAATAACGTAGTAAGCACGGAATATTCGGTGTGGGGAAAGGGTTAGACTGTACGCAGTATGCAAATGGTCGTTCCCCTGTTCGCAAAATGTTCTTATACATACCTTAAACTTTCTTTTAAAGGATGCAAATTTTAAGGGGAAAAACAAGACGTGGCAAAAGAAGTAAGACAACTCACTGTAACTCCGCGCCCTCTCTTCACTTGCGCATGTTTTTGGCATGTTATTGTTCATAAAACTTACTCGAATGGTGTTCGATCAGGTCAATATTTATGCACGATCATGTAAATATTTATAAACTAAATAATCATCTAGAAGACACAAAAGAAAGTGTACCGTTTACAAAATCTAATGCCGAAAATGCGTATTATTATTAATTTACTTCTCAGTGGAATAATCTGCATGTATACATCAGAATTCCGGATTTAAGTTGTCGTCTAGATATCTCAATCACGGATGTAGCCGATATTGTATGTGAACAACAACCAATATGTAATTATTTTATTCTGTTTGACGTTAAAATATCTTTTTTATTGATATAATCATATATTTACAAAAAAGGTGATAGAAAAGACCGTACACCCGATCTTAAGTGCGTTTGGATCGAAATATAAAAATCTTGCTTCTGTCTGTGCATGACACAAATGCTAATTCATATATCCTCTATAATACATGAACACGACAATATTATCGTATTTTGTTGAATGATGCGCAGTACGGTAGGCAAGTAAAGGCCCTAGGGAGTGCGCAGGGATACAGTAATAATCTAATCGGTACCCAAAGGGGTGTTTTTATTCTCAAATATTGATTGGGCTGTTACCATTCCTCAAGTTAAACATGAATAGATAGAAACCCGCATGAAGTGTGGTGCGCGCGTATTTTTTATTATTAATATTGGTAGTTTATCCGTAGAATAAGAAATATTTGAAGAATTAAAACGCAAAATTTACCTATTCCATTTATTTAAAAAGACTGACCTCATTTTAATAATATGGGGTCGAAACGAACTAAGAAGGTAAGGTTTGTTTAAATACTAATAATACCAATTTGAAAGTTCAATCTTATGCCGTTCATTTCCAGAAGAATGATAGAGTTTATCTAGCTAAACAAGATCGGTCATGTGTCGGTAGTATGTTATTTATGGGTCACAAGTGTACTCGAATTTTGGTAATATTAAATATTGTCATATCAACGAAATATTAATCATGCTATCATGTTTCAGCATACCTTGAAGTAAATGTTTGATACAATAATGCTTACAGACGTTCTCTGGAAACACAGATGCAACCACGTTCGTCGAGAAGCAGCTGCCCACCCCGATCACGGCCCTCTGTCTCCGTATTCACCCTCTGGAGTGGAGCTTCATGCCCGAATTAAAGATGGAAGTCTATGGATGTCCAGCCCAATAAAAAGTTGACAACGATTTACGAAACAAATACTGTATGGAAAGGTATCCAATAAGCAGCAGAAAATGTGTCTACTGATTCTAAGAGATTTTCTATGTATTATAAATATCTCTCATTTTCCCGTTTTTATGTGTCTTTTTAGTCTCATATAGTTTTTTCCAAAACATTTAAGAGGTACTGAGAAATATTAAACGTATTTAAGTAACATGTACATTTTCAAGAACGCGCTATTTTGTTGGATTCTTTGATAACACATATATTTTGGGATTTTAATTGATAAAAAGGTGCACATTTGGATAATATAAACACAAGAGACATATGATTACTAATCCCACAATGAAAGAAAGGCCGAATATATCGTAAATACATGCATACTTTGTTGATCTTTTCATTTTAATTGCTGTATATGTGCATGTGTATGTAACGGTTTGACATTTGAAGATTGTTGATTTTTAATATGAGTCACGAATCTACATAATTTTAAAGGCCTGTGTTGCAGTACAAAAATAACTTAATGACTTTATTACATATCTTAAATAACAAATTAAGTCACTATAAATTGATTTTTTTATTTATTGCAATCATATTCTTATCAGTGGCAGATTTGATTTTACCTTGGATGGGGAGAGTGGGTAACTTTTTCTCCTCTTTACAATGTACATGTGTTTAGGAATTCCATTAAATATAAACAATATACTGGTATGTGGTTGCATTTCCTATTATTGTAATAAATATAATCGCCAGTAAAGCGGGTGACAAATCACCCGCAAGTTATAAAAGTGTGCTTACAATTACGTGGAGAAATCATCAAGTCATGCAACGATTACTAAATGCTAGATGTCGAAACAGAGCAATGAATTGTTATATTATGCAATTTCGATTGTAAAAAGTGATCACAATACTATGTAAATAGTATGTTATTCACCGCTGGTTGTAGGTTAGTTAATTATATATATTGAGACTAAAAGACACTTTACACTTCAACTTTAGGGAAGCTTATTATGTGTTTGACGTAAGTGTTGACGGTAGTAGTATAAGTCATAGTAATTTATGCAATTTTGAAATTATCAATAAAAAAGAAAATACAAAATGAAAAATCCGAAAAACACAAAAATATATGTTTTCTAAATGTCTGTTACGTCATGATGTTGTAAGAGTTTTTGTGTCGTCCCTTGTGTTAGTTTTTGTACGGGCCATTTTGTCATGGTGCCCTTAAACATGACATATCTACATTGTTTACAACATTCTTTGTTTAAACATCTCTTCAATTTATATTGGATATATTCTGATTTTTATTTGATTATAGTGTTATAGCGAGCGAAGCGAGCGACACATTTGAAGAAATTTAGCGTTTAGGGTTTTACAAAATCATAGGTCGACAGCCGTAAGTTTGGGGGGCGGAGGTGGTTTCAAAATGAGAGACACGAACAGTAGTCTAGAAACCAGCATGGCGATTCATTTTATAAGATTGAACACTAACGCTTTTCTTGACAATTCTTGTATTGTATTGACACTTATCGATTGTCCATATGTTTATGTTTGCTGAAAGCATCTGGTTGTTTGAATGCAATAAAGGTTGTTGTTGAAGCTGTTGTAGTTGATAATGATGTTGTTAGTAGTATTGTTGTTCCTGCTGGGGTTGCTACTATTGCTATTGCTGATAAAAGGAATTGGCAGCAACACATTTAACAGTGTTTTATTGTAAGTAACGACTAGCAGTGAATGCTTTTAACATCTTTCACTATTTACAGATAGTCCCTTACAGGGCGGCGGATACTTGCTTAATGAGTTATATGTAATTATGAGTTATATTGTCCAAATTTAAAGGGAATAAAAATAACGGAAAGTGTTTTGAGAAGGTATTTTCCTTCATAATACTACACAAGCAACGGCCAATAACGCAAAAAGTATAGGGAATATGGTTACACATTGATCAAGGTCTTTGTTGATGATGATGAAAATCTGTTTTGACCACTTCGCAAAACAGTTTAACAACGAAACTAATTATAGGTGATGTTTGTCCCTAATACAGAATTGTAAATCAACGAATAAAGGGACATAAAATGTTTAAAGAAGCTGAAAATTTATATTGAAAAAAAAGTTACAGAATGAAATCGACTATATACAGAGTGGAAAACTGTGCGGTGCACTTCCTTAATTTGTTGTGAAAAGGGAAGTCACAGGGAAGCACACCATGCATGCAGCTTGGTTTTATTCAAGATGCTCATCAATGGTAATGAAAGTAGCCTCACCACTGACGCACTCTACTGCATAAGCGGTACTCATAGTAAAACACAAATGTTTGACATACTCGTATTTAGCTATGTAAAATAAATTTCTGTTAAGTTAAATTGTATCGTTACTATTAAACACAAACCACGTGATAGAAAAAGTATAATTCAAGAAAGCAAAAGGAGCCCTGCTTGGCTCGGAAGGCTGAAACTATGACGTCTTCTTTCGCTAATAAAATAATAACAAAAGATGGCCGTCCAAATACTAACGTACTAATAATATAGCATGATTAAGTCTGGCTAATTTCATTTGTAGTGACTATTAAGGCTAACGATGTATAATTGGCGTCGTCAAATGAAAAATGCATAAGTTTGTTATACAATTTAATTAAATAACAAAACTAATATCTTTGATATTTTACTTTTAACCATACAATTTTTTAAAACACTGTTACATAAATTATATACATCCTATCAGAAATGTAGAGATGTAAGTTCTCATATTTTAACCTTCTTTTAATATGAATAGAGTTTAAACTGTTAAATCTTGTTTCAAAATTAAAATAACGAAAAATGGTTAAGCGGTCTGGTGATTTTTCTTATAGTAACGTATTCTCAAATGGTACTAGGTTTGGGATTCTTCTGTATTGCTGCAAATTTGTGTTTCAGTGTCACGACGTAATATTAAAACAAAAATAAAAACAAACCAAAATCATGGATGGCCTACAATTCTAAATACCCTTGGGTGTTCTTTGGGAAGGGGCTTCAAAACAACTTACAAAAGAACTGGAATGTTTGTCATTGTTTCAATGTTCAACACCAAAGAGCATGTTTTTTTCTTATTTGCTTGTTATAGGATTTGTTAAGAAACTCTTGAGTTTTATTAAAACAGTATGCTGCAAATTATAGTTTTCATCCTTTACCTATACGGCTTTGTTTTTGATAGGTTAGGAAGTGATATCTATTTTATGGCATATTACAAACCGTTTAAAGATAAGAATGTAATCGGGATTTTTGATGACTTGTGTGGTGGTAAACTGTATCAAACAAATGCATCCAATGTAAGACTTTGTTGCCAAATAAATATGTATAACACTTATTGTCAAAACACATTTTTTTGGTATTTTTGAAATATATTATTTAGATAAATCTACTTAAGTCATTATACTAAAAAAAAAATAAAAAAAATTTCAAGTCATTTATATTGGTTTTATAAAATATTTTATAGCTTTTATTGTGTTACTAAATATATTCAATACAATAGCATGTAAAACAACAATAATATAACTTAAAGAACGCTTGTCAAGAGACGAATCTATTTATTCGTTATGATTCGAGACATCAATGTTCCGAAGCACAGCACTTGTAGCCCCAAACACTCAGTTGTCAAATAGTTTTGACGACAGCTGTTTCATAGTTATGTTTATTAATTTGCTTGTTACGAAATTATTGGATCAAGAAAGAAACGGTGTTCCATATTTTGTTTATAATTTATTTCCTCATGCGTTTGATTTTAAAAGGGGGACTTACACGTGCAATTCTACAAAATCACACTGTGACAATAATTGTAAGTGACACCAGTTGATAAAAAAAAATCAATCTAAAACTACTACCGATCTCAAACGTTGGTAAGTTTGGGATTAAATGTTATGTTGTTGAGTTTTCAATTATGTTCTCGTTCTTTATTATATGAAACATAATTAGTTTTGTATGTGTAATTAAATTATTTTGAATCATATATAAAAACGTGGAAAGTACGCACACGATCGCAAACTGTATAATTGCAGGTGGTGTCTTGTCATTTCGTTAGGTGAAGGTGAAATGTCGTCAAGATGACACCAATAAGTTAACGTGAGCAAAAATGCGTGACGACTACGAATCACCGTCCAGATTAAAGTATTCCGTATGGGGTATCGTTTGAGAAGACAAAAATGCAAAGTTTATGTATCTGTTTGCTTGTTAGACGCACTGTCTTGCATTCACCTTTTTATTAAAATGTAATTTATGTATCAATGTGTATCAGTCTGCGCGTTAACTATTTTTTTACTATAGCCCTTTGGGCTATTCCAATAGAATTTTCTATAGCCCGGCTGAAATTTAAATAGCTCAAAAATTGGTTGTGGTCATAATTCGTACAAATCATATAAAAATGTGTTGACTTGTACTTATTTTAATTTTAGTTGTGTTTTTTAACGAACAAATAACTCCACAATAAGTATTTGTGTTAATTTGTTTCTTTGTTTAGAACTTTACTCCAAAATGTAAATCGACCGGTCGGGCTATTTTGTAAACAATTCTAGTCGACCAACCGGCCGTTTACTCGACTCGGGTTTCTGGCTTATAGGCTAATTCGCAGACTGATGTGTATACCTATCAAAAGGTATTAAGTGCCCAATGTATACAAGGGGTCTAACCTAAAGTACGAAGATCGGTGCTTTAAGTCGATCATTTCATGGACAATGGTATTTGCGCATTTCATGGACAGTGGTATTTGCGAGGTTCGGAATGATTTCTTAGAATTTTAGATCGTTACTAATCGGTGTCTTACATTTCCAGTTTTCTACTCTCCATGAAATCGTCCTAAAGTGAGGCAGATCTCAATGAAATTGTCTTAACTGTATAATAAATACACATAGAGGCTTCTATAAGCACAGACACATGCTCTAAATTCTAATAAATCATTCCTATCCTTACAAACACAGCAAAGGATAACCAATAGCTCTAAAGCTCTCAATATCAGATTGCAAACACTGCATAGTTGGGACCCCAATGTCACCATCCTTTACATAACTCTTAAACGACTGCACGGACCGACATAAACAGACCAGAAAAAGGTCACACCACCTTTACACGACAGCTCACACAAAAGCGTCACCGGCAGTGTTTGTCTCATTTGTTAGAGCGAATACATACCAATCTCTGGTACATAAGTATAAATTATATTAATTATTTATTGTTCAATTTATATGTTAAATAAATACAAGAAAGGACAAACCGGTAAACACCGGCGGCAAACATAAATAAGCCCAAGCTTACATTTAGTTAGCTCAAAGTCTCCGTATAATTAATGCATTGAAACCAAACAAACATTGAATGCTTTGTTAATAGTGTATGCATATCTACATTGTTTACAACATTCTTTCTTTGAACATCTCTTCAATGTATCTTATTCAACTCGTCAATAGATGGATTCAATTTATTGTGTGTAATGGCGACGTGTCGTCATTATATGTAAGAGAATAAAACAGTTTAAATCACGTGACTCGTCTAATGATTTTGCTAAGCAATCAAGAGAAGTCGCAATAGCCTGGTATGGGAATGTGAGCGAAACTGTTGTCTTGTAAAATTGTTGTCGTGGAGATTGTTGAAGCGAATGTGATAAAGCTATTTTTAAAGTTCATCAGTGCAAATTAAGTGTTTGTATTAGCATAGTTATAAGGAAAGACACACATACATTTTATAGGCACACATAGAGTTTGACTATCATAAACGTAGCTGTTATCAAAAAGGAAAGACCAAACTCGCGCGGTGTCTACTCAGACGTTAGCATGGGTTTCCCTTTGGAACATTTTGATTTTTTAAAATCTTCAATTATTTTGTGTGTGGCCTTTTCTCTTGGTAACGCAAACATTCAAAGTGTGAGGACAGAGTTTACTGAGAAAAAGTGTGTGGCTAACAGTCACACAACTCTGCAAAATATTTCGAAAATAATGTGCGTAGAAAGGTGTATTCAAGAAAGACAGAAGGGGAGGTGTACTATGGCAGGATATAACAAGGCCACAAAAACGTGTTTCCTGAGCGTCGATGACCCGCAAGACGTCTTGGACACCACAGATGAGATGACTGGTGTCTTCTTCTACGAACCGGTAAACTCAGGTATAAAACACGTTTTCTCCATCAAATATATTACTTTTATTTAAAAAGTGCATGCATATTTTGTCAACAAAATGTTGGTTTTATTAATAATGTGTGACATATTCTAATACAAGTCTACCTTACAATTCGTAATCTTTGAATTAGTATTTTACGGTCTTTAAAAGGATTAGTAAAACATCCACATGCCAACTCAACCATAACCCTTTCTTTGTCAAGGTTTAACCTGTGCGGCTGGAGAACCACTACTGAACGGCGCCAGCCCTGTACCAGACAGCTTCTTCACGGCTTCAAGCGAATGGAGTGTCACTTATGCAGCACACACGGCTCGTCTCAAAGGAACTGGCATTTTCTGGTGTCCCACGCAAGTAGTGCTGCAAATATGTTGGAAAATCTGACACCATACCGGTCTATGTCTGTAAACAAAGGTTTCTATATATCAAAAGAAAGGGCATAGTCTGTAGTTTATGAAACTGCATGTTGCAGTTGTGAAAGAGTTGGCACAACATTGCTATTCAAGATGGCGTCCAAGATGGCCGCCATACATTGCAAATCTAGTAAATTTGTGATAAGCTTAAGTTTGGCAAAAATATATAAGTCAATTATTAAAAGTACAGTTTATTATTTTAAACAATATTATGTTCTTTAAGTTGATAATAAATATTTACAGAAATAATGTCAAGGTCAAGGTCATTTCAATGTTAAATAATGAAAATATGTTAGAAATGGACTTTTTCGGTATTAATATCCTTCTTTTCAGGTATATTAAAATTTAATTTGTAAAAAGAGTAGTAACACAACTGTAAATTGTAATTTTATTTAATATCATGAGGTTCTAAGGTAGAATTGTCAAACATTTTATAAAATACCATGGCTTAGTGCAACAAGGTATACCCATCTCCATTTTTGGTCAAAGTTGAGTTTTGACTATATAAGGATATATAAATGAGTATTTCCCATTAGATAAGCCCCCCCATCTGAGCTTGAGTTTCCTTTTTAAAGGTTAATAATGTTGTTTTTTTCTTCTTACAAATGCAAAGGTCCTATCTCCATGACAAATGTACATTATGTAGGTCCTTTGGTGCATTAACTTCATATGCCCCACATTGTTTTGGACATACAACCCTAGGGTTGCCGTTGTCAAGAAAGACACTGTTACTGAGTACTGCAGAAATAGGTAAACATAATAAAATTGTTTTATTTATTCTAAATAACCTCTGATATCATATGTAACTTAATAAGTCAAACATGTAACATATAACTTGGAGAAGTTTTTGCATAAGCATACATATAACTTAGAAAAAAGTCTCATTCTTTATGTTTCAATGTTTAGGTACAAAACTGCAGTTTATTGCAGTATAAGTATGATTTAATACATTGAAGAGGAACTATCCTTACAGTTATGAAGTTTATATTTTTAAAACATGTTAATGTTGTTCTCCACTTTTACCAAAATGAAGCTATATAGTTACCTAGTTGCACTAGGCCCTTCAATTACAATAGCCATAAGTTAATGAATGTAAGAGTCTTAAAGATATTAATCATGGAGTCTTACATATCTATACTACTTTAGGGATCCTTTTATTATGCACTGAGCCATGAAATGACACAAGTTGCATGATTAAAGCATGATACATGTGTTAGGTATTGTAGGCCAGTTGAAGGGTAAATGATGTATGCATATATTTTTACTAATTTTAACTTTAAAGTTGAAAGTTTAAAAAAGTGTTATGCTACTGTTACCCTCTACACTTTGCTAAATAAAAGATACTTATATTTTATACTATGATTTATGTTAAGGGTATATCTCAAAGACGACCTCTGTTTGACCTTACCTTTTGAAATGCACGAGGATTTAACAGTACTATAAAGTATATGCGTAAAGACCCTTCAGTACTTATCTCTTATATTTGTATGTGTAAGAAGTACTGGCTTATTTAATGTTATATTGAATGTATTCAAAGGGTAGGGTTCATAACCTAATACAGATACAGAAAACCCCATAAATCCCTTTAATTTTCATGTATCATTGATATAATAAACATAAACGTGTTGCCAATAGATAGGAGGAAGAGTTCTGACACCCATGTTTTAGTTTTACTGTCACACCACCAAGTGTACATGCGCACATTAAGATATGGCATTCAGACAGATTCCAAACGCTTTATTCCAGTACACAGCTTCTATAATGCATTGACAATGCTTAAGCCCCGATCCCATCGCGCGAACTCTGCTGGAGCATTCCTAGAGCGGTGAAAAAAGACATTGGTCCCCTTTCATGTAACACCGTATACGCTTGGTCACCGCTTGGTCACCGCTCATGGTCGCTACTACCTATCAAAAGTGTTGAGATACACAAAGTATGTGAGGAAGGAGCAATTTTCCGCCCGGCAAATTTAACCACTGCTCTTACAGCGCAGAGTCAAAGTTAGATGCAAGTTCTTGGACTCTTGGATCCGCTAGACCGTATCGCTAGATGCATGTTCGTGGACTCTTGGGTCCGCTGCAAAATCAGAAATTTTGAACGCTAGACCACCGCTGCTTCCCCAGCTTTGCCTGGATGGTGATCAAACGTTGCACAAACTTGAGGTGTCGGGCTTTGAAGCAGTGATCTATTGCGGTGATGAACTTTAGTTTGGCGTTGGTATGAAGGTGTCAGAGGATGACCAGATATTGGCAATTAATACGGGGGAGAATGTACTAGGAACCCATTTGGAATCAGACTTCCCTTGAATGCGGACCTCACTTACATCGAATTTACTTAAAGTTTTCAAAAAGTTTGTTAAATACAATGGCCTAGTGCAACACGATACCATGGATGCTGAGACACCAGCTATGATTGGTACACTAGTCCAGCAGCACATCCTCAGATTGCTTCAAGTTATCACAAACTCAACAGAAGTTCTATCAAAGCGATCCGTTCAGCTCTGTAGTCAAAAATCGGTATGTCGCTAAACCAACTTAAAACTCCCGACGATCCAACGCCCGAATGCACAGAACACCGCGCTATCAAGGCTCGCGGCTCCGCTAAACCAACGCTCGCTTCCGCTCGCTACCGTTAAACGAAAGCAATGGCAACGCCCGCTTCAGAAGTGCACAGCTAAGGCCACTCCCGTGTGCTTATTTTTTGCGCGGTGACAAGCGTTGTTGAAAGCTCCAACAAAGTAAGTGCGGTGGGACCAGGGCTTTACACTCTGCTGTTTATCTTGCTGCGATACACCAAGCTCAATTTATGGAAATGTAAAAGACAAGTGTTCAAACTATTGACGCAGAGTTCATAAAAAAATCAAAATACCAGACTTCGAAGATTGGCGAGGAACTTTCCTTAATTCAACACAAAATCTGTAGTTCCTGTAGTTTTAGCAGATCTTTATGGCATCAGTGGATGTACAGCAGTAAACGTCATCCGATGTACAAAAGCGTTGAACACTGTTGCTCGAATGAATTTTACGCCAACAGGCAACAATTTTTGCCTGCACTGTGTAACTTCATCTATGGATATGGATGCAGACTATCGCCAGAAGACATCAGTAAACATCACCGTCAAAGTTTGCGAAGACATAACACAGCAAATATGGGAGACTACAGCTAGTCACGATAAACCAATCTAGGGTTTCACCTGAACTCTTTAAAGTTCATGCTTCTTAAACAAAAAAGCTATGCTCAGGAGCTTGTGCTTGAGACGGCAGCACCACAAATGACTATGCAGATGTCATATGTACATATTTCTTTACCCGCACATCGGTCACAGGAGAAAACAATTTGTACCAGTTGTAAATGTGAATACATAAATTAAAATATATGAACATTTACCTATTATTAAAATATAATTGTGTGAATACTCATTTTATGTAAATAATATTCATATTTATCAATATGAACATTTTACTAAGTTTGCGTACATTAATATATCTTTTCAGTAAGACAGCAAATGTTCCTATCTATTGGCAACACTTAAATTATGCTGATTATTGGTATTGATGTTAAGCAGACAATGTATTTTATCAGGGGTAAATGAATGCTAACATGAGGCATGCTATAAAATATTGGTATTATACATTAAACAAAGGATAGAGAGTAACATTAGATTATCCTTTTTCTTAAAACTGTTACATTCGTTGAAATGTGGTCATAGTAATTCTAAAAACATACACAGTAAGGTGTTGTTGTTGTTTACAAAAATATCAAGAGAAAAATACGTTTTAACACCATACCCTGTAATATAAAATAACTAGAGCTCTGTGAGTCGAAGCATTAAACGCCGAATGATGAACCGTCCTTATACTGAATTATTGTGACCTTGACCTTTTACCTACTTATCCAAAATCCATAGGAATCAACTACCGGCCATAGCCAACTTAGACACCAATAAGGGTGTCCCCAGCTTAAAAGTTTTCAAGTTATTGAGCGGAGAAGAATTTGTTTGCTCTAGGTAACTGTGACCTTGACCTTTGACCTACTAACCCCAAAGATCAATAGGGACCATCTACGGGTCCTGACCATCCCTGATACCAAGAAAGGTTTACCTACGTGAAATAAGTTTAAAGTCAATGAGTGGACAAGACTTTGCTAACGCTGGACAGATAAACAGACACACAGAGGGACGGACAGACGGACGATGTGTGTCATAAAACAATATGACCAAAGGTCCCTTCAGGCATGTAAATATGCACTATACAGTTGTTTTAATACATTTTGTACAACTTAATCTCAATTTAAAGTATCGAGAGGGATTTAAATGCAAAAACGTTAATTTCAAGCATATTTTCACTATTTTACCTTAAAATGACCTTGACCTTGACCTTATTAATGTAAATATTTTTAATCTACTTAAAGAATATAATATTGT